>Ga0209367_1002552_pt1 | contig 24146 bp, 11 predicted proteins | sample WorMetLIZISLAND2_FD_187412 | JGI IMG/M metagenome (GOLD analysis project Ga0209367, IMG submission 187412) | Marine gutless worms symbiont microbial communities from Max Planck institute for Marine Microbiology, Germany - Olavius geniculatus... ... | reverse complement strand
GTAATGTGGTCACACAATAAAGGCGCGGTGGGTGGAAGAACTTCACGTTTACGCGCCATAAATTTCTGCTTGTAACAGTAAAAGAGTGGTTAAAATCGGTGCTGAATTACCGAAGTTATCCCAAAAATAAAATTGGGTATCTGTTTTTTTGGAACACCCTGTATTCACAGTGGGCCAAAAAATGTGGCACTTTACTTTTGTGAACATCTTCAGCAATTATTGACCGATTTTAAAAATTTTTTCACTGGCACACTCTGTGAACAATTTGCAATAATATAATTATTACACATCTCACCACACCGTAAATGCGTCTTTACATTACCTTGTGAAACATAAATGTAAGCAGAAACTAACGATAATAACAAACATATAAGTAAATGAAAAAACACTTCAGACCAACATTGCGGTGAATGATCCGTATTATACTAAACTGTGTTAGACCCACACAGTATAGTGTTATACAGATTATTCACTGCAATGATGATCTGAAGCGTATTTTTCAATTTTACCAAAATGTTTGTTATTATCGTTATGCATGCATATTTCATTCATATTTCACAAAATAGTGTAAAGACGCATTTACAATGTGGTGAGATATATAAAAATTGCATTTTTGCAAATTGTCCGCAAAGTGTGTCAGTAAAAGAATTTTAAAAATTGGTCAATAATTGGCGAAAATATGGACAAGAGTAAAGTGCCACGTTTTTCACGGATGTCCCACCCTGTTGTTTCCAAAATTATGATGAAGCCTCCCAATACAGGCCTTACACGTCCATCCATTACTGCTAACTCAAAAAAGAAAAGTGCAGAAAAAACAAAATTTGCGTGAAAGTTCCTCAATTTTAAAAGTCTAATGGTCAAAGATAAAGGTCTGTCAAAAAGCTGCAGAAAATAGTGACAGTGCTATGACATCTTTTGACAATCTGTGATCGTAGCATATCATACTGCATATATAATTCTTACAAAATACATTACACAGTTAGACTACAGCTGCATTAAAACATCAAATAAGCAGATGCAAAAAGTTATAACAGATCACAATAAACACTGAGAAGCAGAGAACAAAATGTCTTAAAACAAAAGAGTACTTCATCTGCACGTGATAATAAACATACAGAAAACATAATCAATAAACATACCTTTGCGGCAAAAAGACTAAACACAAAAACTCCGACTTACTCGCTGGTGAAGAAGATCCATGATGTCACCATCATCATTCCACAACTTGCTCAGCAGAAGACTTTCAGTGTGGCAGCACTGCGACAGATCAATATTCTTTGCAACAGTGTCATCAACATTCTTTGCCATGTCCAGCATCTTCGACGTACACATCTGCACATCACAGTGTTCAGACTCCAGAAATAAAAACAAGAGGCCCAGCTGTCACTAGGGTGGGGCCGACTGTACTGGTTGTCACTGACCTTGAAGGTCATCCAAGGTCGATGATTTTCATTTCATCTGAAAGGGCGTATGCCACTTCCTATTTATTTATTATGAAATCAAACATGCAGTACACATACAGAAATACATCAAAATACACATAAAAAGTAGTACAGAAAAAATTAATAAAATTTAAAAAAAGAAAGAAAGGGATTAATAGTAACCTAGGCCGTATCTCTCACCGTTTTCGAGATATGGCCAGTTTTCCGTCGAAAAAAAACGCATAACAACCTTCAAGGTCATCCAAGGTCAATGATTTATATGTCATTTGAAAGCCAGTATGCAACTTACTATTAGTGATCAATAACAACCTCGGCCCTATCTTGCACCGTTTAGCCACAATACATCCATGATAAACAGACAGACAGACGGATGGACGACAGACAACAACCACGACAAAGGGTCGACCTTTAAGCTTACAGCTTAACGTTTGGCCCAAAAACTGAAATTTAAACATTTCACATGCACATAATATGCTTACATGTCATAAATGCATAAAAATCTACTAACAGCAAAGTAAAACTAGAAATTTGGGGCAACGCCCAACGCAAGTCCACCCGGCGCCCTAAGTCCGATTGGGGGAAAATTCAAGGGACAAGTGAAATTCCCCCTGGTAGCAAAGTCACATGACACGCACTGAAATGCATTAGCATATGCAAAACGCGCATCGTCGACCTAGGGTGAGTAAACATTAGCCGCGTAGTCTCTGGTGTTAGTGGACCAAACTTCACCAAGTTTTTTTATTCAACACGGGATCAATAGTACTTGATAACGCTTTTTACCGCTTGTCGATACCTCTATTCGTTCCAGAGATATTTGCGGTCAAACTCGAAAGTTGCCATAAAACGTACTAAATTTTGGACGTTTTTTGACCTTCCAAATTTTAATGGGGCAGTGACCCCCAAAAGTTGCACCTGCATTATCACCCCCATATAGCAGCATGTCACATGGCAAAGTCTCATGAAGCTACTCCCCCTGGCTCAAAAGTTCTTGCGGCTAATACGCTGCATTTCAAGCCAATTTTTGACCACCCTTTGAAAAAAGTTGTAAAGGGGGCCCCCGTCCCCAGTGGGGGTGCGCCAGTAAGACTTGGTCATACTCTAGCGGGTGTAAAAATTTGGGAGCGCAGCACCCCCTAGGGGCCGAAATATGCTCTTCCAAAAAAAATGTTTTAGGTGGGTACGATTTCACATTGAGATCTCCAAGGTTACTAGACCAAACTTCACCAGACCTGTTTCGCCTGATGCAGGAGGAACCACAGTAGATAAAATATTTATCCGATTTTGAATATCCTGTTTCGGAGATATTCGCCGCCAAACTTAAAAATTGTCCAAAATCGGGCCAAATTTTGCATGTTTTTGGCCCCCAAAATTTTGGATCAGCATTATAAAATTGGACCTAGTACTGACCATCATGCAAAATTTCACGCCGGTCGACCCACGCATCTCGAAGATCTCGCGTTGAAAAAAAATAAAACATCAGGGGTAAAACTTAAGTCCTCCAGAAAACTATCATTTCCGGGCGGACTAATAAAATAAAAAATTTAAAAAAACATCTGCAGTAAAACTGAAGTCCGCTCCACAAGCTATCGCTTCTGGACAGACTAAAAAAAGTTAAGTATTGACAGTCAGTCTATTAAGTCAAAATGTCACTTTGATATGCTGTGTTGACAAAATTAGTGTGTTTAGTAATCTTGGTTTTAAAAAAAACCATTGTTTCATTAGCATAGTTAACATATCAGCAAATTATTAGCATAATTAGGCTAAATACAACAAGAAGCCCAGCTGCTGCTAAAATAACCGACTGTACTAGTTGTCAGAGATCTTCCAAGACATCCAAAGTCAATAATATTTATTTTATCTGAAAGGGCATATGCTACTTTCTATTAGTGATTAATAGTAACCTTGGCCGTATCTCACCACTTCCAGTTTTCCGTTGAATTTCCTATTCCCTCCATTCAACCCCCAGTTTGAAAATGTTGCTAAAATTTTGCATGCCTAGGTTTAAGACACAGGGCTAATTATTCATGTATAAGGTTTTCCCTAAGACCTACCATTTAGCCACGATACATCTGTTACAGATGACAAACAGACAAACGGATGACAAGCATGCCAATAGCTTGACCATTACTTAAGTATGGTCGGCTAAAAACCCACGTTTAACATTCAGTCGTGCGTTTTAATGTAGCAAAACAGCTATGATCTTCACATCAGTTTTATTTACCTAGCCAATTCCCAATCTATCCGTTACGACATGAAATGATTTCTAACGTGGCATCACTACCTGACTCAATGCAGTCAAAATATTTACAAAGTATTCATAATTCCTTCACAGACAAACATCAAAAACAAACAGTAAACAAAGAACAGTGTGAAAGAAGCCAACCGAAGTGCGTGAACAGTGGCTGTGTCGAGCAAACTCATTGACGGCTACGGCATCTGACAAAGCATGTCTGCATCTTGGACATACTCGAGTGTCTTCAACCAGTGATCTGTGCTGTCCTGCATTAGTCTTTCCATCAGCTGCTGACGTCAAATTGCACAGTGGACAGTCGGCGCTTGCTGCGGCGACGTTGTTAAAGATTTCTGGATAACAAAGAACTCAAGATTGAAAAGTAGATAAATGCACACATGAGACGTACAGTATCAGTGGTAATTCTTGTATCACGTAGCAGTCGTCCACACAATCATCCGGAGAAATACTAATTCAAAGTATTTCAACAAAATGTGGCTGCTGATTAAATATTGTTTGCTAGTCGTGACGTAATGCTGACATCATAATGTGTCACGAGTATAAGCTTGCTTGTTTCTAACTGGTGCTGCCAGTTGCTACCCTGCTTCGATGGTGAACGTAATCTGGTTTGCTGATATCCTGTCGGCACCAAGCAACATTGGAGCTAAAGCCAAGTCTTTCGCAAACCAGAAACTGAATCATCTCACAAGCTTGGTGTACTGTCTTGCTTGAACATGTGAAAGTCAAACTATTTCCACAGACACGTAAATGCGATCGCCTTGCATTTTTTGCAGCTGCAACTGTAAAACTTCAAGAATTTGTCATCAGCAAACAAGATAAAGTTCACCATCAGAGAAGGGTAGCAACTGACACACCAGTTAAGACAAACAAGCTTAATGTACTCAGAAGACATGACGTCAGTGTTGTCACGACTTGCAAAGAATATTTAATCAACAGCCAAATTTTGTCGGAATATTTAAAATTAGTATTTCTGTAGTTACAACTGGTGAAAATTTTGTAAAAATTAATCAACCTTTGAGTGAATCAAAATGTAGGCCAAGTAAGTTCACATTTTTATTACCTCTATACTTCTACTTCTACAAAATCTACATTCTCAAATACATTTAACTAAACTGGCAGTATTGGTGCATCTTGTATCACGCTAAATTGCATTACAGTTAACAGAGTAGCAACTAACCAGCAAACAATGGTTCGACATTGTGTCGAGTGATATCATTATCGGCAGTCATCCGGGCTGTGACAGCATCAGATAATTGTGACTCCGCAACGTCAAGCCATCGACGAACCGATGAAAAAACTTCATCGGATAAACTGAGATCATCGCTAGCCAGACCAGCTGAGCAGGTCTTGTCACGAGACGTCATTCCCTCGGTCTCATCAACTTCAACTTTGTAGCTCTGACAGAAAACGTCGCCGAATGACGTCATCTGTGCAGTGCAACATACACCCATGTCGGCTCAATTAACGTTATTTTTAGCCATTTTTACTGTTGTAAACTGTTGCAAAGTTCACTCTGAACAGTGGACAGTTCCACCAGTTGCCAATGTGTGAACAGATTTCAGTGACATTTTCAAGGACAAATAACCATAAACCCTGGCCTCTGGCAGAACCGTTTTCAGACCGAGATACCTTTCCTGTTGTCCAACCAACAGCACCAAAGCATCAAAAAATCACAGCAGTCCTAACAGATGCTGACGCATCATGTCAGCTGTCCTCAATGTAGTGGTAATGCGGACTGGCTTAGCTTGCAGCATCAAAAGAAAATCTATTCCGGAGCAATAACAGTAAAGTAAATGATACACAAAGAAAAACACACGCTCACAATGAAAGCTAATAAGGCGATAAAACTACTGACAATTTTCCTGAAAAATTACAAGTGAAAAAAAGAAATTACTTAACTTGGCTAGAAATATGTTTTGTGGGTGGAAGTATCTATCCCACCACTGTGCATTTAATCCTCATCAGTTAACCCTTTATTGTTCCCAAACAACAACCACATTAACTAGACTCGCGATGTATGGATTCCAACTATAACCCTAAGTTATTCTGTATCAGCGGCTGTACCTGTACAATGGAGAGACATGGGGTGGTGTGACTCTGATGTGTAATAGCAGTGAGGCCAGCAATGGGAGCCTGCAGCCGTTGAGATAACACATCGGCTGAACCATGACCATGACCATCATATCCAGCCAACACGGCACAGTCCCTAACAATTACACAGCATCAGTTTACATCCTATATGCAGGAATCTGCACTACCACCATCACACTGCACGGTGCAAACGCAGCTTCGAACATGGCCAGCAATCACGAAGCCTGGAAACTGTAATGACTAGGCTCCAAAGGACTTTGCTGCCATAAATGCCATTTTTCGTTCGTCAAAAATGCAAATTGTGTCAAAAAAAATTTGCCAAAAATTCAAAATTTTGCCATTTATCGCCATCCAAAAATAAAACCTTTTAACCGCTGTTAACTTACTTTATGCTGTTAACTTACGTAATAAAGTTTTGCCAAAACAGTTTTGAGGCTTTGGGCTTCCACTTTTCTTTCTGTTTGTCAAAAAGTACTTTTTGACATATTTCGCCAAGAGTCTCGAACTTCGCCACTTTTTTGCCATCCTAAATTGAGTGCTTGTTATGATAAATGGACTGCAAGTAATTTTGCCGCTAAAAAATACCACTTTTCATTTATCGAAAAGTGAAAATTTGGTAAATTTCGTCAAAAATCAATTTTTTCGTCATTACTGTCTGTTTTCGTCATTTCGTCAGTTTTTCATCAAAAACAAAATCTTTTGAAGCCTAGCAATAACCAGTTGCAGGTCAACCGTTCCAGTGAATGTGCGACTCTCAACAAAAATACTTGCAATTGCTGACATCTAACTAGACAACTCTGAATAGGTGAAACAGTAACTAGTAAGTAATATCTATTCATCAACTTACAATCTACATGTGCTAAATTGTTGCCAATTTGGCAACAGTTTTCCTCAAAATTATTTCAAAATAATTTTCTTTTGCCATTAGACATTGCCGAAACATAGACAACAAACAAACAAAGGCTGTAATTTGCTGAATCTGCATAGCTTATTAATGAATCAATCAGCGATTCGCTCACTCACTGTGGGGTGGAGACTCTCCACGGAGGTCCGCAAGCCTGCGGAGCAGCAAGCCGATGCATGTTGGTGTGAAACTGGAAGCAGTGAAGCTCCGAGGGTGAGTCCTGACTAGCAAGGACCAGTACGTCATCATCCACTGGAGTACCACCGAAGCTGTGAGCAACTGAGCATGCAATGTCCATGTAGATGGGTGGAGATGGCAACGTATGCGTCCACGTCAGCATCTGACAGACACACAGCTCAACATCAGTGGCATCAATTGCTCCCCACTCTAAATTTTGGGGTTGTTGGAAAACTGTCGGAAAATCTTCTTGTCCAAAATTTTTTGTCCAAAAATGCGAAATTTAGCACTAAAACAAACCAATTTTTCGCGAAAAGTCTTAACGAAACTGGAATTTAGAGCAACCATAATCTCTTCTGTCGAAAATTTGTGACTGACTGTCAGAATTTCAATTTCTATTACAAAAATCCAACCTCCTGCCCCACTTGACTCTATTTCAGATATTTTTCTTTATTTACATCATGCAACGAGCTTCATACATGTATTATCAACATAACAGACTAGAAAATCTGTCATTTGCTGTGCATATATTAAAATGGCCCAAAATTCAACCATTTGGTTTCCTCCTCTTCAATACACTGTGGTGCACTGCCTGAAGTGAATATCTAACATACTGCGTGCAACTCAATCGTGAAAGCAGCTTCACACTATAGCACATAGAACAGCATTTAGTTCTATTAAATGACTAACATTCCAAATTTCATGCTTACTTATATAGCATATACTGTCTAGCAGAACTATGCAATGTAATATACAGCTGGCAGCGTGCAAGACTTACGGGATATCCCAGATAACGTTCGTCCATCATTAACAAAGAGTAATCAGTAGCAACGAAGTGTGCAAAAGACAGCAAAGGATGCTGTCGAGACAGCATTATATGTTCAGACGGATGCAGGAATGAATGACGACTGACACTACACAGATCTACAGCTCTGCTGCCTGCACACTGCATTATCATACATACAAACAACAGTGACTACTAAGCAGAAAACAGCTCTCAGAAACAAACATGCAAAACTTTTTAGAAATGCAACTGCTGCTGATATATCCACTACTAGTACTACCAGTGCAATTGATATTTTCAATTGCTTACGTTAAGACCAGAAATTCAGCTGTCTAATGTCAGAATTCTTGCCAGAATATAAACAAACTGGCGTAAATTTATTGCATTTCACCAACATCAGCAGCCATAACCTCAACATTTCAATGACTAAAAATACCGGAAAGATGTTAGTAAAAAATATCTTGCTCCACAATATTGCCAGTTTATACAGTCATAAAACTAAATAAATCCTCTGGTTCAAAAAAACTTTCATGGTTAAAAACTGGTCTTAGCAAGCAACAAAATTAGATTTTTCCCCGACAATTCCCTGATTTTTACTGAAATGCCTGACCCGACATCTGAAAAATTCCATGACATTTCCAAATTTTCCAGACAAGTGGTCACTCCAAATGTTAGCAACGACAACGTTTAGTTTACTGAATCAGCTGATAGAGAGCATGTCAGTGTAGAAGAAAGACTTGTATTAAACACAGTTCAGACCAACCCGCAGATCGTGCAGAATAACGCCAGGATGCTGTGTCATGACGACCATCCGAGGATGTGAACCAAAATGACTTCGATGCCACGTGCTGGTGGATTTTGATTCACGACACAATCGCATCACACTGTCAGCAGCGGCAATAACAATATTCTGTAAATAACTGGGTTTTTTGTTTCTTTTCGTGTATCTTCTCAATTTTTGAACGCTTTTTTTGTGGTTCATACAAACAAGCAAAAATGTCAGCGTAGTGCAACATGCCATGTTGAACAACCATGACCCTAATTTGACCTTTTGAAATAAAAATTGACACACCAGTTACTCCCATACTTAGAAAAATTCACACCAATTTTGGTTTTCCTAGTTTTTGAGCTAGGTGCTTCTACAGGAAAGACTAAATAGACAGGCGGGAAGATAGACACAGATGGGTCAAACCTATTAGGACAGCTGCATGATATGTGACAAAAATTACAGCAGCAAATGACAGGCCGGAAGTTAGACACAACAACTAAATGATAAACCTCATCATTTACACAGATCGTTTGATGACTTCACAAACAACGTATGTTTTCTAGATAAAGTAGAAATGTCTCACCCATTCACAGACCACAGATATGTTGATCCACCGACAGTAGAGATAACACTTTCACCGGCGATAAACGGACTAAAACACAATAAAGACATCCACTTCATATCAGCCGCAGCTCTACAGCCGACTTGATCGAATCCTTCAACCTGTCTCAAATAGTTGTAGCTTGTTTTGTGCTTGCACCACATTATGATTATAAAGATAATACACGACAGGTTTTCTACCTAAACCCTAACTAAGGATGCCAGGTAATACTCAACAGCATTATTTTAATGCAGATGGAATCTCGACAGAAATGGTGTCTGGCTCGTAAAAAATCTCAGTCCAAAGCCCCTTAAGTTATTCTGGTAAAACCGAACTAACCTAGAGCATCTATTAAAAATCTGGCCAACGAAAAAGTATCAGAAGCAGTGGTTATTACATTATAATAATGGCTGAGTCGCATCATTTTACGTAACTGCTATAAAACGCTGATTGGCTTTATCAAATGCTAATTGGTCAATATTCATTAGTACCCTAAAAATAAAGTTCAAACTACTCAACTTTCCCTTCTCACAACTTCAGCTATTTTTGGAACTGTGACATCAGTTGCAGCAAGGCTGCTGACTATTTTTATTGATTTAAGGTCAAATGCAGCTTAATTTATGGCCAAATAACATCAACAAAGCCAAACGTTTCATCAATAGTTAGCCCATTAAAAAACTACAATAATTTAATTTTACTAATTGCACACTTCTAGTAATGAACAGATCAACGATGAGTTGATGTAATTTCTGATGTCACATGTGTCATTACTTGTGCTATATATCTGACATTATTCTGAGTAAAACTGACAAATTTATTATGTTTTCGAATGCAAATGCCAGTTTGCCAACCAAGCGTACTGAAAGTGACGTCATCAGTACTATAGCACGCTCAGGTGCATTCGGCTGGCACAACATATTTCTCTTCAAAATACTTCAAAGCGACGTTTTTGTTACAATCGATTAGCGTATTATTGACTAGTGTTACTGGTACAGTACACACAACAGCATGCATTTATCTAGCTGTCATTATTCATCAGTGCCCTCTCTGCAAAAATGCATTATCATCACTCAGTCAATAAAATCATCATTTTAAATAAACATTAACTTATGTAAACAAGTGTCAATGATCATTACTGCAAAGAGAACAGAAAGCACAAATGCAGAACAGATATAACAAATACATATAATCAAAATTAATTACATGTTGTAATACTCAAACAACAACCGTAAAGCATTAAAAAAATCCCGTGTTTCCGGCTGCCAACTGTCTCCTAAAAACCTCTATTCCTAACATTTTTATTGCACTTTCAAAAAGATTTTTGCAGATTTTAATTTGCTTTAAAAAACTGATTGCATTTAGTCCGTTATGTCACAATATCAATATCAATATCTTTACAACCTTAATTTTCATTCATCTCATTCAATCAGTGTGTCAACTGTCAAATGTTTTGCACGAGTTTTGTGTAATATTACATAGCATCTCATAAAATAACAAAATATATATATAAATATTTCAACTTCTCAGCACGTAATTTTTCACCAAACATAGAAACTTTTTTATGCCTAAGCAGTGATGCAACTGACTTGAGGCAAACAGACGTTGGTCTACCAATGGCTGCCCAGTCATGATCCATCACAACATCAGCCGTCAACGGTTTCTCACTGTCATCAGCAAAGTTCACTTTTATGATGCTGGTTCTGTTGTCACAGCGACAGATGACTGCATACAAACAATGACATTCAATGCAACTCTGCCATCTAGCTAAAAACATCAAAAGTGATGGGCAAAAGCGATACTGTACTAAACACATTATCTACTTTCAGCACCAGCAACTCTATGTTTTGCGAAATGAACAAATAATCTCACTTAAAAAAACCGGTTTAACAAATCACGAGAAAACTGAGAAACCTGGGCTTATCTAAAATTGGCCATTAAAATTAGAGCTGTAAAATTAACACGTTAATTAACGTGTTAATGTGTTCATAAATTAATGTGCATTTAAAAGATTAATGTGCATTAAAACATTAATGCACATGTGTAAATTTATTTAATTTACTGAATACTGTGAAGTAAAAGTTCCAATATTCCGTTAAACTGCAGTTATTTGACAATCAAATGAATTCAAATAACCAAACTGTAGTTGTCGTTCCATCACTACTGCAAATAAATATTATTTAGATGACAGGCTAATAGATTTCTATGCTAGTAATAACGACATTTATTGTTGAAAAATGTGCTTCTATTTGCCTTCTAACTTTCTATATTCTACAGGCGGGGCCCCCAAATGCAGTGGAGCCAGGGGTAACTCCCCCTACTCTTTCTTGATGGGCTTTGGGGCATTAATAAGGCGTTAAAAAAATTAACGCTTTGACAGGTCTAGTTAAAATGATGGGAGGTCTAATACACTGACAACACTAAATACTAATCAATGAAAACAACATCGTAACTTTATAAGGACCTTCTACGAAGAAATGCTACCTAAATGATCACCATGCATAGACGCTGCATCAGTCTCGTAAATTCGTCCACCCAACGGCACCTTGCAACCAGCTGCTGAAACCTTCACTCTATCTCCATCACAGCTAACTGGATAAAATGCTGGATTCGACTCAGTCAAGGATCAAACATGTAAATGAATAAATAGAAATTAAATTACAAGTAATAACTAGGGCCCACGGTATTCTGCGGGCTGCGGATTTTTGAGCCAGGCTGCAGAATTTGCCCTTTTCCATGGAATTTTGATACTGCCGTGAAATTATGTGAAATTTTGCAGAAGTTGAGAAATGACCGATGATTACTACGATCGTCAGCTTGATAATGTAATTAGACTAACTATATCACAGTATCGTGTAGAAAACTCAAACTAAACTGCCTAAAACTGCATACATACTGATAATTACCATCGTAATATGGCACAGCGATAAATAGACACAATGCAACTAATTGACAAATTGCAATTTTGAAAAGATATAAAGATCGATCATTTTCTTTGCATGTTGCTAGTGTAACTGAGCACCATGCCAACCTCAAAAAAATAAAGTTTTTTTTAACAGAATGGAGCTTAGTTTTTGCACAAACAGAAGGCCGCGGTAAACCGCAAAATTTGGACAATCTTGCCGCGGTGAGCCGTGGAATTTTGCGAACTGACCCATGGAATTTGGCAAAATTTTTTGCAGAAAACTGTGGGCCCTAGTAATAACCATTTGCAGCAAGTTCAGAGAAGCAAACTGCCACGGTTTACACAGGACCCTATCAAACCCTCTTGAATGTCCAAGAATTTAAGGCAACTGTTTCCTAATTTCACATCAAATGCATTCGTTTTGTATAAACCACAACAATCTAGTACTGGCTTATCAAACATGCCAATTGTTATTCCATACTACCTCATGTTCAGTTCACCATCACTAGCAAAGGATACAGATATCAGTTAGTTTTGGACCTGACGGCAACACAAGTGTCCCCGGTGCATTCTGTCCATCACCATCAGAGTAAGGAATAAAACTGGCACACCCACCTGCATATGCTGGGTTGAATGTCTAAACAAACCAACGCACATAACAAGCACATAATTAGGGTCTGCAGTTTTCCGCGTTAAATTCTGCCAAATTCTGTGAGCCAGTTCGCAAAATTCCACGGCTCACTGTGGCAAAATTGTCCTAATTCCGCAGCTTACCATGGCCTTCTGTCTGCGTGTAAACTAAGCCTTATTCTGTTTCAAAAACTTCAGTTTTGGATGCTGGCATTGTGCTCAGTTATGCTAGCAACATACAAAGGAAATTATCGATCTTTTTTCCTTTCAAAAGTGCAATTTGTCAATTAGTAGCATTGAGTTAACTTACGATTTGCCGTATACGGGATGCATTTTAGGTAATTCAGTTTGATTTTTCTTCGCAATATAGTTAGTTTGATTTAAAGCCGATTATTGTACTAATCATCGGTCATTTCTTAACTTCTGTACCCCGAAATTCCGCGGCAAGATCAAAATTCTGTGGTAAACGGCAAATTCCACGGCTCGACTCAAAATTCTGTGGCCCACGTAAAACTGTACCAGTTGTACATTTCAACAAAACCTGACAGGTCTGCAGCTTGTAAGCAAAATCCTATCTACCTGGTAGTCTAAAACTAGAACAACCACCTTCTATAAAAGACCTAGCTTCTAGGGTCAACTATTCAACCTGGATAATAAACATTTTCTGCATGCAAGGTACATACACTATAAAACATGCCTAAGTTTCATTTCTGTCAAAGCATTATAATCACGGCTTATTTATGTACTGTCTGCTAGTATCCTACCTGATAACGTAGTACCAGGCCCTTATTGAAGACCAATCTGTGTTGTCTTGTATTAAACAAGTTACCTAGATCCCCTGCCACCATAACTTGTATCAGAGAGATTGGGCTTATATTTGAGACATGGAACTGGCCAGTATTAGAAGTCATACGATATTCATGGTACATTTTCAACTATACAACAGGCTGTACTTTGTGACAATCAACGCACAGACACAGGATACTCGGCAATACTTGCGAGTATCTGCATTACCGTTAGTTACAAAAATGCACATGTACCTGCTTCTGCGTTTCAGCTTCCATCAGTTGTCGACTTGCCTTAGCAAGAATGTTCACCTGCACTGCGACGCCTTCACGAAGATTAAATGCTCTGTCATAAGCTGTGGCAGCATAATCATCACCACTATCTTCACCTTCTTCATTAGTATCATTATCGGTGTCAGCACATTTTTTTGATGACATCTGTTGAATTTGAGCCAGTGTGTCTTTCACCATCATCTGCATTCTTTCGTGCTGAAAAAAATGAACAACACCACATATAAAAATACACAAACGAACCACAGCACAGAGGGCATTGACGTACATACTGCATACTGCTGACAAAGTTGGCAATTTGTAACGTTAAGATGACAAATTTACAGTGTTATATTTTGTTAACAGGTTGTTCACTTAGAAATCAAACACTAAAGTTAAATATATCAAATACAAATTATGAAAAAAAACTTTAAACTGACATAAAAAAAATTTAACATGCTACTAGTCGACATAGTGTAAGAACACCTTATTTTTTAAAAGTCTTGACATACATTATGAGGTGCACACTCAACAATGCTTCGTTACATGAACATGCTATGATCATGGTTCGTGCCCATTTGTCAAAATCAAATTCAAGAACTTTTCAAGGACTTTCAGACACAGATTCAAGGACATTCAAGAACCATCTCCGTTTTCAAGGACTTTCCGGACCTGAAAATCTAAAAAAAAAATTCAAAGACTTTCAAGGACCCGCAAAAGTCCTGTATGATTAACGTCTGTTGTAAACACCTTCATTCTGGAGCGAGCTTTTTTCAACTTGTTAACGGCACACTCAACTTTCTTTGATGCCTTCTTCACATTCGCCATGCACGGCTCAACCAGCAAATCATCATCTTCAGAATCACAACAAATCAGTCGCATACATTTAATCACAAGCACCGCAGAAATTTTATGGTCAATAATAACAACTTCTTATTTCCACAGGTCAATAACACAGACTACAGAAGTGAACCTCAAAGTACTGCATCATTCTAGGTCTACATTCACTGACTAGAAAAACCATGACCCTTGAATTTCGATGCTAAAAAATAACCCGTTCATATTTGTGCCAAGATGCACTTGCAACACTAACAAACATTTGATGAACAATCCATAACTATCAATACGCAAACAATGCAAAAAACATCATAGATGGATGCAAGCACAAACAATAACACAAAAGCATAATGCCCCCAGCACCACAAGCAAAAACACATAGCATATTAAAGGGTAAAAATTTACATTAATTTCTCCACCCCAGATTGCTTCAGAAGTGACAGAAATGTAGAATAATTAAACTAGTCTGAAACATGCATAACAACACTAATTCTACCTATTTCAGTCACTTCTGAAGCAACATTAAAACAAACAAATCACAAAACAAATGTACAACTACCTTGTTCAGCCAAAAAAGTAGCACACACACTGATACTGCTGCATTTTCACGCAGAACGACGACACGACGCACAACAAAGCTAAAAAAATCTGTTGCACTATTACACACATTACAAAAACGCAGCACTGTCTAACTAAATGCTCCAAAGTTGACGATATTCGCATTCGATGCCATAACACGCACGCCACATGTGCTTAGTCTAGACAACCACCACTGACCGCCAATGTAGCACACGTGATCACCTCAACATGCTATACAGGCCGTGAAAGTCAATGTCTGACAGTACATGATGCTGCCCGCCACACCCACTTAGGGCATAGAAATGGAATTTTCACAATAAAAAACACCTATATTGCACACCTGCACCCAAAAATTTTGGTACTTCCCGTTACTTAAGCACAACATAATACCAAAAAAAAATAAACAAACTGGTGTGTTTACAGTAAATTTTATAATCGGTCATCAAAAGTTAACTAACAGTATTCGCCGAGATTTCACCTTAAAAACATGCATAACAAAAGTCATTCTACCAATACACATCAATATCATGTATGTACACACCCGTTTAAGGTGGCGTAGCTATTCTAAACAATTACCTATTAAAGTCATAATGACACCAATCATTATAAAACATTAATAATTTGCAGAACAACATTTTCAAATATCAACTGACAGCTAAATAACTATGTAATCAATAAATCACATGCAACACATACATATCAAAAAGCATTGTCTCAGTTGAATAAAAATTAGCAGAGTAAAAAATTGCGTACAAGCATTAGGTGGTAACAACGGGTAACTTGGTTGTGATGCTGACAACTTGTTTGAACAGCTGCGAGTAGTCTGGCATTCAAACTCAACAGAAAGATTTTCTTGCATAAAACTACTGTATTTCTGCGACGAATGTCGCATGTTTTTCTTCGCAACGGCCTCGGTGGGCAGTGGCTTCACATTCATACTGTCACATGTACCGTAGCCAGCAAACATCTCACGCATTCTGTCATGAACGCACATCGGATTAGGATAAAACTCTATAATATCAGTGTCTGCCATATTAACATTTATCAGTAAGTTACTATCTCTCTGTGTCAGTAAACAGAATAATATATTATTTCCAAAATTCGGGAAAATATAAGTTTGTTTACTTTTCGACAAAGAATATATAATTCGAGTTTGTTTACTTCCACAAAATTAGTGATGCAACGACACCATTTTGGGTCGATACTCGATAGTCGCTGGAGCGATACCGAACACTCAATTCATTATTGCGCGCGAAAGCAGAATGCTTCGCGCGTCTTTGCCATCGCCTGGGCGTCTGTCCGTCCGTCTGTCACACTCGTGGACTGTATCAAAACGGTGCAAGCTAGGATCACGAAATCTTCACTGTGGGCTGCCCCAAGGTCTCTAGTTTATCGTGACAAAATTTCGTGCCACTGGGTGCAGGGGTTTCCTTCGAACGAGGGCGTCGAAGAGGGGTACCCCCTAAAAAGACGTCATTTTGCCGTTATTGGCTCGAATAATTTGAAAACGGTTGCAGATAGGTACATACATGCTGCTTATCATAACAAGCACTGGTGACAGGCTTTTTGGATTTATTAACATCGATGACCTTGAACGACCTTGAACCCCTCAAAAAGGGGTTTTTAGTGAATTTTTCACAATTTTTGGATGCAGCGTACATTTCAAGAGTGAATTGCGACGAAATGGCTGGCGATAGACCAAGACAATCTGCGTACGAAATTTTCAGCATTCAACGTAGATTTTAGCAGTTTAAAGTCCCGACCCCCGAGGTTCAAGGAGGCTAGCGCAGGCGGGCGTCAAAGACAGCTACCCTCCTAAAAAGTGGTTATTTTACCGCAATTATCTCGTATAGCGTGAACACGGTTGCAGATAGGCACAGACATGCTGCTTATCATAACAAGCTTTTTAAATTTATCAACATCGACGATCTTGAATGACCTTGAACTTTAAAAATATTGATTTAACGTGATTTTTTGGCAATTTTTGGCTGCAAAAGAGTGAATTACGACGAAATGGATGGAGATAGACTACGATTACCTGCGAACAGGACTGCCATAGGCTTTCGCGCGTCTCGTGAGCTTTGCTCAAATTACTTGTACTGAGTAGTCACGACTAACGATTGTCATGCTGCAGAGGCGATGAGTTATAGTAGATTGCACGAATAAATATCTATACATTATTTTTTTAATTCAGTAAACATACTTCTTGGCAAAGTTGGAGTTAGTTGACGTAGGCCCTATTTAGTTTTTACGCGCTAGAGCAGAATGCTTTGCGCGTTTTAGCCATGGCCTGGGCGTCTGTCCGTCTGTCACTCTGCAGCCCTATCAAAACGGTGCAAGATAGAGATACAGACGATAACTACACACCTATACACGTTAGGATAGACAGAAAGCATGCATGTTATTCATTTGACACTAAAACACGCTAAGTTTTCAAAGTTTAAACTTTCTACTTAAGAAAAAAATTTCTACTTCTATTTAAGTAGTTTTATTTTTGGACTACTTCTGCAATTTCTACTCAAGTGGAATTTCTGACTATCCAACACTGCTTGTCAAGTGCTTGACATTGACCTGCCGGTTTCCATTCGCTCCCTTCTCCCTCTTCCTTTCACTCCTCCCCTCCATTCATCCTTCTCTCTCCTATCCCTTTCCTCCCCTTAGAAAGCAGGACCAACAAAAATCCAGCTAGAGGGTTTAGGGATGCTACGAGCTGCACCAGCGGAGTCTGCATTGAATTTTGGTGCATCACACGATGGCAAAAATTTTGTTTTCCTGAAAATCAACCAACCAAATATATTTCACTTTAAAAGTGTGCTTGCAATGTCCGGGATGGGCCCACTGATTATATTGCACATCAAAAGAAGCGTAATCTTATTCAAACTGTAATGAACCACAAACATAGTTACAATGTTGAAATGCACACACAAATACTAAAAACTCATTGCAGAGAGCACATTCATTGCAAGTAACTAGAGGCCAAGGCGTCGAGGCCACGGCCAATGGTCTTCAAGGCCAAAGCCACAATTTTGTTGTCCTTGAGCTGACCTCAAGATTGAGGCCAGTCCTTTAAAATCCATCCCTGCAAGAATTACAATTTTAACTAGATTACCACTACTAATATTGCTGGCACAAAAATTGACCAAAAATTGTCAAAAAAATAGCACATAATATGCCACATGTCTGCTGATGCAAGCAGCTCCTTCAAACATTGATGTCAGAATGTGAGACACAAATCCTTGATGTTCTCAACAATAATAATCACTTTAGTCAGTCTTCAGTCAGTCAGTCAATCAAAATACCTATATAGCTGTTGTACAATGGCATCGTAGATTAGAAAAGGTTTGGTGGGTTACGAAGTGGCAATTTTTCGACATAGCAAATTTCTGACAGAATTCTAACACACAGCTGCAAATATGCAAAAGAGATTATGTGTGCTCAAAATTTCAAATTTGCAAATGACTTTATGCAAAATGGGGATTCTTCGACCAAAATTTTGCACTTTTGGAGGAAAAATTTTCAGACAAAAACAAGACTGACCAAACCGAATCCGAACTGTAACACTAAGCGAACTCGAACCAAACCAAACTTTAACAGTAACCGAACCGAACCTGAACTTAAATATGCGGGTTCGATTCCCATCTGTAAGTTTAACTCATCCGACATCAAGTACGCTGTAAAGGTGTGTACAGAGCAACGTAACTGAACTGAACTGATGTGGTTTAATTTTTGACAAACTGACCAATAAGTAAGCACTAAGCAATAATGCATTACAGTAGGTACCGTCTAATGACGTCGATGACTACGCGACTATGTGCACATATGCGTCAACCAGTGAGCAATGGACTCGCAATGCTCGCACACTGGACGTTTCATCAAAACCAAACGGTGTCATTTTAGTTTGGTTCAGTTACATCGCTCTGTATGAAAAGTCAGCAGCCTTGAATCTCACGATAATGAGACATGAGGTCAAAATTTGCATTGCAAATCGCAGCAGTTAGGACATGTAATGTACTGGTAATTCAACACAAAACTATCGCGAACCCCCATACGTACCCCTCTTTGATGCCCACCTTCGCAGGCCTCCTTGAACGTAGAAGGTCAAGATTTAGACTGCTAAAATCTACGTTTAATACTGGAAATTTCATGTTCAGGTTGTCTGGGTCTAGCTCTAGTCATTCCAGTGCAATTCATTGTTAAAATGTGTGTCACAGCCCGAAACTCACAAAAAAATTCAAGAAAACCCCTAATTTTGTGGGTTCAAGATCGCTCAATGTCATAGATGTTGATAAAACTAAACAGCCTGTGACCTGTGCTTGTTATGATAAGCAACATGTCTCTACCTATCTGCAACCGTTTTCACACTAGACGAGCCAATAACGGCAAAATAACGTCTTTTATGGGGGTGCCCCTCTTTGACGCCCTCGTTCGAGGGGAACCCCCTCACACAGATACAAAATTTTGTCACAAAAAACTAGAGTCCTTGGAGCAGCCCATGGTGAAGATGTCATGATCCTATCTTGCACCGTTTTGATACAATACAGCAGTGTGACAGACGGACGGATGGACAGACAGATGCCCAGCCATGGCTAAGATGCACGAAGCATTGTGCTATCGCGCATAAAAACTGAAATATACAATATCCAGCTGATCATTGACTAGCAGTTTCTGCCAAACATTTTATTTCTGTTCACGCAAGATGCACAACAGTACAACATGGTAATCAATTCCGTACTAAACCAATAGCCAGCCATAAAACTATGCACATGATAAATAATAACTTACACAGACATCTAAAACTAGTTTGTGTGACTACGGAGACCACGATGCTGGTGCGGATGTAATATCAAATCAAGAACGCAGTAATAAAAGTACAAGTCTCTCTCGATCTCTAGGAGGCACAATACATCACAATACAAATATCATTTCATTAGCAGCTGCTCGACTGCCGCCGACAAGTATCTACAGGGTGGGCCAAAAAATGTGCCACTTTTGTCCATATCTTCGCCAATTATTGACCGATTTTCAATATTCTTTCACTGGCACACTCTGCAAACAATTTGCGATAACGTGATTATTAAAAATCCCACCACATCGTAAATGCGTCTCTACACTACCTTGTGAAATATCAATGAAATATGCATACATAACGATAATAACAAACAATAATAACAAACAAACATTTTGGTAAAATTAAAAAAAAAACACTCCAGACAAACATTGCAGTGAATGATCTATATGACACTAAACAGTGTGGGTCTAACACAGTCTAGTGTCACACGAATCATTCATCGCAATGTTGATCTGAAGCGTTTTTTTCATTTACCTAAATTTTTGATATTATTGTTAGTTTTTGTTTACATTTATATTTCACAAAGTAGTGTAGAGATGCATTTAAGGTGTGATGGGATACATAACAATCAAATTATTGCAAATTGTCTGCAGAGTGTGCTAGTAAAAAATTTTTGGAAAATCGGTCAATAATTGGCGAAGATATGGACAAAAGTAAAATGGCACGTTTTTGTGGCCCATGGTGTACATAAAAGCACTGCACGAACAATCCGAAACTACGACTCGCAAATTATGCCACAACAGCGGGTGCACCAAATGCTAGCTCGAACCCAACAATACAGCCAAACAATGTTCCGATCGGTCTACAGCTTTAAACGTGACAAGACAACAAAAATTCTCGCAGAACCATAAAATTATAACATCAAAACACGGCAACAACTATGCACGTGAAATTACATGCAGCAGAGTACAGTAAATGCACAACTGCACAAGCATGACAATTTCAGTGATAGTTTCCAGACCCGGTGTAAAATATGAACCCCTGAATGGAATATAAACGTAAGCAGCTGCAGAAGCTGCAATTTTATTCCATAACCGAGATGACAAGTTTTGCTATGAATAAAAATAACAAGTAAGACACAGCAATTGTATGTCCTCATAATAATTGGTCAAATTTAAATGACACAACATGAACACAATCCGATGCGAAACGGCACCAGAAATAACCTCTTTGATGTGCACAGTGACTGACGACATATAAAATTCCACAGTCAACTGAGTTTTGTGATTAAATGAGTTTTTTTTATGATAGAACCACATGCGCCACAAATGAAAAAAAACTTATGCAGTACCACCAGGACTGTCATAACGTGACAACATTGCTGCAAAACTGAAAAGTGCTCAGCGAGTGTAAACTTCAATTGTAAAAAGCTGCATACATGCCTGTGCTGGCCAGTGACTTTTATCCCTATACCTGGCAGGCACAGCTTGCGCCCATTGAGAAATAGGGGGGAGTTTTGATAAGGCTGTAGATCAAAACTCCCTCCCCCCCGTATTTTTACTTCCCTCTATTTTTCACTGGGTAAACCACACCCTTAACAAAACTTTCTCCCTAGAAGGGAAAGAAGCCCAAAAGGGAGGGTAAAACTTGAGTCAGAAATTGGGGAGGAACTCAGCCCAAAAACTGGAGGGGGGAAGTTTGATTCCAGATTTGGGGGGGTTAGAAGCAACAGGTGTTGACTAAAACTACTGAAAGCAACAAAGACCTCGGCAAAACATACATAAAACATTATCAGCATTGGTGATCAAAACTACTGTTACTGTTGGCAAGACAGTGCCTGTATGACACAATAATTACATCAGTAAAAAAACTGAACAAACCTACTTAGCTATATAGATACGTCTTGCATTTGAACAGCTATAACGGACCCATAATGTACTTATGTAGAAGCACAAATAATCTGACTTGCCCTGAGCTACACAAAAAACTGGATAAAAAACGATTTATTATTAAAATTATTAAAAAAGGCAAAATGCGACTAGATGGCAAAAATTTTTTTTAATTTACCTAAGCACAGCCTATTACTGACGAAAGTACACCCAAATTAGCGTCACTGCTATCATTCCAATTCCACAAAACTGGAGACGTGCAGTAAACACAAATCAACACAAACACTTGTGTGTGTGCTGAAGTCATTGGCAGATAAGAACACGTGATGGCATGCAACGAACTACGGCAACAGTCAGAGCTCAGAATCCAAGATAGCGTGAGGCACCGTGTACGAGACAGTGAAACAATGATCACCAGACTACTGCAACCTTTCTAACAAAACTATCTCTAACGGGCGCAAAATGACGCCAAACTGTGCCACTGCTGGCACCCTTACAAACTAACAAAATTGCAAGCGTAAATGGACTAAAGCAATCACTAATGACTGAGTAGTGGACTACTACTCGTACCATTACCAATAATGGTACAGAACACGAGCAGGGTGAAAAAGGGCGTTTGGCCGAATTCCTGGGTGGGCATGCAAAATGACGTGCAGGGATATATACAGTGTATAATACAGATGGCACTCGAACATGCATGCGCACACACACACGTATCACTAATCTGTAATTCTCAACACATTCTGTTGTCACAAGTCAAGCGAAGTAGTTACAAGCAAACCTATGTACATGGTTGGTATCTATGAACCGCTTGCCTCTCTCGGCATGTACGCAAAGAATGCTGCACCGACTAAACGGAGTCTAGGTGTGCAAACAAAATACTTAAGTCCATAGACAAACTTTTGTGCAAACTACACGGTGGCCCAAAATTAGCGCCCCCCCCCGCTTCAAACAATTCAGTTTGTAGCTCATGGAATTCAACAAAATATCGTACACTGCACTATCTTAACATTAGTTACGATCATACCTATATTATGAAGTACACATTTTACCTTGTGTACTCAGTGTAACGTCATTATGACCTCATAGTTTGTTTACTTCAAGCTTATGTTCAATACAAAGTTATTGACAAAAAGATCAAGCAGCAGAGTACCCGCCTTACACTACAAGTAAAGCCCTGCTAACGTAAACGGAAACTAGCAACAGCTGCGGTGCATGTTTGAAAGTCCAGTAAAACAAAGTCAGTCGCCAGAGGCCGCTACAGTGTCTAGTGTTTTACTCGTACTCACCAGAGGGCGTGACGTGTCTCACCCAGCCAACGCCATATCGGCTGGATATCGCAAATTTTTCCTACCCCTTTCATTTAGCACCCTCGTTTGGGGTGATTGCCTTTGAACTTATGGAAAAGTTTTACTGTTCCTGAAACTAGAGTCTTCCAGGCAGGCGATGGTGAAGATTTGGTGATCCTAGCTTCCACCGTTTTTGACTGATCCACCCGTGTGACAGACGGACAGACAGAATTTCGATGGCTAAGACGTGCTACAGCAGTAGCTGCTGTTGCACGTAAAAAGCTTGCATCGAGGCTAAAAGTGGCCACTTTGAGCTCAAACATTAAATGCTAGTTCATAATGATTGTCTCAATGACTGTTTCAAATTTTGTAACAATCTGTCAGGTATTAATGATTTTACACTAACTTATCTGTAGGGGGGCCGCAAATTTTGGGACACGACGCAGCACACATCAGTATGCAACAAACTGCTGAACGGAACACCGGTGATCTAGTCACCGCTTAATAAATGAATATTGCACCATCAAATACTGCTTACAACCAGTCACGTACTGCAAAACAGTGGTCAGTCACATCACGAAGGTGCGATAAATCGCTGTCAAGACTTACAACGCAATGTAAACAGTGAAAGTCAGCAACACATCATCATATATGCGCTAGTGCCGTTGACACGCGAAAACACATTTACAAATAAATAAGACTCAAATCAACTCAAAACTGCTAACAAGGTTAACTGAGTAAGAAGTGCTTATGACAATGGTAACTGCCAGCAAGAACCAAAGTTATTTGACAAAAAGTGGAATCACTTGTTTACATTTTGCCAGGATACAGCATATATAGTTTGACTGACAGTTTGCCTGCAATTTGCCCCAAAATCTCCCCTTACCCTCAGGGGACAGAGACATGCATCTAACACAGTGTGTCACTAGATCCCTCAACTGCACTTGCCAAATGACATGCAAATCAAAAGCACCTCACGCCAACACAACGCATTATCTGTGCTAACCAATAGGCTAGCAGTAAGCCATCATCATCATCATCATCGACAACCGTGGGCTCAATGCCCGTTGGTGTCTGACGCCATTCTTACTATCGCTGCCCACCGCTGCCTATCTAGGGCAGCGTGGCTTAACTGCTGCAGGGTTGTCCCACACCAC
>Ga0209367_1002551_pt1 | contig 24155 bp, 21 predicted proteins | sample WorMetLIZISLAND2_FD_187412 | JGI IMG/M metagenome (GOLD analysis project Ga0209367, IMG submission 187412) | Marine gutless worms symbiont microbial communities from Max Planck institute for Marine Microbiology, Germany - Olavius geniculatus... ... | reverse complement strand
AGAGTCGTGTGCTTATTCTGTTCTGATATTTGCATTGCACGTAATTGTATGCACCGCTGTACATAGCTTGCTTTATTAAATCGTATATTTGTTTTATTATCAAGTCTTGAGTCCATTTTTCTGTAAAGTAGGCCTAGGTTGGCTTTATATTAAGTTTAGCATAGGCCTAGGACTCAACCCTCACTAGGCAGCCTCACATGCTCCTTCCCAGGAAATTCAGCCGGAAAGTTTTCAGTGTCTTCAGCTCTCGCGATGATAACGCGGTTTATTTCGAACCGCAATTCAATCTGCATATCATAGTTTTTTTAACTGTTTTTGGGTGTTAACCAGTTGAGCTGTCGTGATGAAAGTTCTACTACGGCACAGTGAACAGTGAGTAGTTTGAAGCCAGTCGGGTCCAGTATTATGGAAGCGAAGAAAAGTCGGCGAAAGTCATATAGATTGACCCCTAACAACGCAGATTTTCAGTGCGACATCTGCGGGCGTGCATGTGCATCAAGGATCGGACTCTTCGTGTACGCACACCGCCGAAGTCATCTGTGATCAGAGATCCGTCGATATCGACCGCTCAGTCCACTAGTCAAAAAAGTCGTTAAGTAGGTATAGCCAAATACTGTACATAGGCGTCTATATAGGCCTACAGTATTAAGTACAGCTAACGTCCGTCACTGGTAACGGCGCAACGAATAGCTGATAGCAAACTGCTCCAAGCGTCGGTGGCCAGGCATTGTTTCACTGAACAACGAACCACCATCGAGAACCTCCTGAGTCATCGATCACTGTATACATGCAGTCAGTGGTGATGGACGTTCGCAGGTGTTGATCGTCAGGACCATACTAACAGGCCGCATGTTACACCCGACCATCCAAAGAACATAGTACGCCGTGATCTATCTGTACTGCAGTACTTCTTCGTAGCCAGGCGATCAGCTCACGGGTCGGTTGCGTTGTCTTGAAGGGAGTAGGCCTAAAGTGGCTGTAAAACAACTTCGGTTTCTGTTGTTAGGCGAAATCGAAACTTGCACTGCAAGCGATTTTGCCTATAACTATCAGTATACGTATCTCCGTAGCGTGCGTGGTCTTTCAGTAGTTTGTTCGTCACACTTGTGCACAATACTTAAACGGTCTGACGGATTTACATGCAGTGCCGGCGCTAAAGAGTTGGAGCCCTCCCCCCAAATACAACTGTGAGGCCCCGATAACGGAGGTCTGGGAGCGGAGCCCCCAGCGGGGTCCAAAGGCAAAGCCCCTGGTCAGGGGGTCAGTGAGGCGAAGCCCCCTGAAGCTGAAACACTTTTGATTTCTGGACGTTCAGTGGAAGCCGTAAATTTGCCCACTTTTCAAAAATTGGAAACGCGAAAAATTAGATACAATTTGTGTAGTCTTTGCAAAAAAATGAAGTCTAATAGGCCGCAATACGTCACAGATTACTGTACATTAGTGAAAAGTAATAGACTTGTCTATTTTGGGTAAAATTTCCACGTGTTTACTTACTATATATTTTTGAATATATTTTTTAAAAACTAAAAATATTTTTCATACACAGTATGAGGCCCCTGAGCATGCGTGAGGCCCCCCGGCTGAGGGTACGGGGGGCCCTTCCGCCGGCTGCGTTTACATGGCATGTGACAGGTGCAGTTGAGGGGGTCCAATGACGTTATCGTGTTAGATGGGGATTCCTGGCCCTCAAGGGAGAAGGAAGATTTAAAGATTTGAACCACCCAACCAGAAATTGCACTTGCCTACTCAAGATTCACCAGGGGCAGCAACGATCAACGATTTCGCCTCTTATGAAATTACGTTCGTTCTTATTCCATTAGCACGCACTGCACTTATACGTTCAACGCGCGGTATTGCCACCGAAAGTTGTCCGTTCGTCCGACTGTCAGTAACGTTGACGTATAGTGGCAAATAGCGTAAGTAAGTAAGTAAGTAGTCTGCATTTGTAACGCGCCATATGTCAAAACAGAAGTTCGAATCATACAGGGTGAGTTAACTGGAAAACAAATTACATGTACATGAATAATTAGAGCCTAAAGTCTTCAATTCTCTAAGCAATTTATAGTCAAAAGAAACATTCAAAATTTTGTATAGTCTCTAAAATACATCGCCAACTACGCAGTTTAGTTACCAAGTTATTTATCACCAGCGTATTAATATGTGCCGTCAAATGGAGACACAATATTTGTAAATATAAACAATAAATCATTCGGCATTTTAAAAAGAAAACAAGACTGACAGATAGGCCTACAACAATAGTTGGGCATTTATTTTTATGCGGAACGAGGAATAAACAGAAATTAAATGATTGGGCACTGAACTGTTCTGGCACTGGAAGCGTCGGCAGATCGAATGGCTCTTTTTGGGGTATTCGGTATCGGCAGATAATGTGCGAGGAACATACGTTAGTTTGATTACAATCTAAAAATATTTTTGCGTTACGCTTCCACGGCACAGTGCTAAAGCGGCAAGTAAATTCCTTGCTTACTTAATTCATTCAAGATTTGCTTATTTAGTTACACGCAGGACGAAAGAAACAGAGAGAAGCTGACTGACTGCGGAGGACGGGCACTGAGGCGTTGTCGCACTCGACGCGGCAGATTCGAAACAGTCCGCTGATCTGACGCTCCACATAGGCAGACGTCGAGCGACGATATAGACCCGTCGGGTAGTGAAGACGCACCCAGTCTGTGGTCGCCATCGCCGCCAAGAACAAAATCGTAGCGACTACACCTGGAACAGCGGCGGCGGCGTGCGGGTAAAAAGTACGATCGATGGTCGTGAGTTCGATTTCCGGTCGGGTCACCATCAAGTGGTTACTGCTTGGGTGGCTGACTGTCTGCAGAGAGGTAAACCATCTTAGTATATAACCAACACCAAGGTCAACTCAGCCTTCTATCCCTTCGGGGAAGGTAAATCGAGTACCGGCCTGCCTGGCTGGGGTTAAGGCGAGGCGTGTTCACCTGTGTCGGGTGGCAGTTAACACTGTGTAAACCCACATGGAAGGTGACGCTCCGTAGATCTGTGAAAAAAATCCTATTAAAAGCTATACAACATCTTCACTTTTACTTTTTCAGACTGGGCAAAAAGTTGCAATTTTTCGACAACAGACACTGCAAATTTCCAACAGAATTCGGACAAACTGTTGCCAATTTCCAACCGAGAAGACCGTAAGTGCTAACAATAACAATTTTCCCTTCCTAAATTATCCTACAATGGAGGCTTTTCAGCCCTAAATTTGGCACACTTGAGCGAAAATTTTCCAACAAAATAAAGCCCACAATTTTAGAGGAAAGGCAATTACCCCCCCCCTCTCTCCCTCTGCCATGACGTCACTGACCTGCGACGAGGCAGGCGACCAGTAGTCGAAAGCGTGTTTGGTCTTTGAGCTGTTTGCGGCCTGTGAGTCGTTGTCGTCGCGGAAGGATCGGATTTTTGCCTCCGTTCTCCGCCATATCATCGTTTCCACCAACGACCACACACCAATTCTTCCGCTGCTGCCACATTAAAGTCATAGTTACATGTAGATGTAAAACGCGCATTCAATCGAGCAACATTTGCAAAAGCTTTTTCTGTTTCATTTCACATCGATCTGAACACTTGCAGAAATGTTTTAGACGTTGACTAAAGGTAAAATTTGAAAGAAAAAAACTAAAACAGAACCTGAATGTTAGAACAGCAGTGCCGTATTTACTATAATTTTTACGCGCAACAGCAGCTACTGCTGTAGCGGGTCTTAGCCATCGCAATTCTGTCTGTCTGTCCGTCTGTCACACAGGTGGATCAGTCAAAAACGGTGCAAGCTAGAATTACCAAATCTTCACCGTCGGCTGCCTGGAAGACTCTAGTTTTAGGAACCGTAAAAATTTTCCATAAGTTCGAAGGGGGTCACCCCAAACGAGGGCGCTAAATGAGAGGGGGCAGGAAAAATCTGCGATAATCAGGCGATATGGCGTTGCCAGAGCGAGATAGTGGCGCCATCTGGTGAGTAATTTTTTACGCGCGAAAGCAGCTACTGCTTTCAGCGCGTCTTAGCCATCGCAATTCTGTTTGTCCGTCTGTCCGTCACACGGGTGGATCAGTCAAAAACGGTGCCTAGAAGACTTTAGTTTCAGGAGCCGTAAAGCTTTTCCATAAATTTGAAGGGGGTCATCCCGAACGAGGGCGCTAAATGAGAGGGGGGTGGGCAAAATTTGCGATTTTTGGCCAATAAGTCGCTGTATCTTAGTAACGGTGCGAGATATGGCCTAAGTTACTATTAATCACTAATAGAAAGTCGTACACTGGCTCTCGATTGCCACCGATTTCAATAACCTTGGATGATCTTGAACGCCCAAATAGGGGTTTGTATGGATTTTTTTGGCAATTTTGGTCTGCGAGACACTTTTCAAGAACGAATTGCGCTGAAACCAATTGAGATAAACATAGACAAGCTGCGCATGAAATTTTTAGCATTAAACGTAGATTTCGACGGTCTAAGTCTCGATTCTCTAGGTTCAAGGAAACCTGGGCACGAGGGCATCAAAAAGCGGTACCCCCGTAAAAGTCGTTATTTTACCGTTGTTTGCCAGTCTTTCGTGAAAACAGCTAGAGATAGACTGACAGTTTGCGAACAGGAACTGCTATAGGCTTTCGCGCGTCTCGTGAGCCTTAGCTCAAATTTTTTGTGTTTTACTGGGCCTTCTGTGAAACTGCAGCCAAAGGCCGTATACGGATGAGATCTAAGGATGAAGTCTATGGATCACTAGCGTACGCCGTATATACGACGGTGCACCGCTGTTGCGCGTTCACCTTTGCGTTAGCAGGGCTTCACTTGTTTTAAACCGAAAATAATTGTGGGCTATACCATCCACGGCTGCGATGCTAATACAAAACATTTATTAGGCTTTACATCTTAAATTTAAAGTAAAAAATGCCTATAACATATAATGACAAGTACGTAAATAAGTAACGAAGTGCAAATGCGGACTCTAGATACTTTTCGACGCTGACGGTGACGTAGGTCTTAGCCAGGGTGGGACCAAAAATGGTACAATATTTTTGTATGCCTTAACTTTTCAGATATTAACCAATGTTTAAAATTCTTTTACTGTCAAAATCAGGAGAAAATGTGCAATAAATTATCAGATTCCACTACATCTCAAATGTGTCACTTGTGTCTTGTCAAAGCACCACAACGCAGCGGCATTTCGTTGATCGCGCCATTGCTCAGTGGCGTTCCCGGGTTGAGTGCGTCGTCTAGCAGCAAAGCGAACACATTTTACATTTAACGTAAAAACTGCATGATGTGACTGTTACTTTAGGCAATAACTAGAATGAAAGTTGTTTTCTGTTGTTAATTTCTTTTAAAATGTGTTGTGACAGAAGTTATCTTTTCAATCGTTGCTTTCACGCACTGACATTTAACAAAGTAGTGTAGCGACACACTGAAGATGTGATAGGATTTTTATTAATTGTATTATTACAAATTTTCTCCTGATTTTGGCAGCGAAAGAATTTTAAAAATTACTTGATACTTGACAAAATTAAGGAGTATAACATATGGTGCCGTTTTGGCCCACCGTGTTTTCTGCTGACAAAACAACGGCGACGACAGCATTCGCGAAATAAAATTACCGTTTTTTGTCTTTCTGTCTTCGAATCAATAATTGTTCGTAGCCCCTACTTCTATTTTGCAAGCGTTGCTCCCTCTGGCTGAAAAAAATTATAGCCTTGCAATAATTTTTAACATATTATATTAATCTTGTTGTATTTTTGATACACGTTACAGATTTCGAAGCACAGCGCAAATATCCAAAAACTCAAGCAAGTTCCAGCCGTTCTCCATTTGTTTTCGGGGACGACGAAGAATTATAGTACAGTACTGGTACGCCAAATGCAAACCATGTGGAAAAACTTGTTATTGTATCAACTTGTGCTTCTGAGATTACAGCATGTATCTGCGGACCTTACCTTGTTTTCAGTGATGTGATGTTCCAACTAAATTAATCTGCTTTTCTGCGTTCGAACGAGTCGGTTAAACCGACGATATTTTCCGATATCGAAAATATAATCTCCGCTAAACGTCCGCGTCTTTAATGGTCGATCCGATCTCTTGCTGCGAAAGACGAGTTGCGTGCATCGGTATACGCTGTTACTAAAGTAACTGAACCTAGCGGTCGACCAGTCGCTTACCAAGCCACCGAGAGTCTCTCATAGAGCTGCGCCAATCCAGTAATTTGCACTTCGAGTACTGGCTCGAGTAGCTTGTCGAGTATTCGGATATAGTGCAACAGTAACTGCAGTGCCTCAGGTCGTGATTGCAAGTTAATTTTTAAATGCTCAATATTTTCTGAAAATATTGTAAAGCATTTTAGCATAGACGGATTTCAGTCACAGATAGCTGTCGTCGCTAGATACAATGAACGCTAAAGATCGACTGCACTTTTGCTTAGCCTTTTGGTAGTAGCCTAATACCAAAAGGCTAAGCGATCTTTAGCCACTATTAGCCATTGCACATTGTTGGAACCTAAGTCTAAGTTGTTACGAGCGTGGCAAAGTTTCGAAAACGATGATACGTGAATAAATTTCGACAAATTCCGAAATAAAACTGGCAAGTTACTACGCCGGTTTCGTAGTCGATGTAGTCGGCAATCAAATACTACAGGGGAACAGCACTATACATGTAGTTACGGCGAAGTCAAGAAGTTCCAGGCGCTTGCTTACCCACTGAGCATTGATGCGAACGTCTGTCTGTCTAGCCGTCCGACCGACCAGCCGACCGTGTAGCCCAGCTAGCGCAGTCAAGCCGACATGATTGTATACGCCTTCCTGGAGCAGTTTCTGCTGCTGCGGCTGCTGAAGTCCTCACTGGGGTGGGGGATACTCGTCCACCAGCAGTGCAACAAGAAAGTCGTACTGTCGCAGAAAACATCGCGCGATGCTGCATTTTAACTGTTGACCTAATGTGTTATGAGGCAAATGCCCCACTAGAGGAAAAATGTCCCATTAGTGTTTTAAACTTGTCTCACCAAAACTGTACTTAAAGTTGGTCGTTTCATAATGTCGTTTCTGTAAATTTGGGAAAATTAAATTATTATTATTAGGCTCCTATTATTTACTGCAAACATACAAACTACACTAATATCAACATCAACATTGAAATTGCACATTTCTGTGCAATTTTAACGTTTTTTTTTAAATTTTAGGCCCCAGACCCTATATTCGGGTTACAGTTATGGCGTTCCTTTCTAGACTTTACCATTATCCACTAACGTGCTCCACCGCTGCCATTTCAGTAAGATTTTCAAATGCCCTGCGAAGCCGCAATCATTTCGATGGCATAGTCCCCGAGAATTCGTATACACATCCACACTTCTGCAGGCGGCATGCCGCAGTCTGTCTGGGTGTATTTTTCTTCAAAATTTTCTAGCCGTTCTCCAAAAAATGTGTGTTTTGTGCAATAAATAGTGCGTAATGGACGTCCAAGATCATCTAGCAATGCCGTTGATTTCGGTACCAATCAATTAAAAGCACGCATGCAACTTTCTCTTAGTCTACTAGTGAACAATAAGAACAATGATTTTATTCTGCATCGTTTCCAAGATGTATGTTTGCTGCTAAAATAGATTTCTTATAGGTATCCCGGCCAAAATGTGTAAAGTGTTTCCCTAGGACTAGCTCGTTGCTGTTCGGTCTCCTAAAAATGACTTGTTTATACTTAGGCCTATTTACAGTACTTTATACTTTTCAGTGATTTATTTATACTTTTAAGCAGACTTGTGTTTTCAATTCAGACCTGAATATATGTCGATAATAATGTTAGTTTCCTTCTCTACATCAGCCTAATCTGAAATAACGACATTTTAATCATCATGGTAAACATAAGCGATTGCTTATCTTTCTGGCAAACCATGTGCGCCTTCTGGCGAGATGTACTGGAGTCAACTTTCGCCTCACAACTTATAAAACACAGAAGTATAGAAAAATGAATGGTAAATTAAATTATTCACCACAGCTGTCAGTTCCCATGGTCAGGAGGTCAGGAGGCAAAGCCCCCCTGAAGCTGAAGCACTTTTGGTTTTTGGACGTTCAATGGAAGCCGCAAATATGCCCACTTTTCTACAGTTTGGAAACGCAAAGAAATCAGATATTTGTGTTAGCTTTGCAAGAAAATTACGGGTGGCCACGAAATTGGGGGCCTGAAGCAAAACTGGGGAGGGGGGCTGTGCCCCCCGGTCCCGGCTTAAAACCGCCACTGGTTGTTTGCGTTTCTGTGTCAATTTTAACGTTGCCTTCTGGGCGGAGAAGCTGGCGTTGACGTACCAATTTGCACCGGGAAAAAAACTCAATGTCTGTAAAATGTTGTACAGCGCGGTACTGTTATCTTATCATATCGCGTTGTGCTGTAACTTCTTAAATTCCATTCTGCTCCTTCAATCGATACCTGCGCCGGTAGCCAGCCGTGGTCCATTTACTGGTAAAGAAATATATTAGCCTAATATTTCACGCTAAAATCTCCCACAATTAAATCTTTATTCATCAAAAAACAGTCACAGCGGAAGATATTATGCACAACTTTTAGTCCTATTTTTTTTTATAGTAGCCTATTATGCTACAGTTTATGTTTTAAAGCCCGTAGTGGCGTCGTGTCCATAGGGTCTAGGGGCTCAGGCCTCACAAAAAACGAAAACAAATATTTTGTATAAAACATCTTGAACGCGTTTTGGACTTGTAGTAAAGTATTTACCCTTTCCCCTCCCAGTGCATAAACCGGGCAGCTAGTCCACCGCCCTGGCTCCGCCCTGCATATTGCTTTGCTTCGGTAATTGCTGTAGCTGGCTTTTAAACGCATTTTTTCACGCTCAAAATGTCCAAAAATCGCTGACGGCTGGGGCTTTGCCCCAGACCTCACTGGAGGAGCTCATAGTGCGCCCCTAAATTCAAAGGGGAAAGAAAGGGGTGAAAGGATAAGAAGGAGACTGGGGAAAAAGGAGGGAAGGGAGGGAAAGGAAAAAAAGGGGAGATGCAAAAGGGAAAAGAAAGGAAAAAGGGGAGGAAAAGAGAGGAAGGATTATTCCCTCTCTAGGTGCAATGTAAGTCGGTCAGATCATTGAGGTCAGGCGAGCTTTTTGCGGCGTCCGGGACTTCAGGAGACCTGACCTAGCTTGAGGATTTTCTGACCTCAAAATCACCTGGCTCCTATCCACTGCGCTTGCGCCACCACTGTGCGAAAATGCATGACAATGTGCAATTTTAACGTCGTTTTGTCTGAAAAATTTTTGGGGGGCATAGCTTCCAGACTATCATAATGGAGAGGGCTACTTCGCCTCTCTCCAGACCCCACCCCATCGGCGCTTCCGCGCTTCGTTTCTCCGCGCCTTGTTTGGGACCTTCGGTTCCCCCATTGTCCGGCCCTGACATTTCCCCGTTCCCCCAAATATTTCAACAGCACGACGTCCCCTGAAAGCCTCCAAATCTTTTCACCTAGGTATTTAGGAATTATGGAACACATCCAAAACAGTTTATAGTTGTGATATTATTCATAGCTATACATTCAAGATAAAACAGACAAAACTTGATAAACAGATAACAAATTCGATTACTGTTGTCTCTTCTTATTCACTAAATGCATTTTATAACCAAAATAAAAATTGTACACAAATAAATTATTTTTGCATAAAATTTTTATTTTGGGGAAAAGGGGAGAGCACAGCCATCCAGCCTTCCACCTTAATGCTACAATTATGGATCCGCCACTGGGCTAACCTACCAAATTTATCAACTCCGAGATTATGTTGAAGAACAGTAAAAAAAGTTAGAACGCACTGAAAGCGTTTAAAACTCTGCCAAAACTAGTTTGTTCTAGGCTCTTTATACTAATCGCAGTAGCAAAAAAAATCCTGCATGTTGAAACTGCAAAACCGGATTTTAACAAAATCTACAATGTGTCTTTAAAAACATCCCAGACATTTTCGACTGTAACTTAAAAACCAATTATTAGATTTTGATAATTTTTAGTAAGAATATTTCTGACACAACTTGCCATCAAATGACCATTCAGTTTCTCACCTCACTCAGTTTGTTTTTGCACTACTTGGGAAAAACACAATCAGCGAAATATCATTTTTTTATCCAATGCGATATGATTGCTTAATTAACATAATGCGTAAAACACACTTTGTTTACATTTTTGTCACTTTGGCTGACATTTTATCTAGTTGTCCATTTTTTCAACTGTTTGCAGTAAAATTGCTTGAAGTTTTGGCCCACTATGCGAACACAAGCAAGGATACGCTTTCTCCATTCATTGACAGCAGTATCGGTAAAGTTCTGCTCCAGAGCAATCCAGGCTGTACCAGTCGCTTCTTGACTTCACAAACATTCTTAAACTTCATCTCGTAGACACGCTGCTGCAAGACAATCAAACCTTGTAATAGACCTGTTGTTGGGGCCCTCAAATTAGGACAGATGGAATTATTGACGTTTTTCCATTCATTTTAACACGTAATTATGCCTGGTCTGCTTTCCCCAGGTAGTGCAAAAGCAGACGTTGGGTGAGGTAAAAACTAAAACGCTTATTTAATAGCCAGTTGTGTTAGAAATATTTTTGCCAAGTATTATTAAAATTTGTTCATCTTTGTTCAAGGTACGATTGATAATGTTGGGGATATTTTTTCAGGTTTACTGTTTCTTTTAACGCATATTTCGCTAGATCTGCTTTCCCTATGTAGTGCAAAACTGCAGAAGCATACATTGGGTAAGGCGGAAAACTAAATGGTCGTTTAATGGCAAGTTGTGTCAGGAATATTTGTACCAAAAATTATTAAAATTTGATAATTGGTTTTCAAGTTACAGTCGAAAATGTCGGGGACATTTTTTGAGACACAGTGTACAAGCAATTAATAATTTGTTATTAGGCCTATCATTAATTTTTTACACGGCGCACACTACGTTCCTAACGTAGCGAAGAGGAGTATAACTATGACATCTGTGTAATATTGACGACCTCGCTTCCTAGAAGAGCCTTTCCGGAAGAACTTCAAATAGCCATATCTCAGCACCGGATCATCCGATCCACTTTCGGTTTAGTTCTATTGGGGTAATCGGGGTCAGCCTATTTAACAGTGCCATTTACATTTTCGCTCAACTGGCCCTCGTTGCCATGGCAACGAAAGTTGGGACAGAATGAGCTATAACTCGGCTTTTGTAAGTGATATCTGCGAGACATTTGCGTCTATAAAGGGGGGGGCGATTCGGGGTTGGGTCATCGAATGCTGTCAATCACATTTTACCCTGACCGTCTCTCGTTGCCATGGCAACGAATTTTGAGACCAAATGGGTTATAACTCGTCTTCTGTAAGAGATATCTGCGAGATCTTAGCATCTATGTTTATATGGGGTTTGGTGGTTAGACCATCGAATGCTGTGAATCAAATTTTACCCCCAACCTACCGTCGTTACCATGGCAACGAAATTTGAGACAAAATGTATAAAAGATATGTCCCGGATCTTTAGTTGTAGCTGTAGCACTAGCAGTAGTTGTAGTAGTGGCAGCAGCAGTAATAAGGTTTGCGGCATCGGCATTTAATGAGCGCGGAGTATACATTAGATTAGTTAAAATCTAAAATAGGCTATCTCGTGTATTGCTTGAGCCGCGAACATCGTGCACATAGTCATCAACGAAATGCACGTTATTCAACGGCATTCGCCAGATGGCAATGCTGTTCATTCTCGCACAGACTGTAAACTGTCAGTTGCTGAAATACCCTGCTTCTGCTTCGATGGTGAACTTCATCTGGTTCGTGTGGCAAACTGTCGAGGTTTTACCATTGCAGCCACAAAAATTACCCAAAAACTATCGCTTTCACGCTTTTGTGAGGATAGCTTGACTTTTGCTGCTGATTGCAGCTTCCAACAAAACAGTGCACCAGCACACAAAGATTGCGAAATGGTTGAGTTTCCAGGTATTGAGATAAACAAAAATGCAGCACAGATTTGGTTGCATAACAGTAACGCGAATTTCATGAACTGCTAAGTTTATCAATGTAAGTAGTATACTTCGAGTCGCAATTAGGCCTAAGCTACTGCGCAGTTATTTCATCATGGGTCAATGGGTCACTGGCAGTGACCCATGATTCACTGACCCATTTCCAGCTCTGCAGGATAGCAACTGACAGCACCAGTTGAAACAAGCAAGCTTATACTCACGACACATAATGACGTCAGCGTTACGTCACGACTAGCAAAGAATATTTAATCAACATCCACATTTTGCTAAAATATTTTGAACTAGTATTTTTTTCAGCTACAACTAGTAACAACTTCTTGTAAATTGATCATTATCTGGGTGAACTATGAAAGACAGAAAAAGGGGTCCTTTTTATGAAACACCGTGTATGACGTGGTTGAGCAAAAAGGCTTGGTTTGTGATTGCAGACTGGTTTTGCTCTGTTGCTACGGATTTACTTAGATTTTCGTGTGTAAGCCCTCACATCACGTTGTGTAATTTCCTGTGGGTGTTCCTGTGGCTCTTATACCCCCGAAAGCTCTGCGTTTTTCTCCAATACGTTTTATCGCAGTTTTTGCATGGTATTCTATACACACATTTGCAGACATCTTTTTGTCTACGCTTGTCTGTTGGGTGTACAAGCAGACTGGAATGGTTTCATAGCTGTGGGGATACCACGTCGTCTATAGGCTCGGCTAACTAACGGCTTTCGATGGTCAATGTTTCCAGGAGCGATGACAATCAACATTGTTTCCCGTGCGCTCGCGCGCGCGCTCTCTCCTTCGCTGCGCAAATCTATAAAATATTGAGCACAATGTTGGCGCGATTATTGCACAGAAATGAATCGGTCCTAAGATCGATCATCGATCAGTTCGACAGGCTGCCAGCCGCTGGGTCGACGGTTTGATAAATAAGTAACGCTGCAGTAAGGCGTGTTTTATGCCATTGTTCGCCGGTCACGCACTGCTCTTAGCCCGCACCCGCAATCAACGACTGGCCAATGTTCGATACGATGTTCTGTGGGAAGGGAGGGGTTATTACCTCCGCCGGTCAAAAAGGGAGGTTATGTGACGGTATCTGTCTGTCCGTTTGTTTGTGGTGGAAGCGATTACATTTTGCTGCTGATCTGGAGTCACTTAATCATTTGCGGATTGTGTATCAGAATCCAGGAAGATTCTTTATATCATTAAAAATAGCGCGCAAACTGACACTTGGCATCGTATCTCAGCAACTTTTGTACAGAAAAATAAAAAGAAAAGAGGGGACACGAAAGAAATAGAATAGGAACGAAATGGAGAGAGTGAGGAAAGGGGAACGTCTCCGAAGTGTCTGTAAGCGTGCCTGCATGACGACACGAGTTTTCGAGTTTAGCAGAACGCAGAAGGCGCTCTGCTCTCTCTCTTGTATAGGCCTACTTTCAGAGATCTCTTAAGATCTCTTACAAAGCGTCCACAGCCGAAACATTGCTATCATTGGCTTAACGTTTCGTAGTTTTCGTTATACGTTTTTGTTGTGTTTTGACGGCCTTGCTTTTACATACTAGTTTTATTAATGTAGTCAGTTTATGTTAACATTCTTATGACATGCACGAGACGGCGTTCTGGGTGCTGGTGTGCCGTTATGAAGTTACTTACACACCCCTGATTTGTGTCGCACTGTTGGTGCCTTATTTCTGCGGCGGCGGTCGTTGGTTACGAGTCAATTGTTCGACGTGCATGCCGTTGCGCCGCGTGGCCGCTGCTGTATGATATTCAATGTTTTGCGCGGCGGGCGCACGATCGCCGTATCGCGTGCCATGTGCTCGGTCAAGAGCTGTCGTCGTTCGACGTCTCTATATAGTCGGTGCCCGTTTCCTTCCCGCACCACCCACCGCGTCGCTCGACAATGCCCCGTATACTTCGTCCAATTGGCCTCTCTCTCTCACGCCCGCCGATCGATAGCCGAGACCATTGTAACACTGCGATTGCCTATTACTTGAATTAGTCGCAGACGCGGTGTCAGCCCGAAAGTCGACAATTGCGCTCCGTTTGTGGCGGATTTTAATTCGGCGTTCCGGGCACCAGTATACGGGGTGTCGATCGTTCTCGTTTGAATAATTCTTCGCTTTACTGCGGACTATAAACAAGCGGCGCCGGATGAAAATACTGTTGCTGCTGCTGCTGGGCTCCTATGCTGCTGCTGATGATGATGATGACGAAGATGCTTGCAATTTGATGTAGACTTACTGACGTGGTAAGCATTCACATAGTAATGTCACTGTGACAATGATGATAATATTTGTTGGGTTTATCGATGACCAGAGCGATGGATAATCGCCATAGCCTACTGTCAGCTGACAAGTTTTTGATAATTTTTAATTCACCGATAACGATAGATAAACACGGAGCATAACACAATGGCAACACAGAAAAAAAGAAAAGAAAGAAAAAATACATATACATGCGGTCCATAGTCCACAACGGTGACAATATTATCGAAAAGCAACTTATCTATGCAATTTTACTGTAAATTCATGAAACTGCGGCATCATGCGGCGTCAGATTACGGACCTTAAAGTAATTCCAGAACACACTTATTTTACCTGTGACTTAATAGATAATTAAGCCTATCAGCATTTCTTGGTTACGTGCGGGTCTTATAATTTTAACTAAAATAAAACAAAAGCTACAGCACATATAGCTATGCAAAGTTTGAAATTAACACCATGGTAAGAATTACAATGTTATCTCTGTTTTCTCTATTTATTGCGTGCGTGGTTAAAATGTCTGTACGATATCCTAATAAATAATTAAGTAAACAAACAAACAAATAAACAAACAAACAGATATGAATATAACTTTAAGCTACCGGGTGCTGTCTTAGATCAGTGCCAGAAGTCATTCGCGATCTTCGCCGTTTCGATCTGTTGGCCCGCACTAGGTCCTATTATAGCCTGCGCTGAGTAGGCCTATTGGTCCACAGAGAAAGCGAACAGTCGTACGAAATCGATAGTCAGAACAATTGTAACTTGTTTACCGCGACGAAAAGTCCGTTAGCCTCTGTGAGAGCTAATGATGTCGTTTGGACGGCGTTGGCATTAAACAGCGCTCTCGGAGTCATAGGCCGCATTACGCGTCTTACTCGTCTGTCTGTCTGTTGGTCCGACACTTAGAGGCTTTTAACTAGAAAACCAAAAAACAAAGTCCACAAAAAAGCGAAGTTGGTTCAAATTGTAGGAGTGTGCCAACTTTCAATTTAAAGAGTTGAAGCTTAAGGTCACCGAATGCCTGAAGAAAATGACGCGTTATCTCGCGTATTCACTGTAAAGATTAATTTAGCGATTACTGTATATGCATCATTTTGTTTTATGTTTAGACGTTTCGTCTTGAATTTATCGCGATTTATCTCACAATTCCTACTGCTGACATCACAAGGCGTGTCCGGCGTGTGCTACCTTTGATGGATGATCGATAAATACAACAACAATACTATGTTAACGATAGGCGACATGCTGCATCTTGCAGAAATCTAATGCCGGAATGTCAATACATGTTTGACACCTACGGCGAGAAATTCTGATGATCGTCCGTCCGTCCGTCTGTCTGTCACATTGGTGGATCAGTCAAAAACGATGCAAATTAGGATCACCAAATCTTCACCGTCGCTGTCTGAAAGACTCTAGTTTCATGAACCGTAAAGTTTTTTTCCATAAATTCGAAAGGGGTCACCCCGAACGAGGGCGCTAAATGAAAGAGGGTAGGAAAAGTTTGCGATTTTTAGCCAATAAGTTGCTGTACCTCAATAACAGTGCGAGATAGGGCCAAGGTTACTATTAATTACTAATAGAAAGTCGCACACTGGCTCCCGACTGCCACCGAATTTCATGACCTTGGATGACCTTGAAAGTCAAAATATGAGTTTTTATGGATTTTTTTGGCGATTTTGGGCTGCGAGACACATTTGAAAAGCGAATTATGCCTAAATTAATTGAGATAGACACGGAGAAGCTCCTTACGAAATTTTTAACATTGAACATGGATTTGTATGGTCGATGTTTCTATTTTCTAGGTTCAAGAAAACTTGCGCACGAGGGCATTAAAAAGCGGTACCCCCGTAAAAGTCGTTATTTTACCGCTGTTGGCCAGTCTTTCGTGAAAGCGGTTGCAGATAGACATGGACATGCTGCCTATTACAACATTCACTAGTTTCACGAGCTTTTTAGTCATATCGACATCGATGAGTTTGAAAGACCTTGAACTTTTTAAAATAAGGGGTTTTTATTGATTTTTTGCAGAGTTCGGCCTCAGCGCACACTCTAAGAATGAACTGTGACGAAATGGCTGGAGATAGACTGACAGTTTGCGTACAGGAACTGCGATAGGCTTTCGCGCGTCTCGTGAGCATTAGCTCAATTTTTTTGTAAACTATAGTGCTGACAACTCAGCGAAGCCTGCAATTGGCGTACTGCAGTGCACGGACGTTGTTTGGTAGGTCCGAAGGAGTAACCTCGGTCGACGTCGTCTTCGTCGGGAAATCGTGTCTAGAGATTCAAGCCATGGTGACCGTCGCGCAGGGCGTTTCGACTTATTTAATCAGACCACCATCGTCGTTACCCGACGGCGTCATTTGCGACCGACCAGCCGTTGTGGCGCGGCACGCCGAAGGTTGAAACAATTCCGGCTGCTTTCGTGACCGTCCGTCTCCGCCCCGTATAGCGCGCCAATGCGGCCCTCCCCCGCAGTGCTCCCGCCCTCCTGTGTGTCCTTTCGACCGCGTCTATTGTTATCGACCCTACCCGTGACGCCTTGCCGTCGCAGGCGTCAGGTCACGTCGAGATCAATGCGAATTATCGGTCGACATGTTTCGGGCCTTCCCGTCGTTGACGCATAACTCTTGCCGGTCGGTCGGCCTGCGTCTGTAGCGCTGTGCAGTAGTTTCTATGAGCGTGATGACTGAATACGAAGCTAGAAGTATAAGCACTGCTGATCATGTGCACGGCTGCGGCAGCGGTTGCCCTTAGCAACGCATCGTCGCATCAACTTGCTACGTGTACGTTCAATCAGCCCGGTTCAGCCGATACTTCGAACTCGTCGCTCAAGTACGTCAAAGTTTCTACAGAGTTTTTAAAAACACTAAGCCGGTGTTTTGGGATAGGAAATTCTACTGCAGGGCATTTTGGAAAGAAAGATTACGGACAAGATAAACCCACTTGATGACAATACGTTCACGAAATAAATGAGCGTCGAAAAGGCAAAAAGTTGCAACGTTATAATTAGACAAAATCAGCAAAAATTAACATGTGCCAATGGAAGCAAAAAACATTTTTTGATCACATGCAATAAACATTGTTAATAGGCCTAGTTGTTGATGAGCCCTTAGCAACGCATCTCTGTCTCACGTAACCCAAGCAAAACTAGCGTCGTGAGAGGGGGTGGGGACATTGCACTTCTCTTTATCGGGAAACTTTGTTAACGTTAAAAAATTTTCTGCGAAAAAAGAAATTCCGGGCTGAAAAGTTCAATTTTTAAGGAATTGAGAAGCACAATGCCACTTTTGAGTACCCGTAATCTCTTCCATCGGAATTTGCCGTTGTCCGTCGGAAAAATTGCAACTCGTTCCTCCCTTTCCAACATTTGTAGCCTACGACCAACTTCTCGCATTCTCCCAAGTCTCCCTTTCTATTAAACTTTATTCGTTATTATAACTGAACTCCGAAAAAGTGAATAATATGTTATTATTTCAACTGTATTCAACATCACAATCAACTTGTCTTGACAATATATTACTATTGTAACCGGCATCTGTCGGAGCGATGACATCAAAATAATATCTTCGATCGTTCGGCCTTGAGTGGCATCAAAACACAATCTCAATTACTGGAGACAAGGCACAACCGGACCGCGACACGATCGAAGTCGAATATATGAATACATTAATGCACGTCCTAGCGGCACTGCCATTGATTTTCTTCTTCTGTTGATTGCGGCCAACAACTGCCCCGGTCTCAGGGTGAAGATTGGGGAACCCAAATCGACCATTGTTTTATTTTACACTGTATAGCAAGAGGACATCTTCCATGCTAGCAAATTTGGACTCGACAATAACAGTGGAAATCTGGAAACAAGACAATGGTAATTTTGAGCAAATTACGGGCCGCAGGCTTAATGCTTAGCACCCTTAAACCATAGCTACATGTAAAATATAAACGTTCTGCAAACAAATGTTTGGCGAGTGTTTTATGTTTTGTTATGCATGTGTACATGGCCATAAAAATCTGGGTAATTAACTAAAAAATACCGGACATAAAATTTACGGACATGAAATTGGAGCACAAGATATAAATTGTTTGAAAATAGATTACACTGCAATGCAGTGTGCAATTTTTTTTCAAAACAACGGCAGAACACAAGTCACAGCAGCAAGGTAAGTTGTACAGTATGCATTATGTATAATATGTAGGTAGAAATGCATAATATATAACGAAAGCATCAACTTAAAATTAGCTACAGGAAAGCTAAATCAAAGTCTGCTCAATTCAGGCCTATTCAGCCACTTGAAATATGTCCTGCATTTTCATGTCTGGCAATTTTATGTCAGGTTACTTAATGTCCTGCCAATTTGTCTAAATTTGTCCTTTATTTTCATGTCCGTCAATTTTATGCCTGGACATTCTGATGGTCCGTCATTTTTATGTCCGTTATTTTCAACGTTTCAAAAAATCTTCTGCAGTTTAAAGCATTGGCAAAAATGTTAAAAATGTTTTAGGATGATTGCGCACTACTGGCATATAAAAATAACGGTTACATGCACATAAAACATTTGCAAAATGTTTTAGATATAGTAGATACATGTGGCCTAAAACATTTTGATGAACACTGCCACACTGGCTGCCATTAAAATATTAAAATATTTAATATTTTAATTGTGTCTTAATTTTGTTGGGCTGTTGCAATCACTTCGTATAACCTTGAATTCAAAGTTCAAGACGTGTTCAATCTTGTTTGGTTAAACTGTTAAAACATGCAGTGGCGGACTCAGAGAGGGCGGAAGTAGACGGCCCCCATATATTGGATGCTTTTTAAACAAATGTAAATTTTTCAGAAAATGCACTATTTTTACATAAAATTTTACAAAATTGGGAGAGGGACACAGCCCCATCCCTAGACCCTACCCCTTACCCTTCCGCCCCCCTCTTATTTCAACATTCTGGATCCGTTACTGAAAACATGTTTTACAAGAAATATTATTAGATTGTGAGTTTGTGACGTATTTAATGTACTCCTCGCGCGCATTTTTTCTCCTGTATTTTTCTAAGTGCTTTTTCGTTTTTTTCAACTTGTATTAGAGATCCGGCGTCAATTTGAGACCGGACTAATCTTACTATAATGGGCGGAAAATCTGTTTGTCTGTCTGTCTCTCTGTCTGTCTGTCAGCCCCCTACATAGTCTCTGCGACTTGTGACGTCTCGCGCTGGCAATTGGATCAGTGGCGACCTCTGCACGTTATTACGATCGCGTACCACATACTGCATATACAACCCCTCCCAAACTCTTGCGTACGTTCATTTCACTAGCAAAGTAGGGCGGGTACTTTGCTAGCAGGCCTATATACTAATAGTGACCGGTGTCGAAGTCGTTATTGGAAATTGTCTCCCTGTTTATGTGGCACCGTTGTGAAAATATGACGCCTCAAAAATGATGGGGTCACGACCTTGACCCTTTGGTGTCACGTGACGTCATCGGTCACGTGATCATTTGACTCGCGGCGGTCGACTTCCTATGGGTGGTTCATTGTGACCATGCGTCTATCTGGCACCGTTATGGAGATATGGCCGTTTGAAGTTCTACCAGGAAGGCTCTTCCAGGAACAGAGGTCGGTCGTCGATCGGTCCTTAATATTACACTGATCTCATATACTCCTTTTCGCTACGTTAGGAACGTAGCCTAGCGCGCGAAGATTAAAAATAGACCTACTTTCGCGATTGTTTTACGTAAAACTTTTCTGCAAATGTTTTGGACGTGGTTGTGTAAAGAAAAAAAAACGTTTGAAGAAACATTCTTGAAATGTTTTTCTTTGCTTACCTACACGTAACCACGTCCTTAAGACGTTTACTGCTTGCATGATTTCATTGAAGTCGGCAATGCCTTCTGGACGCTACCGATGACTGTTTGTTCGCGTTTATTCGCCGAGTGGCGGCACAGTCAACAGTCAATTGCCGACGCGTGCGACAAGAGTTTGCGACTTGCGAGAGATCGGAACGGGGTCTAATACTGACCTCTTGACCTGCGGGTCAGAGGTCACTGCCCGCTGCGCATGCGCGTTGCACGACCCGGAAATGATCATTAGCTGGCTGCTTCGGACAGATTGAGTTGAACCCTCCCCAACTAACGCCCCTCACTCAGCTTAGAGCCCTAGCCTATCCTTCTGATTCCGTCAGCCTCTGGGTCCATCTGGAAGTGCCCGTGCACAGCAGACAGCGTGACGGCCCAATGATGACGCAGAGTGACCCCGGCAGGAAGTGGTAGACAAAGAAACATATGTTGTGTTGTGTTGTTGCCGAGACGAGTGGATTTATGTGCGTCAGATTGCCAAGCAGGCTGCGATTCGCTCCAGCACCTGCGGGGTCATACGCTTCGGCAGTGTTTGCCGTCCTGTCTTTCCAGTAGGCCTACGCATAAAATTGAAACTAAAACTAAACTGTAAAACTAAACTGAAACCAGCGACAGTTTTGATTATAAGCTGCCTTGAGCACATTGAAGCTTATTAACGACAGTCGTATTTTACGCAGTGTTTACGTTCAGCCCCGTTCCTCAAAACTTTGTCGCACTTTGTCGCTGTATTATGTTTTATGACGCGTGCGACAGAAAAGAGTTGCACTGAATTGAAATGCAAAGCTGCGAGTTTAATTCAGTTCATTTTCGTCGTTTTGTACACGCCTTTAGGTTTTGCCTTCGTGGCATACGATTTTGTTAGTTTATTTTTAGTTTTAACTCATAATACGGCCCGTAGGCTACGCAGGCTACCAGGTTTTCGTAAACCATAAAGATTTCATCATCATTATAATATCTCTCTTTAGTAAAACAGATTGACAAATACGTAACCATACAAAATATACTGAATAACATAAAACTGATAAATGTCGTTAAATAGAACTTTATCCGAATCGTTAATACTTCTGTATTGTGACTATTAGACGAAAGGTGCTGACAAAGAACAGTAAACTAATAAGTGTCTTTGAACAACGTTCTGTTTATGTAATTTCTACTATCAGTCTGGACAGATAATGTGAAAGAATGACTCCGTGGTCAGAGATTGTAAGTGTGATATAAACTTCCGGACTATAATGCGCTCGAGCGCTCTGCTCAAGACAGACATGACAGAGATAGGTCGGAAGTCCGCATGCTCCCGTGGCGTGGCGATCTTAAAAACTGGCGCAATGGTTGCCACCTTCCACTGCTTCGGAATCGTAGAGGTTAAATAGACGCGCCAGCGGCCCACGGAATACCGGGGCGCCCAAACGCAGAAACCACGCCGGCAATAAGTCCAGACCAGTTGACGTGTTTTTCAGTTTATCCGAGATTTCGAACATTCGAAATTCTGTGATCACCTCCATCTCTTCAGCACGCCCGGCCACAGTGAGCTTATGCTTCAGTGGTTGATAGCCCGGGTCTGTAGAAATTTTTGCGTAATGCTGGTTTAGCGACCCTGCAGTGACACTTTCAACAACAACTGTATTTTGCTTTCGGCCACTCAGCTGTCTCACGGCATCCCACAGATCTCTAACGCTCGTCTTTGGACTGATATACGGCTCAAGCGGGTATTATTGCGTTTTCAGCCAAGTGGAGTTGTGCACAAATAAATGTTGCGGGGTACCCGTCGTTTTGGAGCAATGAAAGTCCGACCTGACATAAGCGTATCGTTGTGAGATAAAGTGTGGCGTTGAATAGGCTAGCCCACTGGACTAAGAGGTCGCAGGGGCCACAAATCAGTAAGGCCGCGGACGGCGGACAGTAGTAGCCTATAGCGGGAGTAAATGAGCACCTGCAGCAACAGTCGCAGTCATTGTCAAGAAGCACGGCTGCTGCTGCTGCTGCTGCTGCGTGCCTTTGTCGTCAACTCAACTCACCGATAAGCGACGTTACTCCCCGCCACCACACGGCACTATGATGATGGCCAGGTGAGAGATGGATCAGAGGATTAACAACTTTACTTAGACTGCGACGACTTGAGAATAAAGGAAAAGGTGCGCTTTTATGGGAACCCATTTCGCAGCTAAGAAGCGTCACCTGCCACCAGTAGCGTCGTGGAGGTATCTAGGAAGTTTACATTTTAGACTGTAACAAATGTTTTTTCTTGGCAAAATATTTTCCTTCACAAATGCAAAATGTAGGACTAACATCTCGCACTTGGGAGAATTTAATGAAAAACAATAAATTAAAATTCGGCTCATTCATATCTTCTCTGTCGAAAGTTTGCAACTGAGTCACGGAAGGCTGAGTTAAGTTAACCTGCGTGATTGAATATACGCCAAGATGGTTTAACTGTCTGACTTGAATTAAGGCGGAGTGCGTTCACTTTCGCGCATATGTATCCCCAACTGGTAAAAATCACTACATGATTGCAACTCCCGTTTGGTCACTTTGATAGTCATCGCTAGCGGGCGCTGCTGATGCGGCTATAGGCCGGGGCGGCCATCAACTTCAGCAGCCGCGCGCCTAGACTCAAGACAGCGCGGCGAATCACTGCAGTGCGTTGTCTGTCTCGCTCGGCTCTTTAAAGAGACGGCCCAGACCGGCTGACGACAACGTAACACCTTGTGTGTCTGTCTTTGTGTGTAACTTCAAACAGAAGTTGTTGTGACCGACGCACAGTGTAAACATCTCTTGATTGGACCGCCGCCGTCGTCAGTTACCACTCATATCGACTGTTATGTGCGTGGCGCGTGACTGTTGAAGTGATTGAAAAACACGGCGGAGAGAGACAGAAAGAGGCAGAAGCGTCGAACATTGACAAAGCGAATCGACGTCACTCCACAACGCTCCGATAGAAGACTTCGACATTTCAACGTGTACCATTACCCGATTGACGTTAATATCTCCACCGTCATAACTCAGTCAGGTACGACCGCGGCTTCATTTTTTCAACTTGAGTGCTTTTTATCATCATCATTATGATATTGTTGTCGTCACTCGTCGTCGTCATGTTTTAAGTTCGATAATTGTCAGTAAATTGTAAATTGAGACTGGTTCAGCTACTCTGCACGTTTATTGTAAAAAGCGAAAAACTGAACGAAAACAATAAGAAATATTTTAGATTGTGGCCAGTGTCGTGTTCTTTTTAGTGCATATAAATAGACGTACCTAAACGTTTGTGCTTAGAACCTTTATTATTCAAAATAAAAAAAATATTTAATAACAAAATGAGCCCACATTAAGGCATTTAAAAGTTGTCTATTTTTGTTTTGCGGTTTTGCCTTTTTGCGGTTAAATAAAGTTCGTATTCGATGTGCGTTAATTTAATGCCGCGAAAATTGTTTTTCCTTCTAAACTTCAAATGTACCATAATGTTTTCGGCAGCAGGACCCAGGAAGAGAGTGGATGGAATTTCGGACTATGATCAGCGCCGCGAAATTACGGGTCTGAAATATAGGTATGAAACATGCAGGGCAACCGGACGTGTTTATTTAGAACTACTAGCCATTTTGGAACTTTACGGTTATAGTAGAACGAGTCGACTGGAAGGCGTAGGCTTGATGGACAAAGCCCCTGATGCTGAATTTTTGGATGCCAAACATTGCGGTTTAATGCTAACTATGTTGCTTCATATTTTTGGCTACCATAAGTTAGAAAGAGGAGAAAAGGAAGAAAAATGTATAGAGCATGAGAAGAAAGAATAGGAAGGGGAAGATAAAGAATAACGTAAGGAAAAGAGACTAGACGGAATGTTTAACGTGAAAATTGTTCGACATATGGCCGCCTACGTGCCTATATGTCCCATAGAAAATGTTATTGATATGTCGCACTTGCGGATAACGTTAGGTCGCATTATAGTCTGTGACTGGACGCAAATGGATGACGGAGGCACACTGCGTGCAAATGTCTGTACAGTGTCGCATGCTGTTAGCATAACGCGCAACAACAAAACGACTTCTTGATAATGCTTCAGCAAGATAATCACAGCAATGGGG
>Ga0209367_1002549_pt1 | contig 24162 bp, 12 predicted proteins | sample WorMetLIZISLAND2_FD_187412 | JGI IMG/M metagenome (GOLD analysis project Ga0209367, IMG submission 187412) | Marine gutless worms symbiont microbial communities from Max Planck institute for Marine Microbiology, Germany - Olavius geniculatus... ... | reverse complement strand
TGATATTGCCCGCATCACACTGACTGTGTGTCAATGTGCTGCTGAATAATATCATCTTTTGTAATTTTTGCTGTTTTCGATGTGCAAGTCCTTAAATGTTGCCGTTAACAAGTGTATAAACTGATGTTTTGTACATTTATATTTGCTGTTTTATTACTAAAATATTTTTTTCCTACTGGTGATCAGTTACAAAGATATTGCGCTTCAGATATTTCTTACAGCAGCCAAGTCGCTTATAACTGTTACTTAGTACCTAATGGCGTGACTGAACAAAGCAAACGACACTCGTCAGGCATGACGTCACCGCTGGCCTGCATTGCTGACAATAGGCCTACTGAACAAAATTCTTTTTATATCCACGAAATGGCCATATAAATAAACAAATTAATATTGCACGCATCACCCGCTTAATATAGGCCCGGCAAACACTTAAATAATTCTAATTTAACTAATCGTATTATTGCAGTTATAGGACCGTTGCGTAAAATGTCCGACCACAAACGTCTATAAAGTCGAGTCAAACTAAAGTCAGCTAATCTCGTAATTAACTGAGTTCTAGCCAACTTTTGGCAAAAATTCTACAAATTTCGTTTCCAAGGCAACGAAAGTCAACCATGGTAGACTTACTTAAATTATTTATTTGCTCCACCCTCAAAACCCCTTGTTAGATGCAAGAATCTCAGAGATATCTCGTACATATGTCGAGTTATAGCCAATTTTATCCCAAATTTCGTTCCCATTGCAACGCGGGTCAGTCGGGGTAAAATTCGATTGGGAGCATTCGCTAGCCCATTCCCGAAAGCCCCCATATAGACACAAAAATCTCGCAGATATCTCTTACACAAGGCGAGTTATAGCCAATTTTGTCCCAAATTTCGTTGCCATGGCAACGGGGGTGGGTCGGGGGAAAATGCAATTGGCAGCATTCAATGGCCCATCCCCGATAAACCCTCTATAGACGCAAAAATCTCGGAGATATCTTTTATACAAGGCGAGTTATAGCCAATTTTGTCCCAAATTTCGTTGCCATGGCAACGGGGGTTGGTCCATAGAAAATGCGATTGGCAGCATTCAATGGCCCATCCCTGAAAATCCCCCTATGGACGCAAAAATCTGGCAAATATCTCTTACACAAGCCGAGTTATAGCCCATTTTGTCCCAAATTTCGTCTCCATGCCAACCAGGGAGGGTTCGGGGTAAAATTAAATGACACCATTAGATTGGCCATCCCCGAAAACCATACCCTAGAATCAAAAATTACGACTCTGTCTTTTACACAGCCAAAGTTATGACCGTTTTAAGAAGTGTTTAATTTTTCCCATAGGCTCCATTGTAATTTTCTAGAATTTTTTGAATAATCACGTTAAATTTTAATTTCAATTTTTTTTAATTCCCAAAAGGCACATTCTTGCGCGAGACCGCGTCGTTTGAGCCATCGCAAGCAAAATCCGCCGAAGGGTCTGACCTGTAGGTGAGTTTCTGAAAAAAGGTATATAGCTACAAAAATTTTTGCGTATATTTCACCTATTTGCCGAGAAGCCTCGCTTGTGCAGATTTACATGAAATTATGCATGAGGGGTCATCTCGCCGACGTAATCAACTGTGCTAAATTTTATCTCAATCAGATCAGGGGTTTTGATTCTGTGGGGGTCGAATTTTTGGCTTTCCCATAAGAAAGAGAAGTCGCCGTTAACACATGGCTTGAACTACCGTTCAGCCTGTGATTTAAGCTCGTCGGTGGCGGCCATCTTGGCTTTCTTCATTTTGAGGTTTTACTGGCCATTTTTGAGCTGAACATACAGCAAATTTGGATTCAGCAGCCTTCAATATCCCCCCCCCAAAAAAAAATTGTATGCCACAAATCAATACGATTTGCCTTCAGCGTTTTAAATATGCATATTTTCCCAAATTTTGCCTAGACTATGTACGGCGGCTGACGTACCCTCGCCGCTATTGCTGTAACGCGAAGTTGCGCCGGGTGAACCGTCGGTCGAGTTGATTGCCACCAAGTCCTCGGCGTAGATAAGCGCTTCCTCATTTTCTTCGTCATCATCTTTGTCGTCATCTTCGTCGCTGCCGACGTCGTCCAGCTGGTCGTCTTCGTTGTTGACGTTGTTTGACACCTCCGGAGCGCCGGCGGCCGCCTCGATGTTGGATGTCGACATGGTGGAACTCGATGACGACTGGGAGTCGGAGAGCAACGGCGGGATCGCTAGCAATGAGTCAAACGAGTCCATTGCGCTACACACATGCACACACATGAAACATTATTAATCTGATGCTGTATTGTGTCAAAATGACGCAAGCTAGAATCACGAAATCTTCACGGTGGGCTGCCCCAAGGACTCAAGTTTTTGTGACGAAATTTTATGCCCCTGGGTGACGGAGTTCTCTTTAAACGAGGGCGTAAAAGAGAGTGCGAAACTAGAACTACGATACGCTCGGTGACAAAACGATTCTAATTGAGAATTTGGACTTTTTTCCTATCGGGTGGCTATAACCTTTAGTTACACTGCACTCAGTGAACTGAAACTGAGTGAGAACAACGTCTAGTGTATTTACTGTTTAGCTAAAGCAAACACGCTTTCGCATTTGTTTAATTTTGCTGTAGTTAAGTCACGCTGAAATATAGCGAATAATTTTTTTTGATAGGCCCACAACTGACGGCGGAAAAATAACGCCTTACTAACCAGAATAATTGATGATTGTACGATTAGTTTACTCGACAAGCAGCAGCAAACCAGCCTTTAGTCTTCATTACGTCACTGCACGAATAAACATTGTTAGATCATTATTATTTACGTCATTTTCTCTCTCCAATTGCTACGGCGTCTGCAACATGTTCAGCATCCACATTTTTGTTCGCTTTCTCTGTGGTTTCGCTTGCTTTTTCGGATTTTGTCACAATTTTAAGCCTATCACTGACAACAACAAAAAGTAAGTAAGTAACAATTTATATAGCGCCAAAATGCAAATAGACGCAAACATGCTGCATATTATACAAAGTGATGACTTGCTTTTAGGTGTATCAACGTCGATAAACTTAAACGACCTTCAGCTCCAAAAATAGACAGTTCTGGCGTTTTTGCGATTTTTGGCTGTGGCGCACATTTCGAGATAAAATTGCGCCGAAATGACTGGAGATAAACCAAAACAACCTGCACAAATTTTTTCAGCACTAAACGTATATTTTAGCAGTCTAGGTTTCGACCACCTACGTTCAAAAAAAACCTGCGCATGCAAACGTCAAAAAAGTATGCCCTAAAAGTCGTTATTCTACCATTGCTAGCTCGTCTAGCATGCTAACAGTTGCAGATAGTCATAGACTTTTTGTTTACCGTAAAAAGCATTACTCACAAAATTTTTGTATATGGCACAAAAATTTATGACTTAAACAAGCTTGAAATCTAAAAAAACGGTTTTAAGCAATTTTTCGCGATTTTAAACTGCGGCACATATGTCAACAATAAATTGCACAAAAAGTACTAAAGATAGACTAGGACAACGGTACCTGCGTATGAAATTTTTAGCATAAAAACGTGGATTTTAACAGTTAAAGTTTAGACCATTTATCTTTAAGGAGTCCTCAAATTTGAGTACTCTTTCAGAACGCATTGTTATTTTATTGCACGCTGTAGGTCTACACTGATTCTCAAAGTGGCTGCACAGATGCTGTTGCGCGTCACGAGAGCTTTGTAGAAATTACTTGTTTTTCTCAGGTAGTACAATATTCAGACAGTCGGCTTCTGGGTGTAGATCACGAAATTGTGTCGACATGTGCGTCCGAAGACACCGTTACAAGGCAACGTAAAGTTGCAACGACCCTGACAAGAGCGCCGACGCCGCTTGAATACGGGAAACATGCAGCAATGCGGTTGATACGGAATTTGGTTGAATGTTAAGAGACAGCTCACGCGACATGCTCTGATCTGTATGCATCACGAACATAAGCTACCGTACGTCGTACAGCGACAAAGTTAGTGCATTACATATGCTGTGCAATCACGGTGCGCGCTAATTAAGCACAATCCCACTCGCAGCCGACTCACGAACAATTAGGCCTACCTCAACTCACGGAAATTTGCACCAGCAACAAAATACATGTAGCGCAAAAAGTTAGGTTGGATTGTCGGTATAGGCCTATTGCAGCTAGAAGACCAAAAAATACAAACAGCTGAGCCTATAGATTAGTAAAGTACAACAGAGTAAGCACAATTCGTGTACGACGAAGCCACACGAAGCAAAATAAACATGAAATAATATAATTTAACATCAGGTGACTTAATCGTGTAACGGTAGGGCGTTTGACTTGCGATTGCGAGGTTGTTGGTTCGACTCCCCATCTAAACGCTATCAAGTGGCTACTACTTGGATGGGTGATTGTTTGCGGACAAGTAGACCATTTCAGGATATAACCAACACCAAGGTCAACTCAGCCTTCCATCCCTCCAGAGTTGGTAAATTAAGTACCTGCCTGTCTGTCGGTTTGAGGCAAAGCACGTTCACCTGTGTCGGGTGGTAGGTAACACTGTGGTTTTATACGGCGGGTGACGCTCCGTTGCTTTGAGACGGATTTCCCATATAGATCTAAAGTTCACATCAGGCAAAAACAAGCTGTAGGCCTGCAGTACTTGTAACGCAACATACAGAATAACGTCGACTTTTCAAAAAATCCTCATAATAAAAAAGTACAATTTTTCTTAGTGCCATAACTGTACATTTAAAAAAAAATTTCATTAAACCTCGTTTTCATTTTTTTACATTTTTTTTATTACATATGTGCCCTCTGCAAGGAACCGATTCGTCCGGCATGCAACCGTAATTATGCTTACCAAGAAGAGTGGTGCGATGCAATCTAAAAATGGCATGACTTCATATATAATGATGGCCTGAGACGTTGCGTTGGTAAGCGTTCTATGAAGTGTCAATTAGCAAAGCGAATTAGTAAAGCGCCGGCTTATCTCAAATGAGACAATTACAAGCACGAAGCCCAAAGGCGACGAAATCCTCGTTATCAACAGCGATTGGTCCAGTTATATCCCGTTTACACGATCGAGCAAACATCGAGCAGATATCGAGCAAACGTCCAGCAAACGTCCAGCAAACATCGAGCTGGCTTGTCCAGTTAGCATATAGCCAGCTAGTCGAGGCAGCTCGTCGAGCCAGCTTGATCGTGTAAACGGGGTATTAGTAACCGCACAGTTGATGCAGTTGATTGTTTCTTTCCATCTTACATACTAAAACGTTCTAGCATAAAAACGATTTTATTATGACTTGAGTGTACGTACTTTATCATTGACGTGGATCTCAGATAAGAAAGTGTGAAAGTGTGTAAATCTGCCGGTCAGAAAGTCCACGCAGTAAAACCATTGTGAGATCGTATTCGTTTCTACGGGCGACTTTGAACGCCTATACACTGCACTAAACGGGCTTAGGCCTCTAGCGAAGTGAGCAAGTATCTTGGCGAATACTCACGATCTCGAAAAATACCAAGCATGTTCGAACGTCACGTTGTTGGTTTTCTTGGTATTACACAGCGGTGCAAAAAGTAATAGATTTAACATGCAGTCGGTCACAAAAACTGCCTAAGAGAATGAGTTGACTGAAGATTGCTGTTAAGTTAGCAATGGACCTCTAGATTTATTAGGCGCTAATGAATCTACACTGTGTTTCCTATAAAGGCGCCCTTTTTCTTTCTTTTATAATTCAGCCAAATAACGACCAATTTACACAAACTTTTACCAGAAGTAGCTGAAAAAATACTAATTCAAAATATTTCAACAAAAAATGGCTGTTACTTGAATATTCTTTGCTATTCTTGATGTAATGATGACGTCATAATGTGCAGTGAGTACAAACGTGGGCTTGTCGCAACCCGTGCTAACAGTTGCTGAATGCTGCGCTGCTTCGATGGTGAACTTTATCTACGTGTGACCCGCCAGCCGTATGCGTCTTTTTCGACGTCTGGTAACTTTTTTTAGACTGAAAAAAACGGCACACCAGTTTACGCCAATTTTTGTGTTTGTTAGAGCACGATCATGGTGCAAATGGACGGAAGGACAAATGGACAGCGGACAGGCAGTACGCGTAAAGAGAGCTTAAGGACGGCCGCATTATGGTATAAGTCGCTGCCGTGTAATAGGAGAAACGACCACGCAAAGAAAAGGGGGAGCGGACGAGTGCGCAAAGTCTGCGGCGGCGGCGGCTGCTACTAGCGTCTAACTGCTACACTGATGACGTCACAGTCACGTGTCGAATAAAATCGCTCATCTGCTGGCCAGTAGTAACTGTTGTAAGGCCGATATCAACTTTGTTACAGACTGTGTCAACGCTGTGAGCTATCGACGACTTTTTTCGTGATTTTTTTTACCAAAACAGGTACTCGTTTCACCTGCTCAAAAGTAGTGGATTAGCGCGTTATTGATACGTAGTAGCCAGACACTTTGTAGCGCACGCGTTAAAGCTAAAGGCACACACAACGGGATAATTTTAAACACAGACTGAGCTAGTAGAATAGAATGTTTTGTTGTTTATAACAGAATAGTTTTTTTAAATAGTTCTGGTGGGTTTTCTATCGATTTTTGTCAATTTGTTCAAAAGCTAAATAGGGGTTCTGGTAATTATGCCTCACAGTGTAGTAGTCATGTTGTGGTGTGTAGCGGTTCAGCAACAAATACAAATTACAAGCAGCTGTTCTATCCCACCAAAAGTCCAAAGTCTTTTCTTTACGAGAGGTCAAAGACATTATCGAGTTTGATTAACCAGAAATTAAAATATAGGCTACATAATATGCATAATCTGATGGGCTTTTGTTGCAAATAAAGCTAAGGAAAAAATAGCTTTCCTCACGTTCTGCTTTAATGGCATGTTGAATAATACATGAGAACTTTAGTTGCAGCCCAAGACGCATCCTTCCTACGTGGATGATTTGCCTCAGGATATTTATACAGATTTTGATTAAATTTGCAGCAGCATAAGTCTTATTTAATACTCTCAGTGATGTTACTAGTCCTACTTTCATAGCAATAATCCTACGTAACTTTTGCATTCTATAAATGAATCAACAATTTGCACAAAACATTTCATTGCAGTGAAAACTTAGGATGATTATTTTTTACAACAAGATAATGTTCCAAGTAATTTGAGCAAAGCTGACGTAACGCTCGATAGCAGCGGTCCTACAACCTGGGCAATCAGTGTGCACGTAAAAAACGTAAACTCCTTCCCGAGCCTTAGGGCCCATAGAACGGCGCTGATCTCCATTTCCTAAGGCCCTCAGCCAGACACCAGTATTTATACTGCGAGACCACGATAGACTGACAGTTTGCGAACAGGAACTACTATAGGCTTTCGCGCGTCTCGTGAGCATTAGCTCTAATTTCTTGTTTATTTAAATGTTGACATATTTTTACGCGCGAAAGCAGCTACTGCTTTCAGCGCGTCTTAGCCATCGCAATTCTGTCTGTCTGTCTGTCAGTCCGTCACACGGGTGGATCAGTCAAAAACGGTACAAGCTAGCATCATCAAATCTTCACCGTCGGCTGCCTGGAAAACTCTAGTTTTAGGAACCGTAAAGCTTTTCCGTAAATTCAAAGGGGGTCACCCCGAACGAGGGCACTATATTAGAGGAGGGTGGGCAAAATTTGCGATTTTGGGCAAATAAGTCGCTGTATCTCAGTAACGGTGCGCGATAGGGCCTAGGTTGCTATTAACCACTAATAGAAAGTCATATAGTGGCTCTCGATTGGCGCCGAATTCAATGACCTTGAATGATTTTGAACGCCAAAATAAAGGGTTTTATGGATTTTTTGGCGATTTTAGGCTGCGACACAAGTCTATATCATTCACAAGGTGGCGCCATGTACAGAACTATCGTTATGCGATCCAGATAGAGAATTTGGTATTTGTATATTAACTTACCGTGAACACCCCAATGTTCAGCTAAACTACTGAACCGGAACTGCTATAAGCTTTCGCTCGTCTCGCGAGCATTAACTCAAATTTCTTGTTACTAAAACTGTTTAAGTTTTCAATGGACTCTACAAACGTTTTCTAAGCCAATCACGAAATCCACTGAAAAAAAAACCGTAAGCATATTTTCTAATATTTTATTTTATACCGAACAATCGCAGACACCGTGTTGTTTAAGCCGCCTAGGCCTACCAAGTTATTAGTGGCAATAGCTAGAGACTGTCGATTTTAACAGTGCATTTAAAAACGGTACGATAAGTCTTTTGCACTTGCTCGCTGACCGGTAACGACTATTCGTGGACCTTCAAAGGACGAGAGACAACAGGTTGACAGTGTTGACACGCGGTGTTCCATACAATAGGCCCCTGTGTCCACTCCCGGTACTCCGAATGCATACGATGTCGTCATATCGAGTGTCGACATCGATCTTTGTGAAATAAGCAAAAAAAACTGAAACATCAGTCTTCGGCGTAATCTCAGTGGACAGCCAGCTGTCTCAGAACTAGTGCGTTCGTCAAAGATGAACAGTGGCATTGCTGTGTTGCAGAAGGTAGCGCCACCTGACGAACTGGAATGGCACAGCCATTCCTGGTATTTCAAGGATGAAACATCAAGCGCCGACAGGCTCCGTCTGTCTAGTAACTACGGCGTGTAATTTTCTTCTAGAGATAATTTATTTGTCAAATGGTGCAAATGCGACAAAAAAATACCCGTCAGAAAAAAACACTGAAAAATTTCAACAGCTACCAAAATAGACTGTTCATACGCGCTCCTGCTGCTGAAAAATCTGCCTGTGAAATTCGTGAAATGACGCCCAGCGCTAAATATTAAATCTGCGAAGCTAACGCAAACGGGATAAAGTGCACTGATAGTAGGCCTACGCCTAAGATATAGTTTATGGGTCTAAAAATTCAGGCTGCACATAGAGCGTTCGTGTACGCCTGTGCCTGTGTATACGCTGCACATTTGAGAATTTCGTAGATGCGTTCTACAGAATTATTTTAGATTGGATGGGATTGCAGGTTAGCAACGATGACGAGGGAGTTAGTGTTGCTGACTTGCGTACTGTTGGTGGCCGGCGGCGTCAACAGCGGTCCGATCGCCGAAGCAGCAGCGTCACTGTTGGATCGACCCAGTCTATCAGACGTTGCCTACCGACCGCTGACGTCGTCCTGGCTAGCACGCCACTATCTGTACGGGGGGCGCCTACCGGTCGACCGTGATTCCGACGCCGACTACTCACCGTTCGACAACGGTTTGCCGCCGGTGGTGGTCAAACGGTCCGGCAATGGCGCCTGGATTTGGATGCCGGCTCAGGGTTACGTCTCCGTCTCCAAGAGCCACCAGGCCACGGCCGGTGACGTCAGCGGCAAGCACGGCCGCATCATGCGCTACGGAAAGTAACTCGATCGGCCCTACACAGTCGAAGATTCGCCTATCACTCCGCGCCGCCGGCTTCTTCCGTGTTCACAGCTGACACATCTCGCGCATCTGTCAGTGACGAGAAACAACGCTAAATTGGTTTACGATTGCTGGTTAAAATCCATAATAAAGAACCTCCCGGCCGTTAATAAATTTTTCGAAATGTTCTTAAATGTGAGGCTGTTTAACGTTAGTCACTGCGTTCCTAAATCGCTTAACAGAGCTCAGTAACATTTTCGGTAATTATTTTATCATAACTAGGCTATAACTGTTGGCTTTTATTTTATAATAATAATAATAATTATTATTATTAACTTGTTGCTGCGGCTGCTGCAGCTGTTGCTACGTAGGGCCACTGCAACAATACTGAAGGCTATCAGAATTATGAAGTTCGACTTGACCTAAAATTATTAAATGCCGGCAAACCTGTTTTTTTTGCTCCGCAGTTTAATTGGACAGATAATCAGCAGAGGGGAAAGGAAGATGGTGAAACGTCATAGGCCATTTCTGTCAAACAGTCGCATGTTATCGGTTTCTTGTCACAGCCAATTTGACCAGATTCACGGACATACGCGGTGACTCCAAAAATAGACCACGGAGTTTTTGTCGTAACTTTAACAAATATTGGCGGAATTTCACAGTTATTTCAGTAGCATACTTTCCGAAAAAATTTCTGGTAAAATGTTTGTCAAAAAATGTCTGCTAGAATTGTTGTAGTGTTGCTTTACTATTTTGTGAATTACAGATGTCGGAAAGTAATTTGCTGGCAGAAGGTAAGCGTTTTTGAACACCACGTATAACGTTGCTATAATTTGCGACGTGAACAACAATGACTTAAGTTGTTTTTAAATCTTAACTGTTTAATAATTAGCATGTATGTGCGATTAAAAGACGTGACAAGTTTCGTTAACTAGTTAGTCAATGGCACATCATTTCTGGCATCTATATTTTACACGGTAGTGTAGCGACGCGTTGTTGGCGCGGTGGAAGCTTCGGTAATTACTCATTGCAAATTTTTTGGAGCGTCTCAGTAAACTGATTAACGAATACCTAAAGAAGTTGTCCCAAAATTTTCATGGTCTACTTTTTCGACTCACTGTCTACTTCCGATGATTGATCATCGGCTGCTGGCGTGACTTCGATACCAAACTATGATCTGTCAGACGTCAGGCATGCCGCTGCAATTGACTCGACTTGGTCAGCGCAGCTCGTCAACAATCGGACACGTCAAAATCACGTCATCCGCGATATCGCTGCTGATGATCTGCTATGGAGTGACTTCAAAAGGTTAAAGGGTATAGTTTTTTATGGGAAACCCATCTCAGAGTTACGGAGGGTCATCTACTACTGTATATGGAGTCACACAGGCAAACGCGCCCAGAAACATTGACTAATGCGACCATAGTCGACCACTGTTAAGTGCCTATACGACCAGAAACATGTCGGCCCAATGCCGACATATTACGCGGCTGTCTGTTTAGACCTAACTCTGACCTTTGACCTTTTGGGCTAAACATTGTCACGCCGGTTACTGGGGTACGTTCACACCGATTTTAGTTTCTTATACCTTTTTGTTTTCCAGTTAGAATCCGGTACGGGACAGAAGGACAGACGAACGGGCTGAACCCGTAATGCGGCTATCTATTAAAACAACCGCATAATAACAAGATCATATTCATATACTTTTGTACAGTGTCGCTAGCAGACTTTTTGACAATTTAAACATTTAATGCACAAAAACATAGTTGAATTATAGGCACAAAACTTTGTAGCAGCGACAGAGACCGAGAATATGCTTCTTGCTATAAGGTTGTATCGATCGAAGCGTTAGGGAGCGTTTCAGAGTCGGAGGGCGAGCACTGATTTACGATACGTTGCAAGTGTAACTGACACGCCATGGGCTACGGACTGGCAAAATACATAAACGGTAAAATCGATGCACTAGACAAACAGCATATTGTTGTTACCGGCACGTCTGGAGAAACATTAACAACACTGCTGTGGTTCTTTCTATACGCTGCGCCTCAGTAAAAAAAACGAGCTTTGTCAAGTGCCGTAACGTCAACATAATTATCTAGGCTTAAAACTTACTTGTTTTGCAAGTTCTTTTTGCTACGCACTGTCGGTACCCACCGGACGGTCTTTACAGGATTTGGACCGTGTTTAATCTTCATTTTTTGTCATTTTTTTCTTTTCGAAACTTGGGACGTGGAAACTTTGCTTTCTTAACAACACTGCATTGATCAGGCTGAAAGCTGTCAGTCTGTCACAGTCTTCCATGTGTCAGCAGATCTACTGGATGCGGCTTAAATATTGCTAGGACAAAAACAGACAAGAAAGCCCAGCTTCGCTAGGAAAGACGCGCTACAGCTTATACAATGTCTGTTGCTGTACTGACCTTCAAGACTATCCAAATTGATAATTTTTATTCTATTTCATCTAAAAGGGCGTATACCACTTTTTATTAGTGATTAACAGTAATCATGGCCCTAGCTCTCACCGTTAGCGCGTCAAAAATTGGTGCCACGTGTTTGCATGTTAAAATTTCACAAGGCCTACGGTTCTAACGTACGACATTTTGTAACCAAATATCAAACCGTGTGCTAAAATTAATTTTCGTTTTGTTACTTTAGTTGCACCCTGTAGAAGCAACTACCTTATTAGTTTTTTGTTGCAAAACAGCTGTGAGCATTTTTGCGCAGCAGCATACTGTACCCAACTACGGAACTGATGCTATACGGCATCCGACACTGTTTAAAATCATGTTTCTAATAGACACGAACGTACTGGACGCTAAACTTGAAGGCAAACAGTCTGAGAGAAGTTTTGTATGTGTTGTCAGCAGCAAAGAATGAGTATCAAACACATGTGTAGGAGTAGGGCTATAGTAAGACGACGAACGATCGATGTGAAACTTATGACGTTATCCGACGGTTCACTCGACTAGACGACGACGATACGACAAATTGCCATTATGACGCTCGACAACTCGTTTACTGTCGTCTGCGTGATTCTTTTCAGTACGTATCAACATCCGGATGTCGAACTTACAATCAAGATCTTGGCCGTTCTACCTTTTAGAAGTTGGTAGCAACTTCAGCCATGACTATGGTATGCCAATCGTGCGGTATTGTGCCTAAACGGTAAGTCTTAGAGGGTCGGTGATGGCGACTTTCTATAGGCTGTCAATAGTAACCATGTTTCTATCTACAGTGGTTTGGCCGCAATTTTCAGTGGGAAGTTTCAAGATATAAGTGGCCATATTTCAGAAACAGTGAAAGATAGGGCCAAGATTACATTTAATCACTAACAGAAAATCGCATACGTTTTTTCAGATAAAATGAAAATCATCAACCTTGGATGACCTTCAACATCACTGACAACCAGTACGGTCGCCTATCCTGGCGACAGCTAGGTTTTTGTTGTTAACTTGATTAGTAGTATCTGAAACAAATAGATTCAATTTACACCAGTAGCCTGAATAAAATAGCGCAGCAGCTCGGTTGCAGCAGATGTTTCAAAGTATCGTTCTGCTAATTGGCCATAAATCCTCAATACAATAATTAAAAATGCTACGCAGTCTTGCGTTTACAATAAGCCGACGCGCATTGTTAATATCGATTCGTCATCTGCTGCTAATAGCAGCGGCTTTAACTAGTAACTGTTACCGACGTCTACTAAAACATTGTCAAATATTGTTAATGTTGAATAAAAATAGAAAAAATACATATATTCAAATTTTTAAAAAATTACTGCAGCAGTGAAACATAGCTAATTTTTAAAAAATTTTGTTCCAGATTAAACCGCTTACAGCAGAAAGTTGCCTGCCCTCATTTACAAATTTGTTTTTGTTGTAAGCATGCAAATAATGTTATTTCAATTACGAAAAAAGTCCAGCATATGTCAAATACGAAAAAGACAAATTCTTCCGTTTCGAAACAATATACGCACGTTTTTATTTCACATTATTTGACTTGTTTGTCTGTATTGTAACCAGTGATCGATTGCCATGATTTTTTTACGAGCAGACAGATGACGCTGCTATAGGCCTATTACAGTTCATTACGACCAATTTGAACACGTAGAGGTTGTTATTGTGTTTATGGCATAATCAATTATCGAATGGCTGGCTACATGAGGACAATTAGTGGCAGAGTTTCAGTGGCCTACCATCCGCGAGTAATCGCCCTCTTAGTCTGCGGCGCTGCTTAGCCATCTGTGCAAAAGCCCATTTTGTACACCACAGTTAAGTCGTGCGGAGACCAAACGCGAAAGCATAGAACCATTTTTTTAGTATTGGTTTTGTTACTGAAACGTTCCATAGTCGAGCATTAAATCGGTTATTGACAATGCGGAAAAAACGTCAGCGTGTGCTAGCACTTCGGTTGCTTCGATTCTGTGCAAATTGATGGACGCATCGGCGAGAAGCGCCAAAACTTAACAGCAAAAAACCTGAACGAAGTCCGATCCGACAGTCTGAAGTCGTTCTCGCAAGTTTAACACAGGCCTTATACACAAAATACACGAGTTGGCCGCGAGTTATCTACGATCAGAAAATTAGCATGAAAATCGTTTGTTAAAAAAGTTGAAGAAACTCGTAGCTTACGGGTACGAGGCTCTGGAATCCAGTGGCTTCTATCCCTATACCTTGTGGGCGCAACTTGCGCCAAGTAAAAAATAGGGGGAGTTTTGTTAAGAGTGTAGATCAAAACTTTACCTTTATTTTTCATTTTTACATCTTTAAAAAACTTTCCCCTTATTTTTACTTTTCCCTATTTTTTATTTCACATTTTAATCGAAACTTTCCCCTTGAAAAGTGGAAGATGCTCAAAAAGGAAGGGTTGGTATACTTGAGTTAGAAAATAGAGGGGTAAACTTAAACCCGAAAGTGGGGGAGAAACCTGAACCCAAAAGTGAAGGAAAGTTGCTCCCGATTTCTACTCCAGATTTGGGGGGATAGAAGCCACTGCTTGGATCGCACTTGTGAGCACGGCTTAAACCGTCTGTCGGTACGTAGGCTGAAATTTAATCGACCATATAGTGCGCGATAGTCACACGGTGGCGTCACTATCGGTGTGTCCAGCAGCAGCAGCTACAGCAACAGACAGGACTGGATGCGGCGTGAGGATGTAGTCCAGCGGTTACACACAGCTCAGCGCGTTATGTGAGATGCTCTGTCGGTCCAGTGAGCAGACATACGTCGCCCACGACGCTTTGGCTGGTCCATTGCTTCAGTGCGATTAATGTCGGCCGGCCGGACTGCGGATACTTTTCAGATCTGTGCGGCAGCACGATTTTTTTCACCTCGTTACGCTGTTGGCATGAAGGGCCATACGTTCGACTTCCTTGTCGTTTGGCGAGGCGACCCAAAATAGCAGGTTGGCTACCGCACTTTTTTACGTAAGTAATCAGATTTAGATTGTGTGGTTGTTTTCCACTTACCAGTCTCGCATTATTTATTTACTCATATACATGTAATTTAAAGAGTTCAGTTTGGTGTTGATTAACTATTGGTGCTTGTAAGCACGTCTTTGTCGAGGAGTGCGCAAAAACTTCATAAGTTTTTGCATCGAAATTTTCAGTAAAACTAGAAGCGGAAAAAATTAACAAAATTAATGCGTTTAAATTATTTAATTTTGTACTTTGTTAAAATTTTTCACAATTATGCGATTGTTAGTCCTTGAAATTTCCACCGTGCGTAATATTTCGACTTAGACGTAATTCAATTCTTATTGTGTTTCCAACTAAATAAACATTACTGTGTTAATACAGTTTTGCAGTACAGTATTCCGTGTACCATTCAGTGCATTATTATTTGCTTTCAAGCCGTTATTAATGTTTTATTTATTTGTGTCGTAAACTGATAATTTTGGATCTTTAATGATTTTAACATTTCAACCGAACGGCCAGTGTATTCTCATATTGTTCGTCAAATGTTATGCTTGCAATATGTGCTGGTTGATAAATTGAAATAAATAAATAAATAATTATCACGATCTCTCACAGCACGAGTGTTGCTGGTCGCCGGTTAAAACACACTTATTTCGCTGTGAAAACGTGTATGATAGTTTGTTTAATTGGCTGAATTGACTGTCTGTGCGATATATTTTCTTTAATCAGACAGATTTTGTGGTGGTCATGATGACGGTATGAGCATTATCTACGTATTGATCTGTATTACGGACGTTATTACTGCAAACGAGCGCGAGCGTTGTGCATCGAGATGACATATCGATGTGAGGTGATAAAACTCGTATATGTGTGATCGGGGTTCATCGGTCGACTGACTGGAGTGACAATGGCCGACGGTTGTTGTCACTACTCACGTCCACTCAATACAATATTAACAGTAGGTTATAGTATATACGCGGACGGTGGCTTCATAAAAATGTCACTAACGTGAGTTCGACTCGATGGAATTAGTGCCGCTAACCATGGAATACATCACATGTGTTTGCAGCTACGAATACTGAATGACATGGCATACAGGCCAGCTAGCAGTTCGTGACACTATATGTATGTTTCGACATGGACTACTTATTATAGGGTGTTTACAAGATGGAGCGAACGTCGAGCAAACATCGAGCTGGCTCAAGCAGGTCTATTGGAACTCCGCCCCTGGCTCAAATGTATATAATAGCTAACACATAAATTTTTAACCAGTTTTGACAACTCTGACAGTTTGTTGTGTTCTCTACGCCATGCATGGACTTGATTATTTTGTTTACTTGAGTTGTGTGTTTTTTATTATTTGCATTTAGCCTCTGTTTCTACCATGTTTATGGTGAATAAAGCTTCGTGTGTAGGCCTAGGCTTAAGCTCTTAGCCCACAGCTGATCACGTGTTATATAGGCCTTCCAATTACAATCCGCCCGCCTTCCTAATTAGTATGCTAATTACCACAGAACGTCGAGCTAGCTGCTCGATGTTTGCTCGATCGTGTAAACACTCTATTATGCCTCGAGTAGCCTATAACGAGGCAATACACTGCAGACCGTGTTGAAGCGTACTTACATGTATTTCATAGCCGACGGTGTGTTCTGCCTGGACGCACGTGTGATATACAAAAGCGAGAGGTTATTCAGTCGTCACGCGTGAGTGGAGTGAGATTGACTTATAACACTCCGGGCACTATAGTAAAAGATAAAAAGACTAAGTATGTTATTAAAGAACGTTTTTGTGAGACTGAATACAGAACTGTATTTAATACTTAGATGCGGAAATAAAAATTGGCAGCTAACGCAAAATTCACACGGAGCAGCAATGGCGCTGTGCGAAGCGTCAAATATGATTTTAGCTTTTTTATTCGTCTTTCGTGAACGTAAAAAAATGCATACGCAAAAAAACACAAAAAAACGACGTCACTGCTAAATTCAACTACATGACAGTGGGTGTATTCCCGCCGTTGTTAGCTGTCAAACATGATCAGCCATGTTTTGCCAGAAAGCAGATCCGGTCGGGTGATGCCGGGTTTCAACACAGTGACAGGCATCTGTCATATAATAATGGTGCTGAATGTCTACAATGATGCAGTAAATCAACGCTGTCGGATTTAGAAGCATCAGCGCTATCGTCATCAGTATGATTACCAGCATTTGTCATCCACTGTTATTAGCGTCAGCAGCAAAGATTTAATGCCTCCGGGTTGAATATTTCTTTTCTTCGCGTGCATTCACCGAACACTGAGTTCGTGGAATTGTCAACTGATGATGAAGTTGCCGTCTGTTTTGGCCGACCGTACTTACAGTCGCGCCTTTAGTAGCCTACAAGATTGTGTCCGTCGTTTGTCTGTTACGCATATATTGTGGCTAAACGGTATTTCGTAGGGATCGACGACGCTACCGTTGGATGCGGCGATGACAGCAAGGCTGTCAATTGTAACCATAACGTTGTCTGCAACGGTTTGGTTGCAATTTTTAGCACATGTTGCATTCACCATCCACGTGCACTAAATCACCGTGTCCTAGCGTTGATTGTAGCGTTTGACAGTAGCGTTAACATAGCGTGTGTGAAACAGTAGTCGCCTCTGGGAAATCGTTGTCTCTCCGCGATGCGGTAAAACTGCGATTAAAATAATCAGACGTCATTAATAGCTATGTCTTAGCGTCATTAGCTGTATCGTGAATGACGGACAATTCCTCGCGGCCCAGCAGCGCCCGTCGCTAGGTTCATCTGTCACCGTCGTAACATACACTGATCGCCTATTGGTGCAATTCGTTTCTACTGGATGTGACTGATGAACGACTAGCCTCTGCCTGCCAAGCCAATCTACGCGACTGCAATTAATTTACAACAGTTTTAACGGTGAAATTTGTTAGTGAAAAGCAAAGTGCAATTATTTAGTTTTACATTTAATTACATTAGGCTTATATAACATCAGTTTATAAGTAAGAGTTCAAGTAAGTTACAGTTAAAATAAGATAATTCAACTATTTTGCTAAAATTAGTAACTTTTCATGAGCGTCTAAAAGGAGGGGTAGGCTATTTAATTAGCAGTTGCAACCAGCGATTATCATCAACAGAGATTACTTGCAGTAAAATTACATGGTTAGCGTGAAATTTCTTGGCCACACTGTGTACAAGATTTTTGATAATTTTACACTCGCGGTTTCAGCAAGCAGCGACACTATTGACGCATGACCCAGTATGATCTCGCACCATCAATCCGTTGGTCACGTCGCGATAAGTCGTATGTACGAACGCATCAGTCATCGTCGTTCAATATTGAGGCTACCGATAGAAGCCGTGACCGCACCGGCAGCAGACCTACGGCGTCGGTCGAACAGGAAAGTGGAATCCCGAAGGCAATTGGTGTCGCCGCGACGATCGCAAAGTCCGATCTTCAGAATTACTTTTTGCATAGTCTGCTGCGCCCGCGGAGATTCGGCCACCACCAGGACTTGACCAAGTCTGTGTAGTGTACGATACCGCTGACAACACAATCTAACAAGATCCGATACCGATACCGACGTGTACTTTGTTCGGTATGCGGCCATACGTTCGGCGATGTCGATTTCGGTAGCCTATATCGTAATCTTTGTCACTTCTTGTCCAAAATTTTGATATCTCTGTTCATTTGGTATATTTCCACGTAGTTTGCGGTTGTCTTGGAATATCAGGAATGCATATCCGGCATAGAAGTTTGCGGAATGTAATTCCAACGTTAACTCTGGCTGTAGCCGTGTCTATAGGCTAACGTCGCCGTAACCCCATGAAAACCAAAGGCGATTATGGAGTCAGGGCCCAAAAGGCTTTCGTTGTGATTGGATTTCATCTTAATAGTTCTTTTTGTGTTTATGTTACAGCGAGATGTCCACAAACGACGACAACGCTGCAGTGAATAATGCGCAATAGTAATCGTATTTGTTGTGCTATTTTTATTGCGAAACAGCATTTTCACCTAGACAGTCTCGTACAATTTCGACGGATAAAAACAGATTTACTTTCTACTTATAAAATAATATTAAATAATAAATCGTCTGGTTGATGTCGACGTATCCGCTTTCTGCATTTAGTAACAGTTTGTATATTACAAAGACAGTTGTAATAAAATAAGAAAGTCGCAATCTTCAGTAGCATTGTAAACAGTTTTAGTTCACTATCGTTTTTTGAATGCTGTTTAATCAAAAACTATTTGTTATCTTTAAAACATGTAAACACGGCCAATTTATCTAGCTTTAGTGCCCTCAAGTTCCGTATGTTTTTGTTTGCTGAAACACTTGTCAGCGTAATGGAGTGTTTACACGATCAAACGTCCAGCAAACTACCAGCAAATGTAATGCTGGACGTTTGCTGCCATATGTTATAATGGAGCTGGACGTTTGCTGGATCGTGTAAACACCCTATAACTGTGTCTATGTCTGTTCGTTTGACATATTTTGCTTTGTTCTTAGTATTACTGTTGCCACTATATGCCTGCTTAATTACGTTGACCTAATTAACTGATTAACTGACTGATTAGCTATGCAAGGTACACTGTGTTTAATATAAAAAAATTACTTCTACTTTTACGATAACCGCTGCCAAATAAGTGGTTTGTAAGGAACGAAAATAAAAATAAACAAAAAAATCGAGAAAAAAAATTAAAATAACAAATGCGTATTATCAGATTATGCGTATTTATGCGTATTAAGCAATTTACAAAATTTATCTACTGAAGCAGAAGTAGTTTGAGATAATTCTTTGTAAAACATTTGCAAGAACATTTTACGTTACACAAATGATTCTGGCGTGGTTAGATATAGGATAAAACAAAACACTGCTGCTTAAATATGTTTCATTTTACACCTAGGAGGCCTAATTGCAATCTGCAGCAGTTTAATTATTTCGAATAATATTATGAAGTAGTCGGTGGACTCTACTCTTTCGGAGTTCCGAGCGTAGCTGTGCGTCTAGCGTGGACTGATAAACGGCCTATAGGCCTACGAGCGAGAAAGCTCGGCGACCGTCGGTCTCGGCTGCAGCTGCTGCGGCCGCTAACGTCATTGTTTGGATGCGACGGACGCCGGCGGTCCGTACAAAAGACGATCATATATCCTCAGCAGATAGAACCTTCAAGAAATTGCAGCTGCCGCCGGCGTCAACGTGGTGCTTCGAATCGTTTCATTGTTCCGCGCCCGACGATAACGCAGCGCGAAATGGCGCCGACGTGATTCGGGGTCGGTGTCACATTATAATGTCTCCCCATAAAAAATTCGGCCGTTGAAAGATAATCACCGAATTGATATGTCTTCCCCCTATCAAAATATTGCCGGCTCCGTAAAAAGTTTCTCCATTATAGGATCGCCCCCCCCAAAAAAAAATCTCCACCCGGCCGACAATTTACCGGTGAAAATTCGTCCCGCCCGGACGGCCGCCGGGCGGGGAGAATTTTTACCGGTAAATTGTCAGCCGGTGGGGAGACTTTTCTGGGGGGGCGATCCTATGATATGGCACCGGCAGTCACACAAGTCGAAGATTACCGAGCAGCAAATGAAGAGGAGCGGCTACAATCGACTGCGTCCCACGCGTGCCATCACGCAGCCGAACTAGAGAGATTTCCGTCATCGATTCGCGGACAGTTAGTGTTCGGTTAGTGTCAGTGGTACCAACAGGACATTTGTCTCACGAGCGTCGTCGCCACGACCAATGCTACAACTTTGATTTCGTCCTCGAAACGCATCGGGGATTACGTTACTGGTTGGCGTAGTTACAGGAACTTGTTGTTGGTTAGCAAGAGTAACTATTTACTTTCAGAGTCGAATCTGTACTCTGTAGTTAGTTAGATTTCTGACTAGTATTCAGCTTACTTGAGAAAAAAATAATGATTAACTTGTCAGATTCTGTGAGATACCTATATTAAGTGCTTTTATCCTGAAAGATGATATAAAATACACGTCCTTGTTGTTGTTGTAGACATACCGCCCTGATTCTTTCTTTATGCGCCCTGATTCTTTCTGAGACTTTGGCGCTTTATAAATCATTTACTTACTTACTTACTTACTTACCGGGGTAGTCGCAGTAGTGCACTGTAGTAGCCACTAGCCTATAGGACTACTGACATCATTATCGACATTTGTTGTCGGCTTTTATACACACTTCGTCGTTGCGAGTGTGTGTTTGGTATATTCGTTTCAGATGACGCTTTGTCGTCGTGCCCGATCACTCACCGTTCTACGAGAACGTCAACCTCGTAGTTAGACGTAATGTCTGTCGGCGCGATGGCTTCGTCTGACACATCACTCGACGTGGACGAGGTTCCAATGGCGGACATCGTCCACGAACCGCCGTCCAACGGCAATGAAGATGTTGACACCACTGAGGCGTCAGAACGACATCCATTCACTCCCAATAATGCCGGCGAGGATATGACAAATTTAGACGACCCGCCTGTGACCGTAGCGATCGCGGCGAAGCACTCCAAGTGGGGCAAACTGCGGCAGACTGTGAAAGCGACTACCATCTTCGCGTCAGCGGTTTCAGATAACAACCCTACGTCTGCCAGCTCAGTGACGACACGCAGTCGACGCAAGCTGGTCAGCCAAGCCGACGACCGACGAGATTCGTTCCTCAAGAGATTCTCCACGCGCCAGTCCAGCTGCGGCACGCCCTACCTGCAGCCTGATGCAACGTCAACGCCCATCTCAAACTTGGAGCCAGACGGAAAGGTACGAACACAACAAAATTGTCAGATCAACTATTCTCATAAACCTGAAAGTTCTCTGCGGCAAGCTTCATACCACATGCAGACTCAGCTGCTGATTAATAATGGCCACAGTAAAGCGGTGCCCGGTAAAATTTCATCAACACGATTTGGCCATTACTACTGGTACGTCGTCCTGAAAACGATATTATGACGTAAGTCTGATGTGTACAATTTGTACAAATTCAAACTTTTAAAGTCACTTTATTTTTTATTTTAAAACTTTTTGGCGTAAGCATATGAAAGCAATTAGGCTATTTGTCTTTGTGACGTTGAAATTTTAACACAAGTGCCAAACATTCTAAATTGGCACTTACGATTCGTCACGCACTCCATATATCACATTTTTGTCCGAGCTTTACGTAGATGTGTAACCTCGACTTTTACTTTTTGAGTTTTGACATTAGGACTTGCAGCAGTAAAAAACGTTCGGGTCTTTGTTCAGTTTTCCAGTACTTTTCATTTGTGAGTTACAGACAGGTACGGGATTAACTGATGGAAAGATAGGGCGACATAATATACAGGGTGATTGCGTAATGGCTATTAATACGACGATATGTCTGCTCCCACCGACATGCCTCATCGATTATTAACAGCTGCTGGTATTTACCTCCGCCAACGAGGTTATGTTTTTGCCAGAGTTTGTTTGTCTGTATGTGACCAAGATAACTCAGAAAGTTATGGAAGGATCTTTCTGAAATTTTCAGGGAATGTCGGGAATGGCAAAAACTATATCAGTGATTCAATTTTGGGGGTGATCCGGAAACTTTGAAATTTTCGTTAACATTGCTTTAAATGGGGCATAAGGGAAACCGCTGCCAAACCAAATATGATGATGCCACCTGGCAAACAACATGGCGTTGGCGGAGGTCTGCGGTCTCTGACTGCTTTTCTAGTTTGTATTTGTTTGTTCGTATAGGCCTGTGGTGCATTGTCGTATGAGTGCGTAATGCATATTTCTGATAAATAAGTAGTTGCTCAATAAATAACACACGGTGTATTTTTGCTTCCGCAAAAAGGTGCTTCTCAATGAGAGCTAGGCTATACTGCACCACAGCATTAGGCATTAGGTAAACGAATTAGTACTAACGTTTTTTTATTCAACATTTCAAACATTTTTTTATTCGTGCACTTATTTTATTATTTAACTTTTTTTCTGAAACATTTATTTACATTTATGGTGCCTGTAGGTCAATGTGAACGAAGCGGTCGACAGCTCGCAGTCTTTTTCGTCCAGATCTCCGACGAGTGCTGAAGAGACGACTACCATGACAACCGTGCGTTCACGAAAACTCAGTTACATTATCTCGCCCGACGGCCGGTTCATGTTCTGTTGGATGACCACTCTGACCGCGGCCGTTCTGTACAACCTGTGGACCTGCATAGCGCGGGAAGCGTTCCCCGAGCTAAGGGCGGGAGTCGAGCCGCTGTGGTTCGCTGCAGATGCCCTGGCGGACCTCGTCTACGTCCTTGACATCGCCGTCCAGACGCGCACCGGGTACCTAGAACGCGGTCTTGTTGTGTACGATCTGCGACGACTGGCGGCGCGTTACGTCCGCTCACGCAGCTTCGTGCTCGACGTGGTATGTCTGCTGCCGCTGGATCTCGTCCAGCTACGCGTTGGTCTACACCCATTACTGCGAGCACCGCGCTTTCTTAAGACCTACCGGCTGTACCGCTTCGTCTACATGGTCGAGACTCGCGCCGTGTTCCCGAACATCTGGCGGGTCGTTAACCTGTCGCACGTCCTCTTCCTCGGCTGCCACTGGTTTGCTGCGTTCTACTTTCTCATCTCGAAGGCGGGCGGTTTTCGCGGCGATTGGGGTTATCCCACACCGGTGGACGAGAACGCCGGCGTTGCCAAGAAGTATCTGCGTTCGCTTCACTGGTCGACGCTGACTCTGACGACCATCGGAGATCTGCCACCGCCGGAAACAAACTGGGAGTGAGTCTTAGTCTAACAACTTGTTCTAACCATTATATACATCGTAATCTTTATTATTAGGCCTATTATTATTATAACATAGCCAAAAGAAGAAAATTTGGAACTTATTATTTGTAGGCTATAGTGTCATCAGAGCCAAAATCTGACAAATGATCCAGAGGTACTCGCCGATGACGAACTGGGTATGACTTTACGAGCATGCAGCAGTAGAAGTAAGTTTTTGACGCGCTGCAGCTATGCTGAAAAACGTCTATGGCACGGGTTGTCGTGCGTGCGTCTGTGTGTCCGTTTTTAACGAATGTATTGTGGCTAAACGGTGCAAAATAGGGCCAGGTTTCTATTGATCATTAATAGAAAGTCGCATATTACCTTTCAAATTACATGAAAATCATTGACTTTAGATGATCTTAAAGGTCAGTACTGCAAATAGAACTGTATAGGCCGTAGCGCGTTTTCCCCAGCGAAAGCCGGTTTTTTGTCTTGTTTTCGTAACCGCGTTGGTGGGCAGTCGGCAACAATTAATCGCCAATGAGCGCTAAGATTTGATTTTCAACCGATCCGCCGACAACAGTATTAGCATCTGGTTACTCTCAGTACTGTTTATTCTGTTATTTTTAGGCTATTTTTCTAGTCTACTCAGACT
>Ga0209367_1002548_pt1 | contig 24163 bp, 12 predicted proteins | sample WorMetLIZISLAND2_FD_187412 | JGI IMG/M metagenome (GOLD analysis project Ga0209367, IMG submission 187412) | Marine gutless worms symbiont microbial communities from Max Planck institute for Marine Microbiology, Germany - Olavius geniculatus... ... | reverse complement strand
GTCACTGATTATTCTTTTGACTCAATAACATAAATAAACGAGAAAGTAAAGAGTAATAACGACAGACAAAAAATATTAAATAGAAATCAAACACTTAAATATTCATTTTAATTAGCAAATGCGACAACACAATATCCATGGATATATCCACAGGATGGCTGGTCTGATATCCACACACATGGATATCCATATACACGGCAAGCCTGCCAACAGCTCTGACTTCAGTATGTTCAGTTACAATGTTTGGGGTGTCATGCACCAGTGAGTTTATCAGAAGCTGTTTGGAAATGTTGATGAACACAAGAAGCGACCGGCTGAAGTAACACAAATCTAAACAGAATGTATTTTGTAAGTGTTATTTGATTATACACTGTGTCCCAATAAAAAACATCTCCGACATTTTTGACTGTAATTTGAAGACAAATTAAGTAATTTTAATAATGTTTGAAAATAACGTTCCCGACACAACTAAACATCATATGGCCTTTTAATTTTTGTACCTCATCCAACAACTGTTTCTGCACTACCTGGGAAACGCAGAACAAGCAGAATATGTGTTAAAATCAACAAAAAACGTCAAAAACATATCTGACATTATTAAGTATAACTTGAGGAAGGATTATCAGATTTTAACAATTTTTAACAGGAATGTTTTAATACAACCAAAAGGCTGTTCAAGTTTCCATCTAGCCCAATGTGTGCTTCTGCACTACCCGGGAAAAGCAAAACGGGCAAAATGTGCATCAAAATAAACCAAAAAAGTCAATAAATTTAATATCTCCGGATCTGTGAGCCCCAGCTGTTGGTCAAGTACAATTTTTAACTGTCGTGCAGCAGTGTAATGTTAAAATGATGATAAATTCGAGAAGCGACTGGTACAGCCTGGATTGGTCTGGTGCAGAACATCTAATTGACACTGCTGCCAACGAATGGAGAAAACGTGTTGTTGCCCGTGTTCACTAATGGGTCGACATTTCACACTTTTATTGTGGATTGTTGCAGAAATAACAAAATCAACGAACTGTTAGCCAGTGACAGAAATGTAAACAAAAAATGTCTTGTGAGTTATTTTGATTAAATAACGTTACTGCTTTGGACAAAATGCCATATTTTGTTGATTCTGATTTTTTTAGGTAGTGCAAAAGCAGACTTCCGGTGAGGTGGGAAGTTAAATAGTTGTTTCATGGCCAGTTGTGTCTAGAATATTTGTGTCAAAAATATCAAAATCAAATCATCTGTTTTCAAGTTACAATCGAAAATGTCGGGGACGTTTTTTATTGGGACACAATGTATAATAATACTCTCTTGAATAAAAATGTAATACTTCGCTTGTTCTGATTTTTCTCATGTAAAGCATGCAGGAACAGACGCTAGGTGAGATGGGAACTTAAGTTATTTTTGATTTTTATTTTAATATTTATTTATAATTGAATTGTTTCAATGGGCCTATTGATTGTCATTGTTCTAGAATCGAGTGAGCAAACAGACCAAATCGTGCGAGAATGGTACAGCAGTGAGTTGGAGACAGGCGACAGAAGTGAGCTGCAACAGAAGTTACAGAACCTGACGGAGAGATTGGCCGAGACTCTTCGACGTGAGCTGGAAATGAACAAGCAACAGCTCGAACTGGAAGACGAAAAGCAGGCGGTGAAACTACAGCTGGAACAAATGCGACAGAGACTCCTTGATGGATGTATCCACTCACGTAAGTTGTACAGTGTACACTCTTTTGACTATTAGGCTATTATCATTCGCTAAATGGTTTCACTTTGTTTCATAAAGTTGATTCGAATGCATGTGGGTCCTCGTCACTTGGTAGGCCCGCATTGTGCTAATGTCCAATCAATTAACGGTAGCGTGTTGGGCTAAATCGAGGAAATGCGCTACCGTACTTAGGTATACATTTGGTAAGTAGTAGCAAGTATAAATGTGACTTTGCTTACTGCAAGAAAGCTTTTTCCCGGTCATTCAATGCTATCTTCGTCCGTATAGGTCGTTTAGCAAGTGAAGAGATTCTACTTCACTTAATTAAAGCGAAATGTTTGCCTGTTTTGCTATACGGAGTAGAAGTGTACCCGGTTAACATATCAGACGTGCGATCATTAGAATTTACTGTGAAACGTATTATGATAAAATTATTTCGCACTTATGACTCTCTTATATTTAACAGTAGGCCTATGTCGTTTTTACGCGCGAGAGCTAGCATAGCTATAGCGCGTAATTCTGTCTGTCCGTCCGGCTGTCCGTCTGTCTGTCACAACCCGGTACCGTTTGGAGACCAGATGAGATAGAGACTTCGGGTTTCCACCATGACAGCTTAGAATCTCTAGTATTTTGTGACAAAATTTTATGCCACTGAGTAAAGGGAGTCTCCAAGAACGAGGGGGCGAAAGAGGGGCACCGACTTAAAATGCTTTATTCTAACGCCATTGGTTCTTCTAACGTGAAAATGGTTGCAGATAGGCACAGACATGCTGCTTATCATAACAAGCACTGGCAACAAGCTTATAAAGAATGTCAACATCGATGACCTTGAATAACCTTGAACCCCCGAAAATAGGGGTTGTAGTGAATTTTTTGCGATTTCACGATGCGACACGCTTTTCAAGAGTGAATTGCGCCGAAATGGCTGGAGATAGACTAAGACGACCTGCGTAAGAAATTTTCAGCATTGAATGTAGATTTCAGCAGTCCACGTTCGAACCCTGTAGGTTCAAGGAGATCTGCTCACGCGGGTGTCAAAGAGGGGTACCCCTCTAAAATGGTTATTTATTCGCTGTTGGCTTGCCTAGCGTGAAAATGATTGCAGATAGGCACAGACATGCTGCTTATCGTAACAAGCACTGATGACGAGCTTCTTAAAATGTCAACATTGATGACCTTAAATAACCTTATACCTTAAAATAGTAGTGTTTAGTGATTTTTTTGGCGATTTTTGGCTGCAAAAGAGTGAATTGCGACGAAATGGACGGAGATAGACCAAGATTACCTGCGAACAAGAACTACTTGGCCTATAGGCTGTCGCGCGTATCATGAGCATTAGCTCAGATTTCTTGTTGGTCTGTCTTCAGTGAGTGAACTCGTTGGCGAACGTAGCCTACACACAGATTTCTGTTGAAATATATTCCGTCGAAGAATTTATTATGCAAGGTCTGCCAGCTGCAGAGATGTAGTTTACTGCTGTTGAATTGTTTAATGTATAGGTTCTCTATCTGAGACTTCACTGGCTTTCAGTTCATGCGTGTGTGTTTGCATTTTTGTTGTTGTTGTTGTGTTGCTATCGATTTCGATTTTAATGAATAAAGTTGATCATAATAAATTACGATGCAATGTTACAAATGAAATACGGCTGATTTGTGCCAAATTTGGCGCTAACGTAGTAAATAATTCTTAAGTTACGAGTCGTAAAAACAAAGCTAGTGCATGGTAACGTCGCTGGTAATTTGCGCGTATAGCAATGAATACATTGAAGACACTGCCGGGGTTCGGCTGGGTAATTGGCGTGACATGTCTCGATGGCAAGTTGTTCGTACTCTACCAGCGAGAAAGGGAACAACTGGAAGTCTACTCAACGAAGACCTCAGAAGACTTCAAACGACTGGATCTCTTCACTGTCGAAGGTCTTGTCGGCGAGTGGCATAGGCACAACGACATGACGTCAAGCCCTAAAGATAAGTGTTTATACATTTCCGATCACGATCAGAGCTGTGTGCATAAGTCAGCGATGGATGGTAAGTTAATAAAGAGCCTGACTGTACCAAAATCACCCTGCGGTCTCTCCGTGACATTAAATAACACTCTGCTCGTAATGTGTTACCATGTATGCCCTGAGACTAGGGCTGTCAGTCGCAAACTGGTAGAGTTGTGTGGCAAGAGTGGCACCTATATTCGCGAGTTAGAGCTCCAAGATGACACAAAGCATCCATACCACGCCATGCAGCTGTACGGGGATAGCTCAACTCGGCAGTGCGTCATTGCCCACTCGTGCTGTAACGATTCGCAAAGCAAAGTTGCAGTAGTAGACCTTGACCGTGCTGATAGCCGAGTTTTGCAGCGTTACGCCGAGACCGATACACACCCGCTGATTTTCGTGCGTCACGTGGCTGTCGACAGACATAACTTTGTATTTGTCGCCGACGAGCACGGCGGTGTCGTGGTCATTAGTCCCAGCCTCCAGTTCGTACGCTGTGTGGAAGTAGACCAGAAACCAATCCCAGCGACCCGACTGTACCTAGACCACGCTACACGACGTCTATACGTCGGACGCCTCAACGGTGTCACGATTATACAACTGTAGTTTTTAGTCAGATCGGATCTTCATCGTCTCATAGGCCTGCTGCTTTCAGACATACGCAGTCAGGCTTATAAATGCCGCTACCTTGCAATTCCTGTTCTTTCTCCGCTGTACTTTGTCCTCAGTCTCATTCTTTGTTTTCCTGATGTTTCCTAAACTTGAATACACTGACTTTTTAAAAATCTTCCTCAACATAGTCCGTCCATCTCTGTGGTGGCCTTCATGTTGATTTTTTCCCATTCCGATGTTACTGGCAAACTCTTCTGGCGATTCTGACATCCTTCATAGGCCTATGTATGTGTTCTAATTCCAAGCCACTCATCTTTCTCGTTATCGGTTGCTCAGAAGTGTCTGCGTTTTCTGTCTAACCTCATCGTTTGTGATCCTGTCTTTCTAGCTGATTTGTGAAGTTTTTCTCTCATCGGTTTTCACAGAATGATGTCAAGATTTATCTCCATGTCTCATTATAGGCTAGTATACATGACTCACTGGCATTGTAGGCCTGTCTATGTTGCGGGCAGAACACGGTGCTGAGCAGTCTCGGTTTCATATCCAAGCAAGCTAACATCGTGTCACTCACTTGAACACAGAATAAATCTGCAATCTGCTAAACCACTTTTCTTGCCAATCACTAATCAGCGGCGATTGTTAAATCGTTTTCTTCACAAAATAGCACACTCCCTGACCATGTAGCATTAGAAGCCTACATTACTCATTAAACCGTGAGTTTGTTTTTAAATGCGACACAATCTGCATACGGCCCAACAATCCATGTAGAAAAAAAGTAGGCCCCTACTTCTTAGACCATGATTTACCGTTTACGATACGGCAACGTCATTCTAAAAGTACTTCAAGTCTACGTTTTCTAGTTTTGATAAATTAATACGGAGTTTTGAATTGTATACGTTTATTCTGAATTGAAAACCGAAGTTGATGTGTTGAAGGCTATGCTGATGCATATAAAATGAGACACTGCATACCGGTAGGCTACTCACAGGAGAAGAGATTTTTAATCGAAGCACAATATTATAATCCGGCACCGGTGATACTGTCTTTGTGAATGTCAATATCTGTAGTTTTTTTAGTAGGCCCCAATGTTGTACAATGTGTAATATCAGAATATGCTACTCAGAATGTATTCGTCATTTAGTGCACTAGTGCCTTTGCATAAACATTACGGTTACATGTAGGCTACTAGTAGGCCTACTAATTTTATTATTAACGGATGTGGCTGATGGGTGAAACAAGTGGCCAATCCCACACTATTATTTTAATTTTAACAATAACCCCACCCAACTCAATCCAGTAATATCGTTGTGATACTCAGGACCGGATTTACCACTAGGCTGATTAGGCTGCAGCCTAGAGCCCCCGATTTTTTGGGGGCCCCTTAAGGACCTCAGACCACGTGCCACGTCGTTCACTGTGCAATTTAAAGTAAAAGGTAAAGGTAAAGGTCGTCAGTTTGTATAGCGCATCGTCGCGAGCATGCGCACGCCTCTAATGCGCCTCTAAAGTAGTAGCTTAATTGTAGGTCTAAGTTTCAACTTAACTGATCGGGAGCTTAAAAAGCTTTTCCAGCCCCTCTCAGGGGTGTATTTAAATTTTAGAGGGGGCCGAACAGGCACTTTTCTACCTAAACTCAATAATAAGACAAAAGTGAAAATTATGAATTTTTTTGCTCGCCTTGCTGGAAAATCATCTATACCCCCATTTTAAACTGCACTAATTTGTGAGTTGACTATCACGAAAATGTTTAAAATCGTTGCTATGAGATTTCATATTTTATGTCTATAATGCACTGCCTGTGCTTGGATTTTCGGACTTCCTCCTTGTGCAGTTATTTTATTAGAGAAAACCCTGAACATTTTTACACAAAATGTTCGTGTACACCGATCGTGATTGTAATCCAAGAATAAATCAACTTTGGAACCAACTAACTAATGAGATCAAAGACATCAAATCTGAAAGTTTATTTAAATCCAGGATCAAAGTTTACTTATATAATAAATTATATACTGAATGAAAATATGATTAATAGTTTATAAACGGCATGTTGTAGTGGATTAATTTGGTTTTGACGTATTGTATGTGATATGATTTAGACATTTTAGGTGGATATACTCAGCATATTTCTTTTTTGTATGTTTTTCTGTGCATGTATTGTATTTTCCTTATTTGACTTTTGGGTGGCCAGCTTTGATGGGCCTGTGCCCTTTCTGGCAACCTGGTTGCTTTTTCCCAAATAAATACTGTTGTTGCGTGCTATTTCTGCCGAAACGGCGTAAAACGATGCACTAGAAAGCTTTAAAACGCCATTTGGCACATTAAAAAAAATTCTGGGGAGCGGCGGAGCCTTTCCCGAGTGGGAACACCTCTCACGCTCCACACCTTCGGCGTTCGACCTAGCCTCTTCTACCTCCTTCCCAGTCTCCCCAGCTATTTCTATTTGGCGCCGGGGCGACAAAAGCTAGGCAGGGGCCCATAATTGTGTCCAGCCCAAGCTTAGGTCCCCAAATACGTTAATCCAGCACTGGTGATACTATCCTTGTGATTGTCATTATCTGTAGTATTTTCAGTAGTCACCTATGTTGTACAATGTGTAATATCAGAATATGCTACTCAGAATGTATTCGTCATTTAGACCTTGCGTTATGTGGTTGAACGTATGCGTAGCTTTGCTCACAGTCGAAAGCACTTATCACTGTGCCTTTATATTCAACACTGTGGCTCATATTCCAACACTGGATCTTTCTCATTTCAGTTATTGTGGTGCAAAGTCTGCTGAAACATTGCATCGTTACATGTCGTTATTTCGTGACGTGATTAACTGCTATTTTCAATCACTGCCATTGTTTCCTGTTGTTTTTGTTGCTATCGGCATTTGCTGTTGTTTTTTGATTCTATTGTTATTACCGTTTTGCAGAAACACTGTGTCGCTATTTTTTTAGCATGTACAGGGTGTGCCAAAAATGACCCAACTTTTTTGTCAGAACTTCGACAAATCTCCACCAAATTTTATAATTTCTGGCACACAGATATCCAGGAGGATAGAAATAATGTGTAAGGTACACTCAATGTCCACTTCACCTAGTTTATGTCAACGCACTACCGTGTAAAACGCAGATCCTCCAAATTGTTGCATAATGCTCAGTTGTTGTCTCCGTATAAAAGTTCCAACAACTTAATTAAGCACACAATAAACTAAAATGTAATTTATTCATCAAAATTATAAGTTTGTGAAACAAATTGCTTCCAAATTATCAGAATTTATGCCCAAAGTGTACACAATGGCTTAGACCTGACGCAGGTCACTCAAGGTCATTGAATTCGGCGCCAATCGAGAGCCAGAGTACGACTTCCTATTAGTGATTAATAGTAACCTAGGCCCTATCTCGCACCGTTAGTGAGATACAGCGACTTATTGGCCAAAAATCGCAAATTTTGCCCACCCCCTCTCATTTAAAGACCTCATTCGGGGTGACCTCCTTCGAATTTATGCAAAAGCTTTACGGTTACTGAAACTAGAGTCTTCCAGGCAGCCGACGGTGAAGATTTGGTGATCCTAGCTTGCACCGCTTTTGACTGATCCACCGGTGGGACAGACGGAATTGCAGTAGCTGCTTTCACACGTAAAAACCAAAGAAGCAAGCAATCACAATCACCAGAAACAGCTAACCACTTCTCGCCAGAGTAAGGCTATGTTCACATAAACACGAGTATGAGTCAGACACCGTACGGGTTCCCATATACGAGTTCCGGCAAACCCGAATTTGCACAGTGGCGGCCGTTCACATACATACGAGTACGGGTTACCAGTAAATTTCACTTGTACGAGTAGTTTCGGTGCAGGTCGTGTTTTTATCTAACTCGTGCGAAGTAAACAATCCGTAAATAGCACTAATATAATTTATAGAAGCTGTGGCGCATATTTGACGTCAGAACTGATATCATTGTGAAATTTTTCATCGTTAGAGGTGTACGTTGGTAAAATTATTAGCGATGTGATGTAATATTGTTGTTTATTCGTGAAGCATTTCCTTGATTCGATTTCATTCAATATGGCTGACCCGCGTTGAGTTATGTGCTTGTACAAGTGATCATAAACGTTCCACTTGTACGAGTGAAGCTTCAACGGGCCATAAACAGAAACCCGGATTCGTACTTGTGTCTGTGTAAACGCAGCCTAACACTTTTTAGTGTGCTGATTTTACAAGCGATTTGAAACAGAATTTATTTTCACTTTGCACGTTAATCTGCAATGCAAGTAGCTAATAAATGCCACGCAATAATGCAAGAGAATGCCAATTTATGCCTTGAATGTAGTTTCAATTCTAAATCTACAATCGCCAACAATTCACGATTTGGGCTAGAACTGCATTTCGAAAAGTTCACATTAAAATAGTAAAAAAAACGTGACAATATTAGCACGGTAATTCAAAGACACTGTGGGATACATAGCAAAATGGCAATAATACATTTCAAAGAAGACAAATTTGGGTAAATTTTTGTCGATAAGGCAGATGGAGTACTGACGGACATTTCATCAAAGCAATCCCGAATATCTATCAGCAACCGCTCACAATACACATCAATGTATAAATATGAGAGAACAAATTGTCATCGCTATAATTACTACGACACGATTAAAGAATCTATCACATGTTAAACTTGCTGTGCCAACAAAGTGGACTGTAACAGCAAAAATGTGAGCATGCCTATTGTCAACAATGGAGTGCTGGACTCTTATGGAATTTCCACAAACAAAAACTTTGCATTTCTCCATAAAAATGTTTGATAAAATCGGTGAACTGTGACACGCCACTAATTTTATCGTTTGCAATTTTGTACAAGAATGCATAGCAGCAGATTGCAAAAACGATAGCCACATTAGTTCTCTGCATCTAATGAACAAAATTCATAACGGAGAAAATAAATAACCAAAAGTAAACATTTATCGCACATTTAAACATACACAAAAAATCTGTTCAACGACTTGAAATAGTTGGCCGATTTTGGCGGCACGAACAGAACACGTTCTATGTTGGACAATAAAATCAACCAATTTTGTTGGACTGATTTTTCAAGAGATGTGTGACAGATTACATCGGCCAACTGAATAAGCTGATTTTATCAAAAAGTAGTGTGTCATCCCGTGTAGTTCTTTTATTATCTGTTGACTATTTGTTTGGTTCCGGGTGGCAGACAAGGCTGGCAATTTGTGAATGCTTGTTTTGAATGTGACGGTTACATGCAAAACAAAATGCGAAACATTTGAGAAATATCTTTCGCAAATATATTTTTGCTTAAATTTTGCATTATACACCAGGGGCTTCTATCCCTATACCTAGTGAGCACAGCTTGCACCCAATGAAAAATAGGGAAAAAAAATTTACTTGGGTGTATGCAAAAAATTGATATCACTAGAAACGCTGTTATTAGCTCAAAATGCACTACAGACCACTTACCAGCCGGGCTATCCAAATCCGGTGGGGAGAAAAAAGGAAAGATATGGGGGAAACTTAAGCCCGATTTTGATACCAGGTTTGAGAAAACAGAAGCCTTTGATTGTAACCATGGCCTAAGTCCGTTGCTAACGCTACTGCAGCATGTCTTCTGGTGCTATATAAACACTTGGTGAGATGAACATTCGTCCATAAATGGACGCACGAGTTGACTTGTGGCAAAGTAGAAGACAAGACCAAATGTGATGGAGATTGGTAGAGCGGGCAAAGCCTTGCGGAATATTGCCAGCAGTAGCAGCGTGAAACACAGGCCCTGTAACAACCACAACAACAACTACTACTACTACTGCTACTACTACTACAACTAAATGGTGGTTACGACTCCATCAGCTAGTATGCCTCCGCCAACATGTGACAACTACAAGGCGAAAAAGTGCATTCTGGGGCATATAAACCACGACAACAACTACTACTATTACTACTACACTACTACTACAAAGACAAAGGTGACAAGAGATTGGCAGAGCGGGCAAGGCTTTGCGAAATATAGTCAACAGCAGCAGAGTGAAACACAGACCCTGTAACAACAACAACAACTACTACTACTACTTCTACTACTACTATATGATACGATAAGGACTAACACTTGAAAAATGACACAGAAGAAGTCAGTTTGATCTAGCACATAAACTGTAAAAAAACTTTTGATATTGTGAATGGAAATGAAGTGACAGAAACTGACATAGAAGTACATTTATAACGAAAAACATAAAATTAATTACTGGGCATGTGTAGTTAAATCCGTAGTCTAATTATAAGGGATTACAATCTGTAAACTGCAAAACTAGCAGTAACAAAATAACAAATCCTGATGACATGTACTATGTAAAAACAATGCTAAAAAGTCCAAAATTGTATGCAAATTTTACGCCATCAAAAGTAATAATTGAACAATTTTCGAAACGTTAATTGGTTAATCAACCGTAAATTTTTACATGCATAAAATAATGTTAAGTAGAAAGCTTACAATAAGAATGGCAACAAAGCAGGCAATGGTCGTGTTCCAGTCTCCATAAGATGAGGCTTTACCGACCAACACACTGTAGAATATGAAGTCCCCCAGACCTAACTTTACACCTCCTTTATAATCAAGACAAAATCCAGAATAAGCAACATAATATATAAATCCTAGGTAAGTAAAATATGACAAAATACAATACAGATTATGTAAAGCACAAAATAAAACTTCAGTAGATGATCTCTCTGTTAACGAGTTGTTGAAACATAAGCAAATTGAAAAATTAAAGAAATTCTGTCGTTTGTTAACTCATTTACCGATAGCTTATTAGAGGCTAAAGGTTGGGCTCTTTATACAAAACCCACTGCAGAGCTATGAAGCATCACCTGCAATATGGGTTAACACAACGTTAGCTCAACACCAGCCAGAGAGGTCAGGCCAGTACTTGATTTATCTGCAACACAAGGATAAAAGGCTGAGTTGACCTGGGTGTTGGTTATATTGAGATGGTTTACGTGTCCACAGACAGTCACCCATCTAAGTAGTAACCGCTCGAGTCAAAGCCACGACCACTCAACCATAAGTTTGAAACTCTAGCATTATGCCCAGGGCTGGAAAACTGACCAGAAAAAATAGGATTTTAAGGATTTTTAGCATAAAAAATCAACTTTTTGGGTTTTTTTGTTAGTTGTAAATTTATCACATATCACATTTTATTTCACATTTTTTGACTTTTGATTACTTCATCTTGCTACAATTTATAGGAAACAATGTTATTACATGACGCACAGAGTGAATAAGATGTTTCTCCTGGGTTGTACTTTTGTGTACAGTGTCACTGGACACTAAATTGGAAGAACCTAAAAAACCTTCTTAAAAAACTACAAACCTAAAACTTTTCCTTAAAAATCTATGTTTTTCCACTCCTGTTTACACCACCAAGTTGTTGGTGACTACGCCAAGCATAGAATGCAAACTGAAAACTTACTATTTCTCTGAATATTTTAATGACTTTTAACTTTTAATTGTTACACTGTGACATTTTTAATGCACTCCCAGTCCGGACTTGTGTAGGGAGGGCATTATAACTTCTGATATTAAACTAAACTAAACTGAACTGTTCAGATCAACTAACGTTCTTCCTCGTCCGCCGTGGAGCTGGCAGGTGCTGAAGTAACATCAGTCGAAGGTCTTGCTGTGGCATCGTTGTTTGTGTTACTGCTAAGAGCTGCGACGGCTGCACGCCGCACTGTAGACTCGCCACTACTGCTGCGCGCCACAGCTGCCGAAACAATAGTCGACAAAATACCGAGTGAGCAACTCTGTCTACACGAAGTGCTGGCTACAGACAAAACCTATAAGCACCTTGTCAGTCAATCAATGTATCACGGTAAACCCATCACACAGCTACAGAGCACCACCTGACACAGATGAATATGTCCCGCCTTAACTCCAGCCAGATAGGCCAGTACTCAATTTATTTACCTCGGAGGGATGGAAGGCTGAGTTGATCGTGGTGTTAGTTAGACACTGTAAAAACGTAAACGTAAAATCCTTCCCGAGCCTTAAAGCCCATGGGGCAGCACTGATCTCTGTTTCCTTAGCCCACAGTCAGACACCAGATACGAGACCACAGATACGGGGCTAGTGCATCATGCGGTGTGCCTGTTTACATATATCAGTTACACATCACTGGTATTTAAACAGTTTGCCTACATCCACAAACAGTCACCAATCCAAGTAGTAAACATCTGACAGATTAGAGACCCAACCAAGAGCTGAACACATGACCTTATGATCGTGAGTCCAGCACACAAGGCCACCAAGTCATCTGTATAAGTATATGTGTGCAATGAACTACTAAAATAAACTACTGCTACCTCCTCGTGAGGACGCGGCCCCGGACTCTGACGCTGTTACTGCTGCTGCTGACGTTGTCTCAGGTCGATAAGATACGGCAGTGCAGTCTCCGTTGCTAGGGTCAACAACGTGGTCGTCAACGTCAACTGCTGCCGCAGCCGACGTCATCTTGGCTCTCTCTTCAGATACCGCTGCAGCATCAAGAGACATAGTTTCAACGAATTTTCCAAAAAGGCCTTCTATAAGACTTCCAATGGCATTTTTGGGTACAAGCCGAAAACCTGTCTTTTTAAGACATTTTGAACATGCTGAATCCGATTATCCCGGTTCCGAAGCTGAATTTTGAGTTTTTGGACATCAAATTTGCATAAGCAAGCAAGATGGTGGCCAAATTTTTGCTGTTGAGCACTGTCTTCGACAAAGCATCTATAATACAAGAACATTGTGTAGAGGTATTTTACAGGTATTTCATCAACCTCTACTATCAGATACAGCAACAGGCATTTCATTTCTTAATTCATAGATGTATTTCATTTACGTCACAAAAAAATCATCACAGGTGAAACCTCACAATTCATCACAAATCACCGAACAATTTATCAACGGAATTAATTACACTGCATAGGTGTTTCACCAATACTCAGAACCCTACGTAGTGTTATGATTTCTGACATGATCACAATTTGTAATTAGCAAATATATTCACAAGGTATGATAGCTACAGACTGAAGGCAAAGTGGCCAAATGTATTCCAGCAACCTTTTAAGCTCATCTTTAAATGCAAATGAGAAGTCCAAAATAAACTGGTTAACGTTCGCCAACATAAAATCCACACATTTTTGGCGGCCCATACTGTATGTAAAACTAGCTATATAATGATGGGAAATCAAGTCAAGAATAAGTTAGGGAAAATTCCATGGCTTGGCTCAAAATTCCACGAAAATTGTGAACCATAAGAATAACCCACGTTTTGATGCTTTCTGCTTTTTCCGCTTCTTCTTCTGTGTAGCTCCGGAAGCTTCTTTATTTTCATCATCCGCCATTCCAACAACCCACGCCATAGTTGCTGAAACAACACAAACAGGTTTCAGATTTATACATCGAGGCCAGGATGGAAAAACATCGTGTCTAAAGTTGACTATGGCACAAACTCTTAACCACGAACTACAAAGTTACACAAAATGCTACTTAAATATTTAATAATTTACAACACTGAACAGAGCAAACAAATGTACATGTTATTTATTAACAAACTTCATAAAAAACATTTAAAACACTAAAAAAGTCCAAAAAAAAGAAATGGATAGAAAGTTGTTTTTGACTTTCTTCAAATATCACAGAAAACAGCTAGGATGTTTTGCCGGCGTCCTACCTTCGATATCAAAACAGTACAAAAACGTTATAAATCAGTTGCACTTAAAAGCTCTGTTTCAATAATGCTTGCTGTGTTTCGAATATTATCGATGGATTAGTTCTGAATGCAGAATAAAGACTCAAGGATCAGACTATAACATTATCTGCACACTGTTCTCAAGGTATCCTCATATCACTAACACTACCCCCATCTACTTGTGTATAAATCGAAAAATTTTGTACAATTTTTGCCCAGAAACTTATGGGACCAACTTATACATGAAGCCACTCATATGCGAACATATACAGCACTAAATGTAAAATGTACATGTAAAACATCTAATGCATGTATACTGGGTCAATAAAAAATGTAAACTTTGTTCTGCAACAATGGTGGATGTCAACTGATTCGAGTGCAAGAAGCTGCCATCATCTCACTTTGAATCAGGGGCCATATCTGCTACTAAAATCATCTTATACCAGCCAAAATTATCTTTTAAATTTTAAAGTTGCAGCTACTTTATGGCTTACAGTATACACAGTGACCAAATGAAAGTAAATCCCTAGACACTGTTAACGAAGATATTTTGTTACCAATATTCAACAATTAATAACTCCGCTAAGAAATAATGTTTTTCAACGAAATTTGGCGATCACTTCAGCAATTTATTGGGGAGTAAGAGTACAAAATTTTATTCAGATTTGTTCAGATTTGACATTTCTATTGTACAATGTCCAGGGGGTTACTTTTTTCCAAACACATTTTACATACATGAGTAAATGAGAGCAGGAAACAGAGGCTCATTGCGTTCCTGAGCCGTTTCCACCAGAATGCGAAGCGGACCTTTTGGACATAACACTGCCACCAAATCTGCAGCAGCAACCGCAAAACCAAACACAGAACTCTTGTCTTCTAGTGATACTGTTCTATATAACCAACATTAATAATAAACAAATTAATAAATTAATTCTTCAGTACAAAACTCACGTCTTCTAATGATACTGTTCTATACAACCAACACTTATAATAAATAGCCTAAATTAATAAATTAACCAAAAAACACCTCTGGGAAAAAAAGAGGTTTGATGTTTTTACTTGCATCTGCTTGTCTGTTCACAAAATCTAAATGTTAATGTCAAAAAGTTAAAAAAATATATTTATGAAACAAAGAACAATAAAATTTTTGGATGGCTGGATCATCCAAGGCCCAAGTAACAATTTTGGAAAACACAATACAGATCCCAACAGAGCCATAATCTGGAGGTTTTTAACTTTTTACACAGTAGTGTAGCAGCACTCGGCAGTAGGCAAAATAAGTAACCAAGCAAAATGATTAACACAGCTTTTTACTTCAACCTATCATTTTCACAAAGTTATTAAAAACCTATGACAGTAAAATAATAAATATTGAAATACTATTAATAATGAATAATGCACTACCGGTAATCAAAATGTATAACTTAAAATATGAAATACATCAAAAAAGTTAATAATAACAAACAATATCAATAATAAAGTAATTAATTAAACTAAACTATTACAACAAAAAGTCTGACCCCAGATGGAGATGATGGCTAGTACCACCCAAGTAGTCCAGTCGGGTAAGTACTTAATGAAGACCAGAGCCATCAGGGCACTGATCATTATCAGATAAGCTTGTTGCAGCCGTAGCGGACCTTTCCAATGTATACAGATCATTCCGACAACGCCAAAGTTCCACATCAACAAGGCGACTGTGATGTAATCCATTGGAACATTGTACGCTAACAGCACCTCACTGAAACATTAAACATATTCCGTGCACGGAAAATACATGCTAAATGAAATGTGACAGATGTTGTTTAACGCACTAACTATTTGTACGGCAGCTGTACAGATACAGTTAAAATTCATCAATTATGACCAAAAACCTGATAATACCTCGACGTTTCGATATCCATCGAAAGTCTTCACCAGAAGAATGAAAACATCATTTCTTCATCCGATTCTTGGCGCAGTAAGTAACAGATGTGCCAAGAAAAGTTTTTGGTCGTAATTGATAAATTTTAACCATAGAGCACATTCGACCAAATGAATCTATTTGCTGAGTTGTACAAATAGCTTAAAGCCCAAAAAGTGCTCGTTGTACCACGGCAGAGACATGGGCTTGGCTGGCACGGCGCTCATACACACCAGTAAGGCCGTCCAAGATGGCTGCAGGATAAATAGCCAGCAGCCCAGGTAAGACCAGATATTTATCCAACAACCATATGAATAAACGCTAATCTAGCTGCTGTATAAATATCCTGTGCCTTTGTTTAACAGTAACATTTTATTGGTCCAAAGCAATCGAGTGAACAGGCACTGCACAAATTATATCATGCCCTAGTCAAAAAGTTGGTATTCCACACTTCATGAAGGCAATGAGAGACTAGAGAGCTTCTTACCCGAGATAGATGTATGAGAAGAGAAATAGAAGCAGAAGTGAAGAAACGATCAACCATCCGTGAATAAACTGAACACAACCGAAAAAATATACATCACACAGAAATTGACATGAATATGAGACAAAAGATTTGAGAATTGCTAACTCAGTGCTACAGAATCGAAAGATGTCTAGTCCATCATGAAGAATAAAGCTGTGTATATAGCTCTACATGGGAAACCCATCTCAAAGCTACGGAGCGTCACCTGCCATATGGGATCACACAGTGTTATGTGTCACCCAAAACAGGTGAACATGCCCTGCCTTGACCTCCAGCCAGAGAGGCCGGTACTTGACTTATCTACCCCAGAAATATGGAAGGCTGAGTTAACCTTGGTGGTGTTAAATCGGAAAACCCGGTCAGTTCACCAATGTCCCAGAATGCACTGCTGCAACTGTGTAATAAACTACCAATAAAACTCTGGCAGTGGACAGCAAAGACTAAAACAATTTAAACAACTACTTACGATGTTTTTGTAAGACCAGACCACGGTGCATTTTGACCATTTGTTTTACTGTACCATCTACATAACTAACACTTTCTCAAATATTTACTTTGGTGCTCTCATTCTATTTTTAAGACAACAGGCCTGTGCAAAAACTCCTGCTGCAACAACATTCCAAAGTACTGCATGCCAAGAGACCCAACATTAGCTAGCATGACAGCAGACAAGTTGAAATCCGTGCATTTGTACCTTGTAGCATCTGTACTTGTAGAGTATAATAAGGAAGATGGTCATGACGACCACAGCGGCTAGCAGAATAAGAGCATTGCCCAGAGACTGCAACAGTCGATCACCCACACCGCTCGTTCTGCCATCGTGCTCAAACGGAGTGTATATTCTGCACAACAAGTAATACTTCTCTGTTACCTACGTCTTTGCTCTTTAGTGTAGCTTTGAACAACCACAAATAATGGGGTGCAGGCATTAAACATGGGTAGATTTAGAAGGAGGAGGAGTCGCCTTTTCATTGGTGGAACCAACACGCTGCCAGTTCGCATGCCATTAAAAGATCATCCACATGCTTCAACATGTCAGAGGTCAGTACATCCCCTGATGCAATGACTGGCTGCAACCCACTCTGTTTCCCACCACACCTTAACTATGTTGCTACACTACCTAGTGAAACATAACAGTAATTGACAGTCCATCCCCGCCCCCGGCACAACGGGCTGGCTGCACGTTTCGCCTCCCTCACTCACTGAGTCTTCTTTGTAATGGAGAAGAGCTGTTAGGCTGTGACAATAACAACGACAGTAACAACCTACCCTACCCACAAAATTTCAATTTCAGATCAAATGCACTTCAGAAAATATCAGTTAAAGAAATAACGCTACTAAGTTAGTCAGCCACTCACACAATTAGCTTTGAAAATGCCAAGCCTTGGCTGCATTAAAGCAAAATACAAAGTAGCAAAAATGTAAAATAAATATCAGTACTCATGTTCCATTCTGCATAATCAAGATCCAGAAGTGCTATTAGCACAGCTTGCTAGCACGTTTTCCTATTTCAAATTTGCATGTATAAAACCTATTATGTGGTAGCTTGCTATGCAGGGTAAGCGAGGGTTGATAATTCCAGAAATGAAGCGTTGGTATTTGTCTCTATCCTCTCCAAAGAGTGGAACTATGTCTACCAAACCTTTTCCTGACCACTGACCAATGGGTGATACTGTAAAGCCATTGCTTATCCTGGCCCTCTTGCCTACTCTTTCCTGGCACAAAGCCAACATAATGTCTTCTTCAAGGCTTTCCAATGGTTAATTGTTACATAGTACGGCTCTTCATGGGAAACCGATCTCAAAGCCATAAAGCATCACCTGCCATATGGGATCAGTGTGGATCACACACCTGCCACGTGACACAAGCGAATGTGCCTTGCCATAACACCAGCCAGACAAGCTGAAAATTTACCTGTCATGGAGGAATGGAAGGCTTAGTGATGGTTATGTACTGAGACGGTGTACCTGTTCGCAAACAGTCACCCACGGAAGCAGTAACCACTTGATAGCGATGCAACTGGGAGCTGAACCAACGACCTCATGATCACAAGTCCAATGTTCTAACCAACGCAGGCACACCGTGCAATGCACTACCATCCATGGTCTAAACTGGTGTCAGCTACCAAGCCAACTAATGTATACAACATACTGGAGATGTTGCATTTTTGAGCAAATACCGGTAAATGAAAAAAGTGCTCACAGGTATCCGTGTCGCTGGGTGTAAAAAGACACAGAACTGATGGTGGCGACGACGACAACCATACAGAGTGTGACGGGCACAAACAGCATTATGACGTGCTTCGCCCCGTAGATCAACGTCTCCTCCGATATCTCATCCTCATCCCCATCTTCATCATTATCAGCAGCAGCAGCAGCAGGCTGGTCAGGGTCTGATGTGGATGATGACTGGTCTCCAGTGCCGCGACGACGAACAGCGCCGCCGGAGTTCAGAGGCCGCTAAATAAACACACAGACACAGAAAACATTAGATGAAGAAAAATATTTCACATAGACAGTTAGGGAGCTCATCCACTTTTAAGTTTTAAGGTGTGTACAAAACAAAGTAACTGAACTGTACTTAACTTAACTGACATGGTTTAGTTTTTACGTGCGAAAGCAGCTATGCTTTCAGCGCGTCTTAGCTATCGCAATTCTGTCCGTCTGTCCGTCCGTCCGTCTGTCTGTCACACGGGTGGATCAGGCAAAAACGGTCCAAGCTAGGATCTCCAAATTTTCACCATCGGCTGCCTGGAAGACTCTAGAGTAGTTTCAGGAACCGTAAAGCTTTTTCGTAAACTCGAAGGGGGTCACCCTGAACGAGGTCGCTAAATGAGAGGGGGGTGGTCAAAATTTGCGATTTTTGGCCAATAACTCGCTGTATCTCAGTAACGGTGCGAGATAAGGCCTAGGTTACTATTAATCACCAATAGGAAATCGTATACTGGCTTTCGATTGGTGCTGAATTCAGTGACCTTGGATGACCTTGAACGCCAAAATAGGGGTTTTTACGGATTTTTTTCGCGATATGAGGCTGCGCAAGTCTTTATCATTCACAAGAAGGCGCCACCGTCGCCAACGCCACACGCGCCTATGGCTGATGTGTATTAGGGTCCCGATGGGCCGAGTCCAAGTGATATGCAATTTTCGAAACTATAACTACTGAACTGGAAATGCTATAGGCTGTCGCGCGTCTCGTGAGCTTTTCTCAAATTTCTTGTTTATACTTCGCAGCTGCAGTTGTCGCATCGACCTTGTGCGTAGGCTAGTCGTCGTCGTCGGTAAAGCGCTAGTAGTTGTCGATTTTAGTCTAATTTTATTCAGTTATTTTTTTACAAAATCTGTTTTTGTTTTTGTTTTAGCTTTCGTGCTCGAACGGCCAAGTATAGTTTTGTTTTTGTAGTAGGCCGCAGTAATTAGCTCCCATAAAAAGTTACAGTAAATAAACAGACGCCACTCAGTCTGGTTTCGGTTTGTGTGGCCAGCTGTCTTAGTGGTCAAATGGTCAACAAGCTAGCACTGCCCCTCGCAGGTCTGAGTTGAATACATACATTCACCTGCGGAACTTTTCTGCTTGTTCTCTTCTTTTTTCATTTTCCCAAAACGGAGGCATAATTGGCACATTTGTAACTTGCGACACTGCTATTTATTCTGTAAAAAGCAGTGCGCGAAAACATAATATTTCTTCATTTTTTCAGCCGTGATTGTGGACAATACAACGGAAACGGTTGGGCATTGCAACAAAGCGCGCCACGAGGCCCATCGTCCTGCTATCACGCACCTGTTTATTGGCGCATGCACCAACTCTGCTGCTGCAGCTGAGCCGCGGACAGCAACTGCTGTTCACTGTTGGCTGAGTGGCTACATGACCGTAATGCTAACGATGCCGGTGCTCATCGATTGTTAACGCGTTTGTCGCTTCGCTGCGCACTGCCAACTGTTCGTGCAATCGTGCTCGCGTTCGTCCTACCGTGAAGGCGTGAAATTATTGAATTATCGCTTGTTGCTTTGTTGCATTGCGGCCGTTCAATGGTCTTTTACGCTGTTTTAACGCAAAAACGACATAGCCGTCGATATATTGCATGATGTAGTGCTCGCGCGGGGTAACTGTAGCTTATAGCCCCCCCCTGCATGTCAGTTAATGATTTGGTCATGGGCCTCAATTATTCTGTTCATTTTGCTGACTTTAAACCAGTTAGATTCTCATTGCCGTTCTTTAAATTCAAGAGTCCTGTTGGCCTAACCGTTGGCTTGCTATTCAACTGAAACACGCCTTCTGCAGAGTCGTGCTGCAAGTGAGGCTATAGGATGCTATTATGTTTCCCTCAGCACTGATAAAAACAGCGCGCGCAATGTATTGAGCCATAGATTCGTCGCCAAAATACAAAAGAAATCAAGAATGCACTACATTGCAGATTAAATTGCACAAATTTACCGGGAGGGTAGGATATGAGTCCGGGAGCACTGTCTCAGTGGGAGAAATGAAGACAGAATCCACTGCATTCGTTGTTCGCAGAAACAGTCTGCTAATTTGCCACGTTCGTCCATGGTGCTTTGTTACACTGCACGGCAGGCGCAGGCCTTTAAATTGGCTGAGTCTGCGATCTGAATGAAATCTGTACGTTCGCTATAGTATAGAGTCGTGACTATGCATGTCTACACGCCAGCTCATCAGTCTCCGCAGCCGCTGACAAAAACACGGAAGAGGATGTCTTCGTTATCAGAACGCTCGCAAGAGTACAGCATGCAGACCTCATCAGCAGATTCGGCACGCTGTGCATGTCTGCGTCTTATATGGAGAGCATTGTGATAAGCTAATGCGCTAGACAGGCCACGCAATAGTTTGGTTGGTACATTTTATCACTCCATTCATTATCCGGCGTGCTCCTCAACATGTATGTACCAAGGATTAGGCTGTTACACGAACAGTTTAGGTAAATAAAACCAGAATTTGTCACTGGAACGTAAAAGGAAAACGTAAAACGTAAATTCCTGTCCGAGTCATGAGGCTTATTGGGCGGCGCTGATCTCTGTTTTCAAAGCCTTCAGCCAGACACCAGCTTACACTGCGAGATTACGCATACGGCGTTAGTGCCTGTGATTACGCCCCAGTTTTCGCTGATGGTATACTCATTACGTCTACCCAGATATTGGAAGTTTACCGTACCCGGAGATCGGGCGTTGGCGGCCTCGAATACGAAACGTCGATACTGATCGCGATTCTCCGCTAGGCGGACGATGTCCACCAGTCTTTTGCCAGACCATTGCGTTATGTCATCCAGCCACCGAACCATAGTAGAGGGAGGGAAGTTGTATAAAAACGATTGTCGTTAAATGCCTCGTTGTCATCTGGTTGTAGCCTCGTTCTGACACGTAATAGCGGCAGCAGGTCGCGGCAATGATGAGTCGACGCTGTTTGAACGGTGGTACGGCCCCGGCAGGTCGTACCCAGCAAGCGTGTGTACGTACGACGCGGGTACGACGGGGCAGCAGTTCGTCAGACGATGACGACACTGACGCTGCAGTAACGGGTCAGTCACAAGCTGGAGCTGCTATCAAGTCAAGCGGTGCCGTCTTACGTCGACCTCACCACTGCAGCGCCGGACGAGGTGTGATGCTACAGGGCACACTGCACAGCGTCGTCGGTGTGGGTTAAACAAGTATGGAGGGGAGCAATAAGTTGGATTTTCCGACAGATATATGCAAATTTCCGATAGATAAGATTATTCGTGCTCAAATTTTCAATTTTGCTCTCAGTTCTCACCGAATGAACGATCTCTAGCTTTTGTATTTTTGGAAGATCATTTTTGCAACAGGTTAAAATTTAGGGTGGATGGGGCAATTGCCATTTGCTACGACGCCACTGCTGCTGCACTTGTTTTTGTCATAGCTATGTCAAATTTTTAGCGATTTTAATAATTTTTGGCACGAAGATGGCCAAGACGATAGAACTATGTATACGATGCACTCATTTTCCATTTCACCTAATTTATGTCAACGCACTACCGTGTGAAACACAGATGCTCCAATTTTGCATGACGCTGAGCTGTTGTCTCCAGTAAACGTTGTAACGACTTAATTAAGCTCACAGTAAGTGAAATGCACATCATTTGGCAGAATTGCAAGTTTGTATAAGAACTCGTTTGCAAATTATCAGAGTTTATGTCCAAAGTGTGCCCAGCATACACGGACACAATGGCTTAGATGCAACGCCGCTGGCTGATAGCGGAATCAAAGGTAAACTGATCAAACTGAATTCACTCATCGATTAGACAATTTTTAAAGCTCATTAGTCACCTATTTTGTTGTTTGCTATTTTCATCTTAAAATATTTAATATCACAAAATTAATAAATCGCGTGGCGCCTTATGTCAAATCAATGATGCAAAGGTGAGCAATCGGATACAAATAATCACCACGAAATGTAACAGTTTGTCGCATCTGTGTTGCGTTGACATAGATTAGATGAGGTGGGAAATAAGTCCATTTTACATAATTCTATCGTCTTGGCCATCTTTGTGCCAAAAATTATCAAACTTGGTGAAAAATTTAACAAAGTTATGGGAAAAATATTTTGACTGTTTTTTTGAAACACGGTGTACCGATTAGGCATACAGGCCTACCTATGACACTGTATGCAGACGACGCAATGGCAGCGCAGAGTGACGACGGTTCACGACGACGTCTCTACAGCTACCTGAGCGGCTCTGACGACGACTTGGATCACGAGGACGAGGGACCTCACGGTGGACAGCGGCACCGGCGGCAGGATGACTGGCGCACACGGGCAACGCACGACGACGACGATGACGACGGGCTGTCGAGTCCGAGCTGGGTCCGAAGTGGATCCGGGTCCGAGTCCGACGGCGGGCTAAACGATGAGCAAGTCGCGAGGCCGAGTGAAGTTGTCGGGCACCGAGTCGTCAACGGCGCATTCGGCGTCTACTCGCGCATTAACGAGTCGGGTAATTATTGACAACAAGCACCGAAGTAATTCGCTGAAGCGCGGAATCGCTGATCGACGCAGTCTCTTGCTAAATCATAAATGAGCATTTGCAAGTTTTGGCTGGGGGTTTCAGCCCAATTTCCACTTCTCCTGCGGGTCAGAGACCCAATTTCTGACACAGTGTGTTTTTGGGCCTTACATATGTACTTGCTAAATGGTGTCTAAATATGTCGAACGGTTTTACGCATAGTGCACGAGTGACGAGTGTAACAGACGACAGACAGTAATCTCTCAATCTCATATGTAGGCCTATGATATCCATATTGACCGTATGTGGTTTTGCTGTCGGGTAATTTTCCGGAAATTTAAAATTTGGGGAAATTCCGAAATGGTATTTATCCAGAAAAATTTCAACTTGCAACCCTGGCCGGCGTACTTCAACTGACAGTTTTTGCCCAGCTGCTTGCTCCGCTCGCTCGGGGAAGTGTAGCGGAGCTTAACCCCGGGAACATAGGAATTCTGGCTTGAAAACCGGCGGGGCGCTAGTCCTTCACCAGTCCTCACCCAGGCATAAAGGTAACGGTCAACGGCTTCTTCTTCGAAGAAGGCGGATGAACTGCGCCTCGTTGGTGCGATGGTCGAACACCAGCGGGAAGCCTCTGCCAGTCCCTAAAGGAGGGTCGGTCAGATGAGTGTCGATGCGCTGACCATAAAGTAACAACACGAATGAAATCTGATGCCAATACAACCAAATGAAAGAAC
>Ga0209367_1002547_pt1 | contig 24164 bp, 18 predicted proteins | sample WorMetLIZISLAND2_FD_187412 | JGI IMG/M metagenome (GOLD analysis project Ga0209367, IMG submission 187412) | Marine gutless worms symbiont microbial communities from Max Planck institute for Marine Microbiology, Germany - Olavius geniculatus... ... | reverse complement strand
TTCCCACGGTATTAATGTTTGTTCACACTTGACAGGGAACTGCATGGAAATTTTAAAAGGCAGAATATAATGTAGTCTAGTACTGTATATGGCGGTGAGGATCAAATGTGGCTGTCTTACTCCTGGCACAGCATACACCACAGCACCCATAGGCTGAGAGACAATGGACAGAGAGAGCAAAACAACCCAAACAGATTACATTACTCATTAGATTAACACAGTGTCTAGCCCCGACAGTGCGGCAGTACGTGGCGGGAGGCTGATTATCCGACAGGTATGGTATTGGTACTGGGTATCGGTATCGGTATGACCCAATACTATCGGGTATTGGGTATTGGGTAGCTTCTCTGGTATCGTTCTAACCCTAGTTGAGACAAACAAGAAACAAGAAACCCACCTAAAAGCCCACTCAAAAAACCCACCCAAAACTTAATCCAAACTTTTTAGATTCTTGTTCCACTAATTAATAGTGAAATATTTTACTACGACTGAGTTTAAACTTACAAATCTGCATATTTTATGCTATGGGGAGCAAACAGAAAAATCATATGAATCAACCAACTGAAAACCCCTAAAAATACCAAAATCTACCAAGTTGGGCCTTCTTTATAAACACTGGTTTAACCTTAACACCCCCCAAAAAACATGGAACCCAGAAACCCAATAAAAATCAACAAGTTCAACTTTTTTCTAATTTTTTTCTGCAACTGTGGCCCTTTGTGTCATCTGTGATATATTAACGTACTTAGATTTGTTGTACTCGAACTCAATGTGCAGGCAGTCTTCGATGCCGACTTCCATCTTGATGGAGTTGTTAGCGTCGGGGTAGTGAGACAGCGTGTGTACAATGATGTCTTGTTCTTTCACAAGATCGCTCAACCGCTTGACCATCGTCACTCGCAGGAAATAGCTGCAACAGAAAGTAGGTAACTTGTTTCTTAAATTTACACGGTACCATACTTTAAAATTGAGGTATAAAAATATGTGAGCCCTGAAAGCAACATATTATGACACTGTCCAATGTCCATCCACAGCTGCATCATAGAACATCACTAAACCTTGGCCCTGACCTTTGGCTTATCAACTAAAAATATGCACACTGATTACTCAAATCACATTGACACCAATTCTGGTTTTGGGAAATTATTTTGTCTTTGAGTTAGAAGCACTTGAGTATAAAATGCCCACATAATAAACACTAAAATGTAAACGTAACGTAAAGTCCTTCCCGAGCCTTACAACCCATAGGGCAGCGCTGATCTCCATTTCCTAAGGCCCGCAGCCAGACACCAGTTTTTACACTGCAAGACCACGGACAAGAGGCCAGTGTATCGTGCGGTGTGCCTGTTTACGTCCCAGCGGTGAAGCCAGTACCAAACTATACCGCTTGGTGAGAGAGGCACATGTGTGTGAACAACTTGCCTAAGATCGTTACCTGGCAGTGTCCTGGTGCGGAGTTGAACCTGCGCCTCTGAGTTACCTCAAGATTACAAGTTCGACATGTTACTGTTAAACTACCCAGCCACACTAAACACTGGCATTGCCCAAATACAAAGCTAACCACAAACAGTATTTCTGGTGTTTTCCCCCAGGCCTTTACCCCACAGGTCAATACTTTGACTTTTTGCTGTCAAATTCCAGTACCTTTCCAGGTTTTCCAACTTGTCTGGACTATGGAATCACCCTGCATTCAGTAAATAATTTCGTTCGCAATAACTATAAACGCACCGAAGTTTAACATTGTTTCCGGTGTATGATTCATACGGCTTTTCAACCTGAACGAACTCAAAGTCGTAGCCAGTGTTCTCCATGAGTTCCCCGGGCCTTGCGAGCTCTCGCACTAACGACGTGAACTGATGGTGTGTGCCACGGTCATAATACAACTCTGGAACAAACAGCAATCATTGCGTTGTTTTATACACCGATGAATTCCACCATTGCATCAGGTTACTAACTCAGTTTAGCCGAAAACATCAAATTAGTACTAAAATTTTAAAGCAATATTGCTCTCCACAAAAAAAACGAAAACCACATCATGCTAATTTTTCTTGCATATAACTTACAATGTGCATTAAAAGTTGAGAAAAAACAGTGCAAGACTAAGCATAAAAACAAGCAAATTGTTTAACATGGTCATTGCACATCACAGAATATATGGGGTTACAGAAAAACAATAACAATCATCATCATCATACTAATGGCTACCAATTTCTATTGTTATGCCTCAATGCAAAATACCTGCATGCGATTGGTCCAAATCATGTCACGTGACGTTCACAAATATGGTATAATCACCTCCCCAGCAACAACGCAGTGACACAGTGCCCTCCATGGAGGCACTATTGACACCAGTGCCCTCGCATAGGGCACTATTTGATTGGCATTGTCAACAAGCTGACACCGGTCATGCGTCATCAACATTCGAAACGTCTATGACCATGCCGATGCCGAATTCATGTACTGTGGCTAAATGGTACATCATACTTTATCAGCAGACAACCATATTCACTGCATTCGAAGAGAGCATAAAATACCACAATTTTTGCGTAGAGGCTAACTGACGTCTCGATCATTATTGAAAATTTTTTCCCTTCAGTTCGTAACAACTACAAACTTCGGGTCAAAAATTTCCAATATTGACCTCGACACCAGTCTCTATTTGTATACTACAAGATGAGATAAATATAGCTCACCAATCTGTCCAATAAATTCAATTTTAATTCCTTGATGCTCTATCTTTGTACCAGGTTTCTTCAACTTGATCCAAACCTACGTCAACATAAACAGTAAATATGTACACTCGATTAAATTAATTGTCACATGCCAAATACAATATGTTTTGTACCTGGTTACATCAAAGGCTGGCTGGTTTACCCACAATTTAACAGCTACCGTTACCAGTATATTCCATCTGTCCACCTGCATGAAAAGCAATCACATGAATAATTAGCTTAGAATTCTCAATCCTTAGCAAGTAAGTCCAGTAGTAAGATAAGCGCTAAATTACATAAATCTTTGGAACCGCCAAATCGGCAAACACAGTCCCTAAGAAATAACCTTGAATTTAGCGCAAAACACAATAGAGCATAATTCAGTTATTTCTTTATTATCATTAGCATGATATGTGACAACACCTATGAACACAAATGAACACAATGCACAGTACGCTGGCTAGTAGGGCACTTTTGTATGCATACATTGTTATCAATAAAATGTGAACTTTTATAGATAAATATCAACCCAAAACAGAAAGAGATATTGCACTAATAACAAAACAGATAATGATAAACTCTACCTTTCCACCAATTGTTTCTCCATCGTAATAGAGGTAATGAGTTTCTATTTTCCCATCTTCAGCCTTGATCTCTGCCGTCTTTCTCGTGTCTTGTCCATCAAGCAGCAATTCAATGTCAAGTGATGGACCAAAGCCAAAAAAACTCTGCAATAACATGTAACATTGTCACCAAAAACTGTCGCTCAAAGAAAGACTAACAAAAAAGCCCAGCTGTCGCTCAGGAAGATGTTCTACCCCCCTATACAATTCCTGTTGTAGCACTGACCTTCAAGGTCACCCAATGTCAATAATTTTGATGTCATCTAAAAGCCAATATGCCACTGGCTGTTCCTATTGGCCGTATCTCTCATCATTCCCAAGATATGGCCAGTTTTCCATTGAATTTCGTACCCCCTTTCATTCAAACCCAAATTTGAAAATAATCCCCTTGCACTAGATCGCTGAAATTTTGATGCCTAGGTTTAAGACACACAGCTAGTTATTCATGTAAAAAGTTTTCCCATGACCTAATGCTTAGTCACAATACATCTGTTACAGATGACAGACAGATGGGCAATCAGATCTACCATGACATGCAGCACATCAATAAAACGACATAGGCACATAAATCATCAGGTATACAATAATGGCAAAAAGTATCACACAAAGATGGAACACAACAATACTGTATAACCAAATAATAGTTGAAAACAAAGAAAGTCTTACATCATATCTTGACAAAATGTATATCATCTTGTAGAAAATCTTAACACAGAGTTGCCTGGCAGATTAACAGAAAAACTAAGCAACAACTGAAATAAACATAAAACAAAAAAAAACATGCAGGCAAATGGTTACCAAACTCTAAATCATGTTCAAAAACCCACTCACTGTCACGTTAGAAATAAAATGTCATTTAATGCCCCAAAGTCTGATAAGGCATAAGGTTCAGGTAATTATTTTAAAATGTAAAAATATTTTGAAATAAATAGGCAATAGAAATATGAAAAAACCAAACAACAGTATGAAATTATGATCTACCATGACATGATAAATAAAAATCACACCATCACAAAAACATAATAATGAATTCAGTTGCAAGATAATGAGATATCACACAAAACTGATTAAACCAGAAACAAAACAAAATGCAACACATAAAAAATAATGAAACAAAATATACTGAAATCAAACTCACTGCTAATGACATGGTGATAACAGAATGTGTCTCATACTATTTCTATGCATCCAAAAAACCACAACATAAATGTTTTAATTGTAAGAGATAAATACCAAATAATAAAACAAATTGAACACCATCATATACATACATACATATGTTATTATCATTATCATCAATGACATTTACACAGAACACTTTTGCTGTGCCTCAAATGTGCATATTTATTATAAAACCGTACAGAAATGATGTTAAAACACAGACCGATTAAAGTATAAACTTCTACATGTCACTGTTATTTAATTTACTCACATTACAAAAACAAAGATCTGTATATCATACTGGTCTGTTTTGAATGATTTTGTAAAACATAACAAGTCTTCAAAGTGCTGAAGGCTAACCATATTCCGAAGAAAAAAAGCTGTTGTCATACTAATCCATGTAATTATGCAAGATGACAAACATAATATTGCATAGCTCGGTGCAACAGTTCAGATAACACCATACAGTAAACTGTATTGAGTTAACATCAAAAAACAGCGTTCTTTTAATGGTAATGATGTTACTTACTTCAAACATTCATTACTGCACGCAAAAGTGGGCGTGTCCTTGCTACATCCCATTTCACAACACTAAACTACATTGCCAGTGCAACACAACAAGACATGTAAATACTGACAGTAAAACAATTGTGATTATGGTTAATGTTAACTATACATAATTAACAAATAGAAGATAGATAACTATGCGAATAATTCTGTTTATATGGAGATAATGAAAAACATGACAAAGTTGTCTAGGAATTTACGCTGGCAAACACTTTCCCGTATAATACGTCAACCAAATAAAACATCTGATGCATACCATATCGACTGCGCGATTATCTTCAGATAAACGTCGAATTAAGACAAAAAACAACAAACTAAATAAATTATTTCCACATCATAATCATAGAGATGAGTCAACTGAAGTTGCACGTAACGTAACTCGCATCTATGTTTTACTTTATCAAAGTAAAATATTTTGTTCAGTGCTACGATCAGTTCGGCGAACTGAAAGATTGGTGACCAAAATTACTATCGTCAGTAGTCAGTACGGTGCCGCACAAGGGCCAGGGGTTGAAACAACTTTGGAGGTTTGAAATAGGTAGGGGGTTCGAAACAGGTAGGGAGGTTTGAAACAACAAGGAAAGTTTGAAACACAGTAGGAGGGTTTGAAACAGGTAAGGGGGTTTGAAACAACTAGAGGAAAATATGAAAAAAATCAGTTATTACTTACTTACTTACTGTGTTTCAAATCCCCTTGTTGTTTCAAACCCCCCTACTGTGTTTTAAATCCCCCTAGTTGTTTTAACCCTTTTGGCCCTGCACAGCGTAGTAAGTAGCAAATTTTGCGTTGCTTTTATCAGTTCGCCGAACTGCAAAAAGAATTAACGAATATTTTTCTTGCTTACTGATCGTCGTCGCACGGTCGCACTTGCTCCGTCAACTTCCTGATTTTCTGTTTATGTTTATATTTGCTATATTTTGCTATAATATCGGCGATGTTGCTGTTAGCACTGGAAAATTACTAGAGGTAGATCGGGTAGATACATTATTGGGAAGATGGTAGAATTTATATGTCTGGTAGACATAGAATGTCTACAGACGGGTAGCGCTAATTGCCGAATCGGCTGAATCGGCGAGACTAACCCTAACCCTAACCCTAACTCTAACCCTACTTGTGCATTGACGCGTGACGACTCAGGTGGCCGTGAACGCTGCAGTTGGCCGATTCAGCAATTAGTGCTACCGCTACAAACCATGCCATGACACTGTCACGTATTTAAATCGCAGCATTCACTTATCACAGCATTATATTGTTCACCCACAACTGCAGTATGCAGATGCAGTTGTGAGTCTCCTTGTTGATGCCAAGTAGTATCATTTCTGTTATTCATCACCTGTCAATTAAAGTGATTAGTCGTCGACAATTACGCTCTCAGTTGAATGGCCTCTTGCATTTACCTGGTTATTACGTAACCAGCTGCATGGCATGGAGAGTGCTTGCTGTGCCTTTCATCTTGCCGTGCTCGCAGGTCGCACGCTGGTGGCCGCAGGGCCATATTGCCGTAATCCATCGAGTCGTTTCCGTGTGTTGGGTAAACTGCAAGGAATCTGTTTATAGCCGACCAATCGCGTGCCGCCTCGCACGATCCCTCACACTATACCCTCCTTGCACCTCGCAGTTTACCCAACCCCTTTTTTGTAACACGGATGGGTCACACTTAATACCACATCGGACTATTGGTAACTATTGGACTGTCGGCCACTATTGGCCTATCGGTTCGTCGCTGAGTGGCGTTGTTGCGGCGCAGTATGCCTGAGACCTGCAGGACACCACAGGATTCTACAGAAAGACCGCAGGACACATAAATAATAACTGCAAAATGATTTTTAGACATGAAAACAAGACTTAACTTATCAGTAGTTCAGTAAATCTAAATAAACACCGCTAAACAATGCAAAAATAACAAAATCAACATGCCACCAGATGCCTAGAAACAGGGACAAAATGCCACACGCTGACGCTGAGATGCAGGCCACATACCTGGATGCCAATGGTGCGTGCGCCGTACGTCAGACGTGCACCAAGATGCTTAAATTTACAATGTACATCACTCTTGTTGTCAGTTTACACATTCATTCACACCACTCTCGTTCTCAAATTCTGTACTGGCTAAGCTTACAATCAATATGTTTACCGGTATGTGTCTTGCGGTTTTCTTGCACCTCCTGAAATATTAGTATCGCTACATAACTGCTATAATGTAGCTATATAATGCTCTAAAATTAAAGAAAACCTATAGTTTTACTGTTTTCAGCACTTTTTGGTGGTTATTCAAAGTGTTCTGCAGTGTCCTGCAGTTTTCAGTCATACCCTTGTGGCGGGAAGCGGGGCGCATTTGCAAACAATAACGGCCGATAGTCCGATGCAGTATTAAATGTAACCGCTTTATAGCCGGCAGTCATCTGCCGCTGTGAATTTCTTCCCAGTTCACACTCTGCATAGGCCTAGACAATAGCCTAATTCCTGAATGCAAATTTGTCTAGGCATTAACTTAGAAAAAGAAAACAATGGTCTGCTTTGTCACTTGACAACGACATCGCACAACGGCAAGATACACGTATACAATGATGATGACGCACAATAATGCACCAGGAAGTGCGACATCGGCGTATACGATGCAACACGTGATGTGACACACAGAGATGATATACGACAGCAATGTGGGACGATGATGGATGACGACGATGCACAACGAAATATGACAATTCGAGACAATGCACAATGACGACGTAGACCTATAGTGACGTCATGCAATGACAAACGACATAACGACAACGAGGACTACTAAGTGCAGCAAGAAGTTACTATTGTAAACCCAGATTTGCCAACTTTTTTATTTTGCCATCTCACGATTTTAACTACAACGATATGCAAAGTACAGTAATTTTAATAACGTGCCAGTCACAAAGCATGGCGTCCAAACGTCCGGTGTCCAAAGGTCCCAATTTTAATGCACGGTTATACACTGGTTATTGGTCCAAAGGCGTGGCTGAGTACGATGGGTAAAAAGTGGATGTCCTCCACATCGACATCTGTCTTTTGCCCGTTGCCACGTCTGCAGATTCGCACATCTGCACATCTGCCTTTTACCATCATCCTTGTCTGTTTTCAAGTAAAAAAGAAGTAATATTTGCTTGTGCTTTGACTGATAATGACACCAGTTGGACCTTCTACATTACTTGGCGTAAGAATTGTTCATTTTGACCTGCACCTTGCCATTAGAGTGGGGGGCTACAGAGTTCAACATCTTGAGTTTATGCGAATTTGCTTGTATTAAGTTGGTTTTGAATGAATGAATGCATTTGTCAGCAAACAACGTAGAACTCAGCAACTACAGTGGCAAACATAGATGCTGAAGATGAGTTGGTATTTAATGTTGAGGTGCTGTGGTGTGCCGATCAACCATGGCATCGTACAGTGGAAGTAGATCGGTCCATCGACCTCCGGACATGGAAGCATCATCGCATCATGATAGTCGGAGTTCAAACCCTCATCAGTCTTCTTCATCATCGGCCGCTGCAAGTGGGCTGCCCACTGCAAAGAACCGTGCATTGCTCGCCGAGGCAGTTGAATCAGTTGTCAACACATTTGCCAAACACGCACGAGGCTATGGAAGAGGTTTGTTTTTGGTAATCTGCCTCTAGAGACTTCCTTAGCATAAAAATTTCGCTTGTAGGGTGGCCAGATGGATTGGTGGCTCGTTTTCTTTGTCAGTTGATATCTTTCAAACTGCAGATCGGAAGTCAGCTGTAAAAAAGTTTACTATTGAAACTGTTGTCTTTTGTTCATAAAAATTGCATTCAGGATTTATTTTAATAACTAAAAGGCACGTAGCATATAGTGCGTTACTGATTTTTAATTTCAATTCACAGAATGGAATAGTAAGTGCAGTGAAACATATCATGCAAGCACTTGTGTATGGTGCTATTATAACAAGCATCTGGTTAACCAATGCTGTGGTTTAATTAATAGAAAACAAACAAACATCTAACAAGACAGGACCAAGACCAAGACACTAACCTCCAAGACCGAGGCCAAGGCCGAGGCACCAAAGTCCAAGACCAGGACCAAGACCAAGGCAGTAAAAATCGAGGCAGCCTCGAGGCAAGGCACTGCTTTGCGGCATCACATTTCTGGGTGATTTTCCTTGGCATTAAAACTTCTCTCTTTGTTACTTTTTTGTTCTGCTTAGACATTGTGTATATGTATGATGGCGCATGCAGTGAACGTCGTGGAAGCTCTGCAGGATTTCTGGCAGATGAAGCAGATGAAGGGAAGCAATGTCAGTAACTCGGCGCTGATTATATACGAGTCCGAACCATCAAGTGGACCTCCATACATCTGCTATGTCACTCTGCCCGGTGGCAGCTGCTTTGGCAGTTTTCAGGCAAGTTTCTTTTGATCATCTTTGAATAGACTCATAGGTTGAAACGTAAATTCATAAGTTATGACAAATTTCGCAAAATACAACCTTTTATAATTGTTTTTGTTGACGTTTCGGCATCCGCTGCTGCCTTCATCGGAACGCCTGTCCACCAGATGTCGCTGCGGAAATTGATTGATTTCTGCTAGCATAACAAAGTTGGTTATTTATACGTTGGCCAGTGCAGTAATTTATCCAGTATTTTTGAATATTCAATTATAAATACTGGACAAAATACTGCACTGGATAATGCATAAATAACCAACTTTGTTATTTAATTGTCCTTGTGGGTGTTGCATAGACGGTAGCATGATTTTTAATGTTTGCTTAATTACTTCACAAAAGTTATCGATTATTTAGTTGTTAATCTTGACTAAAAACTAACTGGGGTGATTGGTGATTGCCAAGGAAATGCACTTTTGTTGTTCAGCAAATTTTGCAGTTATTGAGCTATATGCTGTCACAGATACACTGAGAAACAGTTATTGGGACAAAATACATACTGAAATGTTGATTTTTTTTTTTTGCAAAAATTGTGATTGAGATTATTTTAGATGCTTGTCATAATGTCATTTATCTAGTTTGTGATGATGTTATTTATGTGACTAATCAGAACATTCAGGATTAAAATTTTGTTTTATTAGTTGTTTAGTGATTCATTTATTTTCATAGCTCTGCTTTTTATATATCTGTCGTGTGTGTGCAAGGGCAAGTGACTGGGTAGAAAAATTTGTCTCTGAAATAACCTGGGAAAGTGTCTTGAATGGACATAAACAAGAAAAGCCTTGCTAACGCAAACGGGAATGCGCAACAGCGGTGCATGTTTGAAAGCCCAGTAAAACAAAATCAGTTGCCAGAGGGTGCCAGACGACTGGCAGCTAATTATTTATAGTGTTTTACTTGTACTCACCAAAAAGTGTGACCTGTCTCGCTTTGCCAATGCCATATTGGGTGGAAGTTGCAAATTTTGCCTACCCCTCTCTCATTTAGTGCCTTCGTTCGGGATGAACCCCTTCTAATTTATGGAAAAGCTTTACGGATCCTGAAACTAGAGTCTTCCAGGCAGCCGACAGTGAAAATTTGATGATTCTAGCTTGCACCGTTTTTGATGGATGGACAGACAGCCAGAATTGCGATGGCTAAGATGCGCTACTGCAGTAGCTGCTGTTGCGCATAAAAATTGTGTTAACTCACTGCAGTCTTATGTTTATAGTGGTAGTTAGTTTTGTGGTTGGCATGTTATCTGCTGGTAGGATTGTCCAACAAAAGCCGAGGCACGTCGCAGTGCAGCGAAGATAGCGTTGATGAACTCTGTATACAACGAGCATCCTTCACGATGCATCACTGATGCTTTCATTGAACGTGCGGTTGCCGATGCGTTTAACTCCTTCCAGGTTTGTGCATTCTCTGGAGTCTTATTTACAAAACCTCTTACAAGATTTCTTGTTAGAACTTTTTTTCTAAGTGAAGTACTTGGTTGTGCGTGAGTTTTTCCGACCGCACTTTTACAGATTTTAATTTTTTTTAAAGTTCAAAAAGTTTTTTTGTAAGTTGGAGTTGCTATTTTTCGAAGTTAGGCTTCTGGTGTATATAAATTATGCAGCAGCATGTCTTTCGTTGTGGTCATCACTGTCCTGTTTAAGGTGATGTGATTTTTATGATTTTTGGAACACATCTCTCATTTAATAAAGACTGAAGCTAATTGTTAGTGGACATTATGAAATGATGTGGTGAGTTTCTTCCGGTAATAGTTTTTATTTGTTATCCATTTATTCACCCAGACTTTGTGTTTTTCTCGATATCGACTGAGTTGCCTGAATAAATGCATGGTCTTTCAACAGTCTATTGTAGAAACTTACATTGTTTGAATGTACACACTATGCAGTCGTAAAGCAGATAACAGATCTCTGTACATTAGCTACATGAGTCGCAAGTTAGGGAAAAGACGGCCACTACTTTGTCCATATTTTAGCCTGATGCTGACAGATTTTAAATTTTTTACTGACCGACTTGGCAGAAAATTCACCAAAAAATGGCTCAGTTAAGTTCCCACCAAACCTAAACAAACAATGTCGCTACTCTACCTTGTTTTTTGACTCACAATGTATGCATGTGTGTGTGTGTACTGCAGAATCTGACAGTGGAGTTGGATGCACAGAGCGGCTCAGCAAACTCAATGGCCGGTGTTCAGGCTTTCCGCTCGGTGCTGGAATCCCAGCGTGGTAGAACGGTACTGCAGTTTGAAGAGCTGATGACAGTGCTACGGCTGCTGCATTGGAACGGTAGTCTGAAGGCAATGCGTGAACGTCAATGCACTCGCCAGGAGGTCCTGGAACATTACTCACACCGAGCTATTGATGACGACATGCGCTCACAGATGGCTCTCGACTGGATCGCTCGCGAGGAAGAAAGCATTGTGAGTTAAATGCAAGCTACAAAATATTGTTTTACCTTAACGCAAAATACCTGCATGCAGTTGGTCCAAATCGCATCACGTGTCATTCACTAATATGAAATGTTGTCCAGGCAATATTGAGCGGCGAACATCGAAGTCGTCACAGCTTTTCTGTTCAAACGACTTCTGTTTAAATTTTTTGATCTGCTTCTGAGATACAGCAAAACGAATAGTGACTGGCGTCATCGATTGTCGTTGAAAATTTTTTGCCCTCGATTCGTAAAATAAAAAACAACGTTTCTCTTAGCCTTCGGCCTCGAGGAAACATTTTACGAACCTCTGGTAAAAAATTTTCATTGATGACTTTGATGCCAGTCATTATTTGTATAATGTCAGCCCGGTGGTGACATATTGCGCGACGGCTATGGTCGTCTGTCTAGAGCTGGGAAACCCATTGAACCCTTTTGACCTGAAAATTGATTAGCTACTGGGAAAACTGTATTTGCCGTTCTAGGAAATGCTTACACTCGCACTGATTTTTTTGGTTTTTTGGTGCATTTTACTTTTTTCAGTTAGGCAGAGAGATGGGTTGAGCAAAACCAGTAATGCAGTCTGTTGGGACGTCTACATAATAAGTAAGTAAATTACTGTACAAAGCATCAGACTGAATTTGACATGCCAAGCCAGGTCATTGGGAGGACAGAGAATGCAGACTGGAGATGCAATATTTTCATGTCTTTCTAATGATTAAAAAATTGTAAACGTTGATAAAAATTCTGACCTTTATAATTTCCATTTAAGTTTAGTAGCCTTGTCGGTAAAAACATTATGAAGTAGATGCATTGAAATAATGACGAGCATTTCAATCAGCTGTTTTTCAGAAGACAATAACATTGTAGTCTGTTCAGAAGATTGGGTTAAAACGCTTCTGTCACAGAGGTAGTGCAGTGTGCATGAACTGACTTACTTTTTAATGCTGTCTGTAAGTAAGTAAGTAAGTATGTAAATAGAATACTTAGAGTGCATAATGTCAGGCAGCAGCCTAGTCTCAGGCACTGGTTTGAGTCAATTAGGAGGAGCTGTACGCCTGCTGGAAACAGTTTTAAAGAGGCAACAGAAAGTGTCTGCAGAGGTAGTAGTGCGAATGCTAAAAGGAAGTAAATTCAAGACTGTGGGGGCTGCAGTGCTAAAACCACAGGAGGTTAAGGTTGTGCGGACATGTGGAACCGACAGCAGATTGGTGTTGTAAATGTAAATGTAAAATGTAGATTTATATAGAGGGTTAGCATAAAAACCTCTAATGCAGAATGCAAAGAACGTACGGGAGTGAGATACCTGAGAAGAGAACGGAGATAAGCAGGCTCAGAGGAGTTGCGAATGTTGTGATGTAATAAATGCTGATGATGAAGATGAGGATGTTCGTACTAATGTTTGCCCAGGGACACGGCTCAAAGAACCCACGTGGTACGTCGGGAGTCATCGCTGCAGAAATTGCTCGCGCTGAAGCTGATCTAATGAGCGCTCGACTCAACGGCCGAGAACTTCGCTTTCCCAAGGAGAAACGTGACATTTTGCTACTGGCTCTGAGTCAGGTCTCGCCTGACAGTGTAGCATAGATACTACATGGTGTCTCATAAAAAGGCACCTTTTTCTTTCTTTTATAACTCTGTTGAATGGTGATCAGTTTACATGGAATTTTTACCAGTTGTAGCTGAAGATATACTAATTCAAAGTATTTTAACGAAATGTGGCTGTTAGTTAAATATTCTTTGCTGGTTGTGATGTAACGCTAACATCATAATGTGTTGTGTTGTACTTAATTGTCTCAGCTGGTGCTGTCAGCTACTACCCTGCCTTGATGGTAAACTTTATCTGGTTCACTGATAAAAAATAGTTATCGTATCAGCACTACTAAGCAACATGGGGGCATGAAATCAGGCATGTTGTGATCCAAAAAGTCAGCCATCTTGCAAGCAGTGTGTGCTGGTGCACTGTCTCGCTGGAAGGTGTAAAAGTCAAGCTATTCTCGCAAGTGCGTGAAAGTGATCATTTTTTCATGGTTGCAATGGTAAAACTTCAACAGTTTGTCATCAGTGAAGCAGATAAAGTTCGCCATCGACGCAGGGCAGCTATTCAGCAGCTGTCCACATTGGTTGCAGTAAGCCTGTTTGTACTTGTGGCACATTATGACATCAGCATTACATCACGACTAGCGAAGAATATTTAACCAACGGCCATATTTTGTCAAATTATTTCGAATTGGCATTTCTTTAGCTACATCTGGTAAAATTTTGTGTAAATTGATCATCATTTGAGTGAATTATGAAAAAAGATAAAGGGTTCCTTTTTATGAAAAAGTCTGTAGTAGGAGAACAAAACAGAGTATTCTTACATATCTCAGTGTCTTCTTAGTGCCTCTTTGTATTTTTGGGTTTTTTAGTATGGGAGTGTTTTTCTAATGTGTTCTGTATCATTTGTACCATTTTTATGTGAATTTTTGAGGGAGTTTGGTTTTAAACAAGAAGTACAATATTCTTACACATTTTTGTCTCTTAGCGTGTTGTGCCTTTTTGTACAGTTATGTAAAGATATGATTTAGTTCACAAATGTTGTCCCTGATGTATTTTTATCTTTCAGCCAGGGTTTGTCAGATAGTATAGTTTAGATACTTGGATAGAGAAATAAGCTGTTTTTGATTGTCTTAACACATTAGGCAGGCCCATATTATAAGTATGCTAATTTCGTTCTAATAACGTTAATAACGTTCCAATTTCAATCTCAATACATGTACAACAAAACAAAACTCTTTGAGGTTTTCATATGTCGTGCCGTCAGCAGTAATTAGAACGTCTTTGCTAACGGCTACTGCACTTACATCGTGTAGGCTTGGGCACAAAATTAGCATATTTATAATATACGTATCTATGAACTAACCAAAACTGTTAGGCCATCAAAACACAGCTGTACTGTATTCCTACATATCTTAGTGCTTCTTTGCAATGTGTTGTACACTGCTGAGTTTAGCAATCAGTCGTTCTGTACCAAATACTTGTATTATATTTGGACATATAATGGCTTGAGTTTCAATATCCATATTACATGTGTAGTTACAATCACTATTCGGTTCAGCGCTATTACTGATGACAGTATTGTTTTCAGCATTGTCACTAAGTTGGTTTTCTGTTAGCACGATAACTTGTGAACTGCTGCACTTAGCTTATGACATTTTGTCCTAACGTGTACCTTGACAACCGCAAGAATACTTTGAATTTTAGTCATAATCACAGGACTAGATTTTTAGATACTTTGCCATTGTGACATAGGGCCTTACTGCTATTAGCTGCTAGCAGGCTAGCCCATCTAGGCCGATAGCTATTGGTGGACGCTGACGTCATTGCTATAAATATTGCAGTGTGCTATGGCAGCATATGCAAACAGCGATAGTCTTGCGTGCGGCTTGCCAATCTAGCTTAGTATGGAAGTGTTTTCTTGTGATTGTGACTTGCACCCGTTCCAATTGTGGGTGAAATTTTTGTTACAGTTAATTTTTTAGAGTTTGGTTCAATTATTCTGTGTATGTGCAATTTTGCCTGAAAAACCCATCCCCAAAATTACCTACACGGTGTCGGTGGTCTGAGTGTTGGGCAGTTACTAAGAATGATGTGCGTAAGATCGATGCACTTGATCAGTGGTGTCTGAGAATGCTGCTAGGAATCAATTGGCACCAGCATGTGTGCAACGACGAAGTCATCAGAAGGTTAACCAAGCAACCCCATCTCTCAGCCATAGTCCAGTCAAGGCGCCTGTCCCTGTTCAGACACATTGCACGAATGCCTGATGAAACAGATGCAAAACAGATCTTAACAGCTTCCCCCGCAGGAAACTGGACAAGACCACTAGGACGTCCTCGTATTACATGGATGAAAACCATTCAGCAGGATCTGAAATCCATCGACCTTAATATGGACGAAGCAGTTGACTTGGCTCAGAACCATCTAATTTCGAGATTGATGTCTACGTTCAGCGCTATGCACTTTTAGTGGTGCTTGCCAGAAATGATGATGATGATAGTGTATTTTGTTTACTGGATGTAAATGTGTAATGTTTTTGAACTAGAAACGAGAAAATCTATTCAAGGCAGAACAGTTGGAGGCGCAGAAGAACTTTGAAAATACGTTTCATCAGTTTCAGGTTTTGGAACTGAGCTTGTGTGCTTTGTGTAGTGTTATTAATTTTTAGTTTTTTGTTTATTTTATTTGGTGTTATTTAGCTTGAATTTTGTGCATAAAACATTGTAACCGAAATCTGCTTAAATGAATTTTTTTAATGTGTACTTGTGCATAACTTACAGTACTTGGCACTATGGTAGCTGCAGTGTTGGGAAAACTCAGATTGAAAATGAATTAAGTCAAACTCTCAAACTCATTCAGACCAAATGAGTTTAAACTCAAATTCAACTCAACTACTTTGTAGTGAGTTAAATCAAACTCACCAAGAAAATGAATTAACTCATAAACTCATTTTGTTTTTTTTGGTTACCAATCAATCAATCAATCAATAGACTAGTCATTAAGACTGTCTTAAATTGCTTAAAAAAAACAGTCAATCAGCAAACACTCACTGTTAGGTGTTCCACAAAATCATTTCTTAGTTAATTAAACACGTAGTCACTCAACTAAATTTACTCAAAAATTTTAAACTTAAAGAATACAAGTTTGTTTTTCGCTATTATTTTGTCAGACAGTTAATCAAATCAAAACATTCTGTACCTTATGTCAAGCACAATTGATCAATCAATCACTTAGTCACTCAGTAAAGCCAATAAAAATTCTGTCCAAAATAGCTAAATACTTGTCAACCAGCAAATCAAAAGTCACTGTTAATTGCAATAAATTCTAATAACCAGTCACTCAATCAGTCAAGCAGGTTTACTCAAAGAATTGTTCAGCTGATAATCTTGTAATCACTGTTTGTTGGCAATACCTCATGTTCGCCTTTATCAGCAGCAACCTCTCAAAGTTTTCGTCTGAAAGTTTGTTGCGTCTCAGTGTTTCAATCTGTCCACCTACACTGAACAGCCTTTCCACTGCAGCTGATGATGGCAACCGCCAACTTTTTTTTATTGTGAGTTGAGTTTAGGAACCTAATAAACTCACAACTCACACAAATATTGAATTAAATCAAACTCATAACTCACAATAAATGAGTTAACTCGTGAGTTGAAACTCATTTGAGTTAACTCGTGCCTAACACTGGGTAGCTGTAAGTTTTATCTTGGGATGCAGTTATGATGATGTCTTTGTGTTCTAATTTTTAATGTTAAATATGTGTTAGTAAACAGATAAACACAAAAAAGAATGTAGCGTTGGAATAAATGTTACACAGTGTTATGTATATGTATTTACATACATTTTAAGTCACTGCATTACTTGGCATCTTTATAGCAAGCCGGGTTTTTGTGTCTGAAGTTTTCACTCCTTGGTGGACTTTTAGCCACATTAAAAGTTTTTACTGTTCTCTGACAATGCCTGCTGTCTGGAGGATAACAGGGAAGATTATTAGAACTATCATTATTGTTAATTACATATGCACATATATAATGGAGTTATTACAATTTTAGGTTAACCTCATTTTTGTGTTTTGTGTTTCTGTAAAGGTTAAACTTTCTTTTTCTTTATTGTTAAGGTTAAACTTACCATTCTATTACTATGTGTTTGTGTGCATTCTTCCTGGAAAGGCCATTCCCGAAATGACCTATACTGTGTCGGGCGGGACGTTAAACCCTACTCACTCACTCACTCACTGTATGTTTACATTTGTTCATTTAAGCATAAATTGATCTCTTTTGCATAATGCTCAAAACACAACACTGGATTTTTAAAGTTACATTCTGAGCATATAATGTGTATCAAATAAATGTAGGCATTTTTGTTAATCTTTTAAACAATCCAAGATGATAAAATACGATTATCAGCAGCATTTCTACCATACTCCACTTACGTGCAAAGCCTCAGTATTTGATCTGTTGTACTTTCTGAAAAATTTAAATATTTTTTGATGATAAGTCTCTTACTTATAGTCACCCACCTAGTCAGTTAGTCTGTTGGCTTCATTTGACCACACAAAAAGCATCAGCTCCATTGAGAACTTATATCACTTCTGCTGTTGGTATTTTACAGGCAGAAATGGACAGCTTAGCAGAGCAGATGAAATTGGAACGTGAAGCGTTTGAAAAGACGCAAGAGGAGCAGAAAGTTGTCAGAGAACGTACAATGGCCGACGCAGCAGTACACATTCAGACATCGTTTCGTGCTTACAGGTAAGACAGTTTTATTTATTGTTGTTTTTGCTGCGGTCATTGTTTAACTAGCCCATCTTGCAGTGTTTATATTAAGAGGGTCTACAGGTGTTTTAAAAGATTTTACCAGGTTCTCATAGTCTCATGGTGATTTTTGAGTCACTTTTAGCACTGGCATTTTGTTGCCCATTTTGGACAAAGTAGAATTAAATGTTCAGCCGTTTCCTGTCCAATGCCATAATATGGACACATTGGAGATGTGATCTGGCCAATAAGTGCTTTGTAGAAAGTCGGGGCACTTGCTTTTTTTATCTACAGTTGCTGCAACTGTAGTCGTGCGACTGAGACTCACTGATTTGTTCAGTGAATTATCTATTGGCGATCATGTTGTTCTGTTATAAATGCTGCAAAATGAATTGCTGTAGTCATAAGAGATTTTTAAATTGCATTCAGAATTGTGGTTTGCATTTTGCAATAAGTTTATATAATTTCCAAGTTAATGTTAATAGAATTATTCATATTATTTACGCGTACACATGTGAACTTTTTCACCATATGAAGTATATTACGTAACAAGCAGTTTAGTTAATAATGTTCAGTATACAGTACATGTATTTAATAATTTTGGCAATTTTTTCAGAATCTAACAAAAAACAAGGTTCTTTAAAATTTCTGTAGTGTCTATATGTTTATTTGTATATTGTTACTGCAGGTGTAGAAAACAGTACAAAAGCCTCATACGGGAGAGAGTGGAGATGAAACACAAGCTTGAGGAACAAAAAGCTGCAGAAGAAAAGCTGCGAAAAGAGGCCGAAAGAATGCAGCTTGAGAAGGAAAAACAGTTGAAGATCATAGAAGAAGAGAGAAAGAGGAAAGAAGAGGAACAAAGACTTAGGGAAGAAGAGAAAAAAAGATTGGAAGAAGCCGAACGACTCAAGCAATTGGAAGCGGAACAGAAAGCACGAGAGATTCAGTCAGCGACAGACAGTAGCGAGTTAAAACATGAAGTGCAGCAAAATAATCAGCATAAACCAATGAATAAACAGCAGAAACAAACAAAAGTTAAACACGATGAAGAAAACAGATTATGTGAGCAGCTGAAGTTACTACAGCAGCAGGCTTTGAAAGAGAAGGAAAATGAACAGAATCAGAAGGTAAGTAAAGATGTCAGTATTGCTGCACAAAATGGAGTCTCTGGATCTCTCAGTCAGAAACACATGGACAAGTTGTCAGCTAGACGAGAATCAGATATTCAGTTGCATGAGAAGATGCAATCAGAAGAGGAAATTATGAAGCAGAGACAGTTAGAAAAAGTACAGGATGAACAAAAATTACATAAGACACGTAAAAATCTTCAAGTGCACTGGAACAACGAGGGTCAGCAAAAACAAGTGAAACAAAAAGAAGCTGGAAAGATGGACGAAGTGAGCTGGGAAACTGAGGAAGAAAAAATGAAGCACAAAGAGAAAGATGGGATGAACAAATTGCTTTTGATACAAAAGAATAAGGATGCGTCAGTAGAGAATGTGACTCAAAATAAACTGCTGGTTTCAGATGAATGTAATAGTCCACGTCAGGTCAGCCCAAAGTCAATAGTAGATCATGCCGAACATGAGATGAAGTCGGGATCAAGCGCAAACCACACAGAAAAGACGACTGCCAAACATGAGAACAGTCATTCAGCATTACACAATGAAGCTGACAGCTCAAAAGTTGCTTGTCAGACACTGAAACCAGATACTGCTAAATGTCTGGTCAAGCAACCAAGTAATGATGCATGGGAGAAAATGGTTGAGGCTAAAAGACTTAAATGGATGCATGAATGTGAATCGTGGAGGTATGTATGCCCACTTGTTATTTTTTTGTTATTTTCTTGTTTATCGTAGCTTTTTGAATGAATGGTCTCATCGAACAGCAATAAGTTAGCTACCTGACAGCATTTGTTGATAAGTTAACCTGTTGAATTGAAAACTGCAACCATTTAATTGTTTTTTTTTGTAGTCTTTTGCCTTTCCTTTTCAGTCGTTTTACTATGGTTTAATGGCAATATGATAGACTATGTCAAGTTACTTTGCAAAAAAACTTACAAATTGTTGTTGGAGTCAGGAAAGGCTTCCATCCAATATTGCTGCATTGCTTTGAAAAAGTTTTGTAATTTTTTTTATCATGTTTGCTTGCAACGAGTCAGTTTTTTGCTGTTTTATGTTTAAGCAGTTTCTTTTACTGCTTTTGCTTTTTTGTAAGTTTTTTTGTTCAGAGTTTTTCTTAGTTTTGAGTTATTAATGATAACTCTGTCATATTTTATGTTGTCATGTCATTTATTAAAGCAGAAAAGTGTCACAAAGACCAGCAGCTAATTCTGGTCAGAAACCAAGTCAGAAGGCTCGTCATCGACCTTCGTCAGTCAAGTCGTTGATGCCACTGAGTGAAGCGATGATTTTATCAATTGCTAACCAACAGTCACTTCAGCAGGTGTCTAGCCCTCACATGAGAGGCTGGACAGCTATTGTTTTTCCGTATATTTTGAAATTGACATTAATTTTTGTTGTTGAACTTTGCAAATCGAGAAACAAAAGTTGCAATTTTTAACAGTATTTTTAAACTTTTTTTACATTAATTGTCCATTTTGAAATTGTCATGTGAGATGCTACACAGCTGTTGTTTTTGCATATTTTTACATAATCGCTAAATTTTTGCTGTTGAACTTTGCAAGTTGAAAAGCAAAAATTGTAGTTTTTCTGCTGTGTATTTAAAGCTTCTTCTTCACAAATATATATAATTTTTTTCGCATCCTTTAGTGCTCTGTTGATCTCTTGTTATTGGTTGGACCACAGAAAATGTAGTGAGTCTGTATAGGTACTACCATGTGTCTGTGTCTGCGTGTGCATGTGTGTTACGTGTTGAAAATAATGAAGTAATTAATCAAAGTGTGGTTTAGGTGTCGACACTGCAGTTACATGACCTGCCAGGCTGTGATGTAGCGACACTGCATCGGTGTTTTAATCTCAAGTCTCTGGTCATTAACAACTGCGGAGTCATTGCTATTGACAGCATAGCAGCTCTGCCCCGGCTTCACTATGTTGATGTCAAGGTAACCTGCACTTAGTATCAGTCCGCATCATTTGTTTCATCGATTTGTTGTAAAAATTTTTGTGTGGGTTTTTTCGCATTGTTGATATATGCTATGTCTCTGCATTTTACATGTCTTTGTTCAGTTTGTCAGTTGACCTGACTTTGGTTTTTTGTTAAATTTTATCTTATTCAATATTGAGTTTGCATAACACAGGATATAATATACGGTGTCACTGATATTACGTTGTTATTGGGCTGTACATTAATTCAGTCACCTCTTGCTGATTGCTGAATTATGATTTGGTCACCTGTTCTAATAAGGCACATTATAGATCTGTCCAGCCATCTGTCTGTCTCTGTGTCTTATACAGCCTCCCTCCCATCCTAGACAGAAATTGATGATAAAAAATGATGTGAATATTCTCCGGGGCAGGATTAATTGCTGCATCAATTTTTAGCTGGTAAGATCAAAGTTGAAGGTTATCAGATGTCAAAAACCTTAAAATGTTTCATAAGTAAACGTTGCATAAATGTTTATTTATGACTGGCCGCTGCTGCAGACGAGGCACACTGAAGTGGGTGGGTGCAATAAAGTGCAGTGGGCACTAGATGGATGGACACATATGTCCGCATACATGTTAGCACAGGACATGCCATCAATGGCATGCCGACATTTATTGCAAGTTGATGAATATTGTATTGGCGTGATCTGTGCAGAAGAACAAGATAGAGTTGCTGAACGTGACTGGTGCCAGGTTGCTGGTCTATCTTGATGCGTCACACAATCAGCTGATGAATATTCATGGCCTTGATGGCTGCAGCGGTCTACGACATCTGGACCTGTCTCACAACAAGATCACCAGAGTTGGTGAGAGTTTCACATCCAGTCACTATCAATGTCACATGTACTATGGGGAATCCCAAACTTAAGGCCCCAGGCAAAAGACCTGGGACAGAATCCTCGTATGTACCAGTTTGTTGTTTATTTTTTTGTCAAAATCCCTGCATTGTACTGCAGCCATTTTTTTTAAAAAAAACTTTACACTGGAAATTAAAGATATGTATTTTTGATAATCAGGTTCATCATTATTGGCAATAATCCTCTTTTACTTTTACTTTGCATAAAAGTGCTTTATAGTGAGAGATTATGTCCAGGGGTGATTTTATTTATTTGGTGTGTCAGTGAAACAAAAGCTTGAAAAATTGAATAGTAGAAGGGAAGATTTTTCAGTAGAATCAGTGAGTACTGAGTAGTATCGCAACTTGCTGTGTAGTTTTGCCAGCTTGAGTATGACGCACATGACATGATTGCTTGACACATACTTTAGCTGTTATTATCATATTGCTTAATATTACCATTATCGTGTATCATTGCAGGCGGTCTGGGTTCACTGTCGTCGTTGCATACGCTGATATTATCACACAATCAGCTGATAACGACCAAGCTGTTATCAGAAGCACCTGCAATACAAGTTTTCGATGTGGCTCATAATCATCTGCCTGTGCTGGACGGAGTTAAGCATCTGCCGTTGCTGCAGTCACTTGATGCCCGCGACAACAATCTGCTTTCTGTCAGTACACTTTCTTGATATCTGCATGACATGCAGGCTAGCGTAACGTTGGATTAATTGTGCCATTACTGATCATTCACATGTTGTTTTCGCTTAATATGGAAATATTTAGTCTTTATTTATATACAGACTCAATACTGAAGTTTTGTTTTAGCCTACCCTATCTGGTATGGTTCATTGGTGTCACATTGCATTTCGAGTTTCAAATTTTTTATTAGAAGAATATTATATACAGTTGGTAATTATTATTATTGCTGTTATTCATTGCACAGGTGCCAGAGCTGTGTAATCAAGTGTTATTGTCTGATCTGCGGCTGGATGATAACAGCATCATGTCTTTGTCAAGCCTGCAGAGTGCTTGGCTGCCTTCAGTTGTTAACCTTTCCCTTGCACATAACAGGTGAGCATGCTGGCTTGTGTGCTGTTGGATTACTTATGCTGAACATACTGATCATTTTCATGTTGTTTTGTTAGTTCGCCCGATAACGATAGTTTTCAGAAGGACTTATGTTTTACTGCAGATGTTTTTAATATTTTTTTGTCAATGCGAAATCTTCGAGATGTGTTGGCCGTTTGGCGCAAAATTTTGCACGGTGGTCAGTACTAGGCCGAATTTTGTAATGTTGGTCCAAAATTTTGGGGGGCCCTTCCCCAAAAAATTTATGGGCCAAAAACATGCAAAATTTGGCTCAATTTCGGATGACTTCGAAGTTCGGCAGCAAATATCTCGGGAATGGATGAAGATATTCGAAATCGGACAAGTATATTTTGTATCGGGATTTCTCGCGCGTTGTGTGAAAAAAGTGCGGTGAACTTTGGTCTACTAATCACGGAGATTAAGCGGTGAAATCGTACCCACCCAAATCGACTTTTTCGGAAGACTATATTTTAGCCCCTAGGTGGTGCTGCAGCATCAAATTTTTACATGCGCTAGAGAATGACTAAGTCTTATTATCGCACCCCCCACCAGGGATGGGGCCCCCTTACAATTTTTTTCAAAGGGGGTCAAAAATTGGCTTAAAATTTAGCATATTCGCGCATATAACTTTGGCGGTAGTGGGAGTAGCCTCACGATACTTTGCCACGTGACGGGCCTTAAGGTTGGCATGATCACTTTTGGTCGCTAGGTGGCGTATCTGATTGACGTGTTTTCACGGCAGCTCTGTTTTTATCGTTTTTTATTGGTTTTAATTATGCTGCCGTCGCTGTAATAGACTGTCATGTTATAGTAGTCATCTGGAGAGTCCGTGGACGCTTTGAACACACTCGATTGTTTTCTGTTTCACTGGTACAGTCCTGTTCTTTTCATCGCTTGAAGCTAGTTCAGTTGGTGGGCGTGAAG
>Ga0209367_1002545_pt1 | contig 24166 bp, 20 predicted proteins | sample WorMetLIZISLAND2_FD_187412 | JGI IMG/M metagenome (GOLD analysis project Ga0209367, IMG submission 187412) | Marine gutless worms symbiont microbial communities from Max Planck institute for Marine Microbiology, Germany - Olavius geniculatus... ... | reverse complement strand
GAATAAAATTGTGCGCGCACAATATTATGCTAATGAGGTCTGCAACGTTGTGCAACTTCTTGCAGCGTTTGTTGCAAGTTTTATTGCAGTTGTAATAGGGGTCTTAGCCATCCTCGATCCAACGATAGGCCGCACTATGAATCACCATCCTCCATGTAGATCTGTTGTTCACTTTCCAGATTGCCAGATCAAGCTTCAGTCCCATCCATGAAGTAACATTCTCTCCACACAGTTCTTGGTCTTCCTCTCTTTCTGTTGCCGGGCAAGGTCTTTTTAATGATACCCTTTTCAAGAGATTTGTCTTTGTCTCTCATGATATGACTGAAGTATATCAACTTTCTGCTTTTCACATTTGCTAGTAAACTTCTGTTGACACCTGCCTGTTCCAAGACCCACGAATTTGTCTTCTTTGCCGTCCACGATACTCACAAAATCTGTCTTAATGGTTTCATCTCACACGCTTCCAACCTGTCTTCATGTGATCTTTTCAAAGTCCAGTTCTCACATCTGTAAGTAGGCGCAGGCCACACTAGTGTCTTTAAGAGCCGTACTTTGGTGTCTATGGTGATGTCATGACTTTTCCAAATTCTCCTCAAAGATGACACAATGCTCTGTCCTTTATTCAATCTGGCACGAATATCAGCTGTACACTCTGCATCATTGGTGATTAATGATCCAAGGTACGGAAATATGTCCATAACTTCGACCGTCTGATTGTCAATCATGTGATATCACAACTTTCATTAACGGTGGTCATTACTTTATTTTTTTCTGCATTGATCATTATCAGTGATAGTAGCCTAACAATTTTTTTCATATATCCAGAGAATTTTTTATTGCTTCTCATGGATTTTGTTTTTCAGGCAGCGTTATTGTCACTATGGGGCATCTGGAGGCAGCTAATTGGGTGACGCAATCCGGGCAGTTTAGTGTAGGTTGTTTAATGAAGGAGCTTAGCCGAGATACAAAGTGTGTAGCCAGTGTTTGATTACTTTCATCCTAACACTAGCATTGCTTTATATATTGTTGAGTTCAAAGCCTATGCTGCTGACAGTACCCGTGTGCAATTATCGCTGAACTTCATTAAACTTGGTTTAGTGTCTAAGCCTCTGCCTGTATTGCTTTGATCGGATTAACTAGTCTCTCTTAAGTGATAGCGTTCGCAATTTTCACTCGGTGATCATCAAGCAGAAGCGGGGCAAAACAACTTCTGTGTCTGGCTTTGATGTATTCAAAAACACTTGTTTGCTGTGATGTGGTCTTAGATAAAAGGCTTTTTGCAAAATTTGGCCTTCTAAAGATGCGACACTGTAGTCTGTGCCTGTTCTCTGTTTGTGTGAGTCCAAGGAGCTGTAGAATATCTGGCTGATTGATTGATTTATTAATTTATTTATTGATGGATCGATCAAGTAGTAGATTTATAGATTAATTGTGTAATAATGCTAGGTTTTTATGATTGCTGATATTGTTGTGTTGTTTTGTATTTTTGTAACAGCCCAGTCATTACTGACGCTAAGTCAATTTTAGGACGAGAAAGAAAACGATTATTTCTGCTTGAAGGTCAGAGGCTTGTCACTGAAGCAGTACGAACGTCGCAGTCGATAAAATATATATTCTTCACTGATGCCGAAGTACTGGCAGGATATCCTGCTAAATCACTTGCAGAATCCGGAGTAGAATTCTTCAGAGTTAAAAAGGATCACATGAATCTGTGGTCAGACACAGTTGCACCACAAGGAATAATGGGTAATTAACTGTAGCCTTTGTCTCTGTTTTGTTGCATGGTACTGTAGTTTCTTGATTGATGCTATTTTTATTACTTTAACATTGGGGGGTTGCAGGAAATGAATTCGTCCTGGGTTTGTAAAAATCTGTTTCTTGCAGTAACCATGGAAAAATGCTGGCTAAACATTTAACAAATGGCGATAAAAGTTTCCTGATAGGTTTTCATCAAATTTCATGAGTTATTAGTTTGTAGTAGACCTGTCCCACGCATTGTAGGATTACTATTTTTAATTTTAATGACATTGATCATTTAACTAAACTTTTGTTTTTTATGCAGAGTAATACCGCAAAATTATAGTTTTTGGGAATTTTGTTTTGCAGGATCGTTCCGTTGACATTTTAACAGCGTTATTTTTCTTCAAATTTAGGCCAACGCTGCAAAAACTGGGTGGCAGCATCCTTGAGTCAAGCATAATTTTATTTGAGCTGCGGCCAAAGTTCGCTAAATTACGTCGTCCTATGCGGGAGAGATTGTAGTTTGCAGCGCAGTTTTTCACGTTTTGTACCTTCCAGAGATACTCTGCAGTTGCGCCGAATTGTGGACATTTCTCCCTGTCTCCGATTTCAAATTTTGGACCTATTTTTTTAAATCAAAGCCATTTCTGAGCATGGCAAGCTTTGTGGTGATCGGCCGTAGGCCTATACGACACTGGAGATTACGCGGTGCAGCAAAAAGTACAAAATAAATAGCAATAAAACATTATGACCTGTCTCACGTACTTGCGTAGGACGGCTATAAACGAGTCGGTCTAATAGTCGCCGGTGGCGGTAGTTGGCTGCGTAAACACGTAAAGCACTAAACTCCTTCCTAAGCCATACGGCAAGGACCCATACGTTTCCGTAGCCTTCTACCAGACATCAGCTTACAGTGCGAGACCACGGATATAGGATTAGTGCATCGTGCGGTGTGCACGTTTGCGACCCAGCTTTCGCTTGTGCTTAATGCACCTACCCACGTTGGCATGGCCAGGCTGAGTTGATCTGGTAGCTGTTTACGTACCGATATGGTTTACTCCCGAGTCTCAGTCGTCTGCCGACCGTTTGCCTACTGCACTAACCAGACCGGGCGTTGATTAACTTCGAGGAATTGAAAACAAGATTAAAGCAAGCAAAGCGAGTCGGATATGATGCGTTCAATTAGTGCTAATTGCTCAATTACAAGTTGGTATTGGCGGTCACGAGTTGTTGATCAGTGATCACAGTATAAATTATTTATAGCATGGGCGGCGATTCCGGGGGGATGAGGGGGACATGTCTCCTCCAGTATTTGGACAGGGGGGAGACAACATACAGGTTGCCTTCCCCAATAATTTGCCTCAAAACGATCAAGTTTTAGTTTTACATTTCAGCTATGCATTTCAAATCAGGTCAAGGCGACATTTCTGCATATAACAGGTCAATTTTTTCTGCTGGCGAATTTATTTGTAGCCCTACTTTTAAATTTGTGCCACCGCCCTTGTTTGTTTTTAAGCGTAGGCCTATTGTTTACACTGTACTAAATGTGGTCAGTTGAATACTCAGAAAAATAGTTAAAGTTGTTGCCAAAGATCTCATTTTAAGGCTAGGGCCTAATGCAGGAAATTTGATTTATGGCTGGGATTCTGCCCCAGAACCCGGTGGGGAAGCTCACAACACTCCCCCAGTCCCTATATCTAGAATTTTGCGGTTCTAAAGCCAGGAAAAAGAGGGAAAATGAGAAAAGAAAAGGGAAAAGAGCTAAATAGGGAGGTAAAAATAGAAGAAACAAGAAAAAAAGAAAAAGGGAGTAAAGGAGGAGAAAAGGGGAAGGAAAAGGGAAGGGAAGAAAAGAAAGGGACTCTCTGGATTTGTTTCCCCAGGAAAAAAAATTCTGTAGCTACACCAATGCAAAAATGCATGCAATTATACACAAAAAGCTTCAACTTCTGGGGGACAACGTCCTCCAGATCCTTTTCCTGGGCTTTATCCCTGGACCCCACTAGAAAACTTCTGTTTTCCAGACCCCGTTGCTTTACGCCCTTTAACTTAAAATCCTAAATAACCCCCAAGTTCAGCGCGTTCAAGTAATGGCCAAGCGCATTCATTTCATTGTAACTTTTGTATGTTTTACGTCTACCTGTACGGTATTTCTAACTCCGTACTTTAGGCGACTTTCTAAACATTTCCATGCAAAAATGGCTGCTAAATTGTCTACCTTTTTAATAAAAAGTGCTCAGCTTTTGGGGGCTTTTCCCCCAAACCCCCACCAGGGGCTCTGGCCTGGGACCCAGCTGGGGGACTTCCGTCCCCCAGACTCCCTAGTTGTTCCCCAATGCTCACTGAAAATTGCCGCCCTTGATTTATAGAGTAGGATGCTGCGGTAATTAGAACGATGTGCCTGTACATAAATGCACGCCGGATACAGCAAGTTATGATGAAGAGCGTTATTATATTATATATTATTATATTATATTATATCACCGAGTTACGCGCCAAAGAAGCGAACGCTACAGCAGAACGTTAGTTCAGGCAAATGACAAATGATCATTTTACTCATTGAGCATCATCACGCCACTCGCATCAACGGCAACACGCACTTTACGGCGACGTCCACGCACGCCTTTTGGTGCCTTCGGAAACGAAGCCGTCGTGCTCTCCTCCAGGCACCGTTCCAAGTGAGACCACATTGCTGCAACATCAAACGATGAGAGATAGGGCATGGGTTGCTATTGATCACCAATAGGAAGTCGCATATTGCCTTCCAGGTGACACGAAACTCATTCATTTGGATGACCGTGAAGGTCAACGCGCTATTGTAGCTAAACGGTACGTCGTATCTCAGAAACGGTGAGAGACAGCCAAGCTTGCTATTAATCACTGGTAGGCGTTCACATTTACTACCGTTTAAACTACGGTCGGCTCACTTTAGCGACAGCTGGGCTTTTTGTATAGTCGTGATTTGATGACGTTCGAATGTCAACGTACCGTACGTCGTAGCAGCATGTGAAGTGGAGATTCTGACACTGCGTGAGCGTGCATATTAGCTGAAGATAAGCACAATCATAGTTAGCTTTTATGGGCACTAATACTGACTCAGGTACTGCTATAGCGCGTCTTAGCCATCGCAGTTCTGTCCGTCCGTCTCACGGGTGGAACAGGAACTGCTACAGGCTTTTGCGCGTCTCGTGAGCACTAGCTCAAATTTAGCTGAATATTATCAACATTACTTTATGATAAAAAAATCAAACAAGATTGAAACACGGTGTATGTGATAGCTTAAATTGATGTCACTTCTTCTAAATATGTAGCACAGTTTCATGTCATTTATATTTTTTATATTTCAGCAATTTGCCGGCTAAAGACTCGCAGGCATGAAGTTGGTGCTCAGAACATGTTGCTGCACTTAACGCTAATCTGTGATAACATCCAAGATGCTGGAACACTTGGTACATTGATTCGTTCTGCAGCAGCAGCCAGCTGCAGAACAGTCTTGATTGCAAAGGGTAATTATTATCATATAGCTTCAACGACGTTGTAAATTTCACTATGTTATCGTTTACTCTTGATACTGATTTTTCTATGTTATTTTAGTAACTTTTTCGATTTTATTTTAATGTCATTGGTACTGGTATTGGTTCAGTTACTACTGCAATACGTTTGTTATGTGCTTGGTTTATTAAATAATAATAACAATAATAATTAGCGCCATATCCAGAGGCGTCCTGGGTTAAAAACAGCAGGCTCGACAGGAAGTAGCATTTTTCCAGCAGACAGATGCAAAGTTCCGACAAGATCCATAATGCAGACAGCCACATAATAATACATGCGCTCAAAAGGGAGGAGTTGATTTGCGTTTCCTCAAACGTTAGACGCTCAGAATTTTCATTTTGCCCCTAAATTTCCCCATAATGGGGTTTTCAGTTGTAAAGACAAAAAATTTCCAACACTTTTTCCATGGCCAAAATTTGGGGGGGGACATTGCCCTCTCCCCCCGCCACGACGCCTCTGGCCATATCTATTGTGAATACATTGTGTTTGTGTCTGTTGCTTAGTTTGTTCATAAGCACATTATGATGCATCTGCAGTACCCAACTCGGCATTTTCATTTTAGAAATTTATACCTACTGGTAGATGTCCCCGAATTGTCACATAACACACGACATCTTGAGCAGTTAATCTGCTTATCAATTCCAAGTATTGAGCGTTACAGCTGTAGGCTTCGTCGTACTAAATTATAGATTTAGGCAGCTTAAGGAGCAGATTTAAGGCGCGTACAGAACGGCGTAACTGAACTGAACTAACACGGTTTATAGGTTTTAACAAACTGACCAATGGGCGAGCAGGACGAGCCCATTGGTCATTGGTTAACGCGTACGTGCGCGTAGTGATGTAGTCACCGACGCCGTTAGACGGTGCCTACTGTAGTGTATTACTGCTTGCCCATTGGTCAGTTGTCAAAAACTAAACCATGTGAGTTCAGTTGAGTTCAGTTACGTCACTTTCTACGTGCTTTTAGATTAGATTAAGGCCACTCTAGCACTTTGCCTAAATAATTACATAGGCAGGCCTGCCATAATCTGTTCTGGTTGCTGTCATAAAATAACCATTTCATTTGCTACTGCATGTACCGTATTCGTAGTGATTTAATCCACACTTGTTGGTACTCTGGTTGGTTTGTAAGCGTTACAAATGGCCGCCGTGATGTGAACAGGATGCGTCGACGCATGGGAGCCGAAGGTACTTCGTTCCGGAGCAGGGGCGCACTTTCATTCGCACTCGATTATAACAGACGTTGCCTGGGAACAAGTCGGTAACTACTTGTCGTCGGAAGACCCTGTACTGCTGATTGTCAACAGTGACGCTGACGACAGTGGCAAGTTGATGGCAAATGCCGCAGTCAGAAAACGGCATCAGCGCGCACCGGTCATCGACAACGTTCTTCCCTGGTTGTTACCAGTCGACTTCAGGACGATTGACTGTAGCCCAAGTGATGATGTAGTGCTGATGGTCAGTGGGGGGTTGACTGACGATGCGCATCAGTTTGCCACCGGTCTTGACGGCAGGTTGATCTCATTCCCAGCCGTGCACGGCAAAACCGTAATGAACGCAGCCGTATCGGGAAGTGTAGCACTGTTTGAAATTGCTCGACAGCTACGCTTGCATGCTGCACCCGATAGCTTGAACGCCACTAATGAAAATGGCATTGCGTCTAATTAGTTAGAAGTCAACTTTTTTAACCTACAGTTTATACTGCTGACTTTACTGCAATATGCATGTATTATGTGGCAGTCCTGCATTATGCATTTTGTTTGTCTCTCCGTCCGTCCGTCCGTTCGTCCCGTGTAGGCAGCTATGTAACATGAAAACAAAAAAGTGCAAAACTGTAGAAAACCCCGAATCAATATCAACGTTTCACAGTGCGGGAGAAAGTGAAGTGGACGGCCGGATAATGTCAGCACTGGGCATATTGTCGAGTATGTTGAAGACCGATGATGCATCCTTTCCTTACTGTTGATGATGCAATGAACTTGCTTGTAGGCTGTTCTCAGCCCCAATCATCGTCATGTGCTGTTATTCGGCCAACTAATGTGTAGGGCAATCACTCACGTCATTGTCAGTAATAGCAGGAATTGTGTATCAAACATATTATCTTCAAGAGTAGACCAAAGTCGGTAGAACTGGACTGAATGTTTGCATGTAATTAAATGAATCCAGTTTACTCTCGCAGTGGCTGATAATTTGCACTTTTTGTCCAAATGTGAAATTCGATGAAATCCAGAACAGAGATCAAGATTTGAGGCAGAGGTAGAACTACAGAAAAATAAGTGTGGAATAGCACAGGCACCAAAACTAGGGAATGCAACCCGGGTACCCGAAAAACCGGGTAAACCCGGCCATTTTCAAACCCGTAAATCCGGGTTTGAGAGCGGGCAAAAACCTGGGTTTACAGGTTTAATTTTGGGTGTCAATCATTAAGCATATGCAGTATAAAATTGCTTATGATATACTTTTTTGGGGCGACCGTTAAGCTGTGAGCTTCGTTTGGCTGTTTGGTACGAGTTGTCGTCTGTATCTGTCTGTCGACTGTCTCTCTGTAACGGATGTATTGTGGCTAACTGGTATGTGTTATGGGAAGTTTTTTACCTGAAGTACCACTGTCAAAAGTAGCCTAGACATGCAAAATTTGAGTGATGCAGTGCAAGGGGAACACTTTCAAATTTGGGGTTGAATGAGGGGTAGAAAGTGTGCATTTTTAACGTTAAACTGGCCGTATCTCATATAGGATATTCAATGCAAGGTTTCAGCCTATTAGTTCTAAAGCTCATAGTTTCAGAGACTAAAACTCTTACTACAGCCCTGCCAAGTCTTACGCATCTCACGCGAGTCTCACAGTCAACTCGCTGCTTTTCCGCCCACATAAGTTCTATCTCCCGCAAATATTGCCATTTGGTGGATTTATGTGTGTTTTTATAGGCATTTTAATAACAAGTGATTGGCTTGGCATATCCCTGGCTTCCATGTGGTTCAAACACCGCATTAATGTAATATGTATTGTAAATAGCAAAGGAGTACAGAAACTCATGGAATTTAGTGTAATGCAACATTAAGTCAGTTTCTTATTTTGAAGAACAACAAACAAATGAATGAATAAATTAAAATCAGTGCTTGAAGTGCTGATATGCGAACTATTGGAGTGTGGCTGCATATCTAATATTGTGTATTGAACACACTATTTTATAACAATATCATGAAAGAACTGGTAGCGTGCATTAGAGGCAGACAAGGAAGGGCCGATATGCCATAACAGCCCACTTCAAGCCCTGATACTAATTATAAACATACAAATGCATACACACTAATCTAGTTCAAAACCCGGCACTGGAACTATTTGTATATGCCACACATCAGTGTGCTTTGTTTAAAAAATCTGCAATCATAATATTAACTGGATCAGTTTCACCCAAAAAATGACAAAAAGTATGTGGTAATTATTTCACAAAATTATTCCAACAGTACCCAAAATCTGTTGAGTCTGAAACAATTTTAGTTGAATGAAAAACATGGCAATATTTTATAACTGACTGCTCAGTGAATACTGCTAGAAGAAACATAGGTGGGTAAAACACGCGTAGTCAACAGGGCTCTCTCACAGCTCCATGGTCTGTATGGGCGGTGCTCATCTCCGTTTCATAGGCCCTGAGCCGGCAGTGAGCTGAAACTCAGCTACATAGGAGGTAGGCCAGACCTCTCCCATGTACTGCCGTAACTTTCCCAGCGGTGAAGCCGGTACCAAATTATACTGCTTGGTGACAGAGGCAAGTGTGTGAACAACTTGCCAAGGACATTACCTGGCAGTGCACTGGGCAGGACTCGAACCTGCAACCTCCGGGTTACAAGTTCGAGACGCTACCGCTACACTACCAAGCCACACCGAAGGAACATAGTGTGAAACAAAGAAACATAGCACACCGAATGAAGAAAATCACAAAAACATCCAATTCCTATACATATGAACAGCTGTTCATACATCATTTGCTAAACCTGAAACAATGTTAGCCAAGCGGACTTAATTACTCCTAAAATATTTTAAAGCTTTTTGTTATTATAGTCCCCTTGGCTACAGCTCTGTGCATATTGCAACAAAGAATATAGTTTGTGCAGAAGACCGAATGAACGAAATCACAAAGACATCCAATTCCTATAGATGTGCATGAGACGTCTGAACGACTGTCAATCAGCTGTTATAGTAATATCGGACTGGTGGACCCATCTCCTCGGCATCCTCGCCTGTATTCGACACGCTTTGCTTCTCATAGGACACGACCAGGTCTACGTACGGCTTGTCCGCTGCAGCTTTGATGTACTTCAGCATTCTGCACACATCATTACCAGGCTACCAGCACTTATCCACAATGGCATGTACAGTACAGGGGGCCCGTTTAAAAATGAAAAAAATTAAAGGAATTAATTTAATTTGCAGTTTGAACTGGATAAGCAACTTTAATTGCAAATGTAAAACACTTTTGAAAACGTACGTTTGAAAGGTATGCCAGGGCTCCCCCTTTCACATGTCTTAATAGGCCCCTCATCATGCTTCTGTGTTATGAGATTTTCAATGTCGTAGGATCTAAGTTAAGGTCACAGCAAAGTCATGTTGTTGCAGCAAACAGCAAACAACAAAATATGTAGTAAGTAAACAATTAGCACCATAATTCAACATTATGAGAGCAGTGAGAAAGATAAACAGATAACTCACGGCTCGTTAAGTCTGCGTGCGTGTCCTGGCATTATAGGAACATAGATCATTTTGACTCCTTGCACAATTAGCGCAGCTTTCAGCTTCTGTCTCTCCTTCAATCACATGCAATCATCAGCTCAGCAGCAGTACTTCACACTAGCTAGACAACACAAACTAGATAACTGTGACAGCCCAGTGCAGTGCAACCATCTACCTATAACTATTAAACAGCAAAGACCATTTTACGTTGCACTGCACTGCACTGCCTGGGCTGGCTCACAGCATTGCGAGAACACTGATATGAGATAATATTGCATCATTCTTTTGGTTTTGTGATGTCTGGTGACCTTAATCTAGCTGAAATTTGGTATACTGCCCTGCCCTGGGGATCGTTCGCACCAACTTTGGTTTTTGTGCCTTTAATTTTCAAGTCAGGACCCCAAATGAGCAATGAGCAAGACATGCAGTATAGTCGATTGCAATGGCAATGGCCGCACTATAATCTTTGCACACTGCATATTTTTCTACACATGGTGTGTCAAATGTAAGCAGAAGCAATATATGAATATGATTACACATTTTTCTGTCTATGCGTTCACTCCCTGTAACTACTTTCAGTATTTGCAGATAATCGCTAGCAGTAACAGCCGGTTGGTGATGCATTTCACCTGCAGAGTCTGTATGAACTGTTTCACAGTGAAGTCTTTGCTACCACGAACTTCCCAGCGGTCCCAGACCGTGTATTCAACAGCATTACTGCAAAATGCAAGCACGCAGACAAAGACACCACTGAACCAGTGAGTGAGCCTGGCTCGACATATAAACAAGAATCAAACTAAGAATGCAAAAATTCTACATAACAATAATAAACAGTGTTACACACATAGACAGTCTTTACACACCCAACATAATTTTAACTAACAAAAGATATGGTACAAATATGCACAATCTAACTAACAAAGCTATACTCAATTTTACAGCTTCCAGGACCTATATGGGTATATAAATGAATGAATCATCAGCTAAAATCATTACAGAAAGTTTAACACGAAAAGAGTAAAACCGGCACTTGTATACAACCTCATTCTTGTCTTGACGGCAGGAGCTGGCTCAGAGAATATAAAAAGAGGCAGAGCGAGGTTCAGGAATGCATTCTTGTAATGCTCACTTGGAGCATTCTTCACGACTTTGATAAGTTCCACTGCCACCTGGACACATCAGGGGCGTCTACACCATATAAGCCACAGAGCAGTGATCCACCTAGCCTTGTTCTAAGCTGTCCGTACTGTCCGTCAGTAGAATAGACGCCACTGTGCAGATATGCCAGATATGTCTAAAAGACAAGTTGTGCTTTCTACAAAATTATCGATCTACATATATATATGAAAACGTAAATACAGCAAGTGTTTCTGCAATTACTCCTCAGATATGTAGATGGGATGGACCTGAAAAATGACTGGGTCAAAACGGGCCGAACCAACAAATCAACTGGTTGGGCTCGGCCGTGCCAGGCCAGGCAGGCAGGATTGATACAAAGCTACAAATAGTGAGTGAGTAGGGTTTATCGTCCCACATGACACGGTATAGGTCATTTTGGGGACGGCCTTTCCAGGCAAAATTGCACATACACATAATAACAGAACAAAAAGTTTAATCTTTACAGAAAGTTTAACCTTTGTGAAACGCAAAACACAAAAAACGACGGAAACCTAAAATTGCAAGAACTGCCAATTATAATTGTGCATATGTATCGAAAATGGCAGTTCTAATAATCTTCCCTGTTTTCCTTCAGACAGTCATCAATCTCACAATGCTGTCTATTGGAGGACAGGGGGCGAGCTACAAATAGTGCAAGAGATGAAATTTTTTTGAAATTTCCAAGTTCACACTAAATGCACACATTTATTAAACAGACTGTCATTTAGGACATATTTTGACACACAAGCAAATGGTCAGATACAGAACTTTTGATTGTCAAAAATGGTGATGTTGTCAGAGAAAATGGACCAGAGCAGACAGTAAAGAAAATGGGCCAAACAAAGTATTTCAGGCCTATGCACATGCTTGTGCTCCACTGAACTAATACCACCACCTAGTAGTACTACTAATCTACCTCTAGTCAGGTGGTTATAGATCAATGCAAGTGACCACAAGTTCACGCGAGGCTCTTGTGACATCTCTACTATTTAAAAATTTAACTGTAAAGATTCTAGAACTGGAAAATAACATTAGGTGACAACAAAGTAACTACAGACAACGCACCAGACCAGCAATGGCAGCAGTAGTTGTTGCAATGGCAGGAACAATACGTCCAGCAATGCGTTTTATCTTCAGCCGCTCGCTGTTTTCAATGCCATACATACTGGCTCGAAGATTCTGCAGACAAAAACAGAACACAAAGTCTACAAAATTAACAGTTTAGAAATCAGATCCTACACACGATATTTTTGTTTAACCAGCTATTTTTTTCCCAAGATCTCTTACAAAATTACTTGGAACTCTCTTGTGAGCTATCTTAAAACCAGCACACTCACTGTTCATTTTTATGCACGAGAGCTAGCATAGCTTCAAGTCCAGGTGAGATGAAGACTTCTGGTTTTCACTATATGATAGCATAAAGTCTCTAGTATTTTGTGACCAAATTTCATGCCGATGGGTGAGGGGTTCTCCTCAAATGAGGGCATGAAATAGGGGCACTCCTTAAAAAGACGTTATTTTACCATTATTGGCTTGTCTATCATGGAAACAGTTGCAGATAGGAACAGACATGCTGCTTATCATAGGAAGCACTGGTGACAACCTTCTTATGTCAACATCGATGACCCTGAATGACCCTGAACCCCCAAAATAGAGGGTTTTAGTGATTTTTTTTGCAATTTTGGGCTGCTACACACAATTCAAGAGTGAATTGCGGCGAAATGGCTAGAGACAGACCCAGACAACCTGCATAGGAAATTTTCAGTACTGAGCATAGATTTTAGCAGTGCAAGTCTGACCCCTTAGATTCAAGAAGGCCTGCACATGTGGGTGTCAAAGAAGGGTACCCCCTAAAAAGTGGTTATTTCACCACTATTGGCTGGTGTAGCGTAAAAACGGTTGCAGACAGACATAGACATGCTACTTATCAAACAAGCACTGGCAATGAGCTTCTTAGGAATGTCAACATCAATGACCTTGAACTACCTTGAAGCCCAAAATAGCGGTTTATGTTAGTTTCTTTTGTGACTTTTGGCTGCAAAACAGTGAATTGCGATGAAATGGATAGAGAGAGACCAAGATTATCTGCTAAGAGAAACTACTATAGGCTGTCATGCGTCTCATGAGCATTAGCTCAGATTTCTTGTTAGAAGCCATTGAAAACATCGTTACATCCATTTACTAGCACTTCAAGCACATTTGATTTTTAGCCGACCATATATAAAATAACGGTTGAGCTACTGGCATGGTTGTCATCTGTCCGTCTGTCTGTAACGGGTGTACCCCGGCTAATTGGTAGGGCACAGGGGAAAACTTTTTACATGAATAACTAGCATGCAAAATTTCAGCGATCAACTTCAAGGGGAACATTTTCAAATTGGGGGTTGAATGAAGGGGTAGGAAAAACGTGCGTTTTCAAAGGAAAACTGGCCATATCTTAGAAACGGTGAGAGATATGACCTAGGTTACTATTAATCACTAACAGGAAGTGGCATACGCCTATCAAATTAGATGGAAATCACTGACCTTGGATGACCTTGAAGGCTGATACACGCTATTGTGGCTAAACGGTGTGAGATAGGGCCTAGGTTGCTATTGATCATTGACAGTAAGTCGCATATTGGCTTTCAAATGATATGAAAATCATCAGTCTTGGATGACCTTGAAGGTCACTGACAACCAGTACGGTCGGCTATCCTAGCGACAGCTGGGCTTCTTGTTTATAGTTGAAGTATGACATAAATTACCAACTAACTTACTTACTCCAGACCAGGTTTGGTCTCAAAAATTGAACTTTCAGTAAAGTTCACTGACTGCAGAGTGAGAATCCCTTAACTTTTACTGCTACGTCACAACTTCAAGCGGTAACGGACAAAAGCCAACTAAAAAGTTGCTAACTAAAGGTTTATCTAGTTTTTCACCTAGACCAATAGTTTAACTAGAAATAGGTTATTTAAAGCATTGTTAAACTATAAATTTGTTTTTGTTAGCTGAATAGTTTTTTTTCAGATAGCTTATCGCATTTTATTACTCAACATTCCCCGAAAGATATAAGCAAACTAGTAATGTTCTCAAAAAATACTATATGCACATTAAACGGAACTAAGAACACACCGAGGTCGCTGTGATGAAGTCAATATGTCCATTATCATCATCATCTTTTTCAAATATGGCAGGAATCATCTGCTTAAATGCTACAAGCACATACAAAAATTATTCTACTTTTACTTAACGGCATTGTTTCAATGAAGACATTGTGAAAAATTGCCAGATCAAAATCATACCTTAAGACTGCAGACACAGTTAGCACATATCTCATTACCAGCCATGCAAATGTCTGAATAGTAAACTCTATGGTTATAAAAAATACATTTTTTTGTACTGAAAAATGTAAAAATGAGATATCCATCGTTAACTGGCAAATGACCCAGATACCAGCAAAGTTGCAAGTATCTTGGTCATTTGCCAGTTAACAGTTGACAGTTCTGTCACTTAATGTTAAGATGATAACAGAAATCTAATGTTCCAGGATTAACAAAATAAACCAAGATTAATAGAATAAACATTCATAAAAATACAGCATACTCACAGACACATAAAATACAAAATGTAGGAGGGTTTTACGGTTTTTTATGCCTTTTTGTTTACAACTTAACAGTTAAAAGACCGTATGCGACAGATGGAAAAGGCAGATCAGCAACACCTGTAATGTTGCCTATTATGACGGCTGCATTATTTATCAACGTTAAAAACAGGTAGAAATGATAACAGTATGCGAGTAACTTGCCAGTACTACTGAACCATCCATCGCTGACTCTCTGCATCTGCTGTGCTGCAAGCTTCAGCTCATCGCTGCTTATGTCAACGGACTGCGGCTTCTGAGCCGTTTCATCCACTTCAATTTTCTAACACCGACAACACCATCAGCAGTTACTGTCATGTGAACTTTCAGAACATCAAGGTTCTTGCACAAAGATGCTCGGAACATCAGTGCCTCTGTAGCATTTACACGCTCCATCACAAGCTTTCTGGATCATGAGTGCAAGATTATGAATTTGCTAGGGTAGGAATTACTAAGAACAATTCTATAGTCCAAGTGCTTCACAATTATGTATTTAGATTATGTTACATTTAATGCCACTGCTCTACTCGCACGTTGGAATTTTTTTGTTATCCTACATTTTGTGTTTTTATAGCACGTCTTTATTGTAAGCATGAATGCCCGACATGTGTTCAATATACTGCTTACTTACTTACTTACTTATGACTTCCCGTATAACACTGCAAGTGTTCACATTAAAACATCAGGCAATATGTTTATTGTAAGGATAAATTCTGCTCTAATCATTCTACCACAAGTGATCAAATACAACCTTATTTTTGGGTTGAAATGGCGGCACAGCAACTGTCTGGATAATCTGAGTCACAATGCTCTCATTCAGATCCTACAAATCAACATGCATACACCACATATGTGCCATTATTTTATTTCAGGCTTTTGTTATAGTAATAGTCACAACAATGCTTACGACATTCTCATGATGGCATTGCCATAGTGACAGTTTATCTGGTTCATTTGATGCATTTACAACAGCACCAGAGGGGGACCAACTCAATCAGCTTGAGTGACAGATCCACCCAATCTGTCAGCATTAGCATTGCATTAACTATCGCCATTTATGTGGCCTTCCGAGTCTTAGCCAGGAAGCTGATAGTTATTTTCAATCCCATAGACGGTAGAAGGCTGAGTCAGTTACACACGATGATTGCATACCTGCCAACAGCCAGTAAGCCATCCAGGTATAATAAGTGGGCCCAGCTTAGAGTAATTTCACTACAACATGCTACAACTAACAAAAAACAAACGGCAGTACTATTACTGGTGGAACTTTGTGCTGTCCTGGAATTAATTTTCTACCCCAGACTCCCCAGTAGTCTTTATTTGCTACATGTCTGAACTGGTGCTGCTGCTCTTAAACACCAAGCAGTCAAGCTGTCCTGTTCCGATGCCAATGATTTTTAATCTCTGTATTTTTCTTTCTCCGAACTACAGATCTGTGTAAGCATACTCATTCTATCAAGCAAATATTGCGACAAGAGAATATTAATATTAAATACCTCATCTGTGTACGGCACACCACACATGCTGGCGAAGAGACGAGCATAAGCAGTCACGAAGCTCATGTGTCTACAAACCGACAACACGCATTCTAACATGATGCCTGCATCACTGCTACGTGGTCACCCTAATAACTCACACTATCTGTCTGTCCCATACGGACTCCTAAGTCAAAAAAAACGCCAGCATTCCCAGGCAAGAATAACTGAGGTGCCAATTTACACATTTAAAGATCAAAATTCAAGGTTACTGGACGTCAAAAACCTCCAGAAAGATGTTGCATAAGCAATCAAACATGGCCGAACTCATCTCAGCCTAACCTAATAAACAATGATTGCAGTAAATAAGGTTAGGCAAAGGGTCACGTCAGCCATGAAAACAAGTAGATAGCTGAATAGTGCTCTGGCATTGGGTCAATAAATGTTGGTAATTATATACAGACAGGTTCTTCGACATAAGACACATGTGCATTTTCATCATCTATATTTCATTCATCTGATATGTTTTAGTTCAAATGTCAGCTGAAGAAATACTTTTTTTGATAACAAAATATACTGAGCAGCGAGCAAATCAAAGATTTCTGTAAAGTAAACACTTTACTTTACTTACGTACGTACACTAAAATTAGACTAACAGTGACAGGTTACAGAAAAGTGACACATACATGGGGTTATTGGCATCAAAAGTCAGTGGTGTTGGCGGTCGTTTCGGTGACTGCCAGAATGGACCTGCACATTAAGACAGAATCAGCTAATATACCACACGCAATACGCATCAGTTGAGCTGCTGACAGCATTCATTTTATACCAAAATGTGAAGGATACGGTATCTACTGTTCATGCACAACACACATCTGCATGCAACTTGTTTCACAACAAGCAATGATGCAGTCAAGTCCACCAAGTCTGAGTCCGAGCCTAATGGGTGTGAGTCTAAGCCTCAGTCTAACAGGTTCAACAAGACACAATGGCACAGGGTTCATTGTTGGCAATCTACGCATGTAATAAATAACAAAAAAAGAACAGAATGTGAGAAATTATACAACATTCTGTCTAACGGTTAAAATACTAAAATCAGTACAGCATAGTGACTTTCAAATCATACATAGCCGAGTCCGAGTTCAGTGCATCCATGGCTCTATGGTCTGAGTATGAGTCTTGAAAAATAAGGACTCTAGTCCATCTTAAGTATGTTTTCAGACAAGGTATGAATACGACGGGCGTTCAAAAAGTTTTGCAAGTCGATATGTTAGAGTGAAAAACTTTTTAAAATCTATATACCAGTAAAATGCTTTAAGCTCATACGAGTTTAGGAGGAATGTGTGTTTTACTGGTGCATAGATTCTGATAAGTTTTTTAGACTAATGTATTGACTTGCAAAACTTTTTGAATGCCCCTTGTATGTAATACGTACTGCCATCTTTAAGTCGAGTGTCAAGTGGAAATGCATGTAACAGCTGCAGAGCCTACAACATAGCAGAGACAGACTTAAGCTGCACTGTCCACCTAAACACTCATACCATACTACACTACATAAACAGTGTATTGCATATAAGGCAAAACATTAAAACACAGACTGCATGGGGGTCCCATAGTGTCACCGAAAAAAATACTATGACATCACTTAAAACTAGACAAATATGCTGGCCCAGGGCCAATGTGGCCATCTGCATAAAGCTGCTCAACCTTAATAGGGATGATAAATCAGTCACTAACTGCTGTTGCTGCACACCAACACTTTTACAGCTATTGTCATAACTCTCGACAACAAATAAACTTATGATTAATACAACAGACAACTGAGTTCACACATGTAAAATAAAACTGCAATACAACTGTGCAATAAAATTTTGTTGCGCTGCTCTTGTGCACACTGCTCCAATTTAACAAAATTAAATGGGAGTTAGTAAAAGTGACTGTTTCGAGTTATCTTATTGCAACTGCAATCATCATCATCACATTATTATCTCACAGGCATGAACTACATACTTAATTACTCTGTGTATAACCTGGCTGCAATGACATCTACAAAGGTACACGTTACACTAGATTGGCGTAGACTACTTACAAGACATACAACAAACCTTGTGGTTAAAATATTTTTCAAACTTTATGCGTCCCTGAGTCACACAGTTGGCCCAACTGGAGGGAAGCGCATGCACCATCTTGGCAACGGTAACTGCGCCATCGACAGCAATTCCTTTGTCCAGCATCTGCAACATGCATTCATAACACATACGACTGCACGTAAATTAAAAAAAGATAATGCACCAGTGCTAGCTGAGAAACTTTATCGTAACTGGATTACTAAGAATCCATGTCGGCCCAGTGCCGACACATTGTGTGGCCATCCACCTGACCTGACCACGATGCTAAAAATTGGCACACCAAAAACTCCTGCCGAGTTACAAGTTCACACCAATTTTGTTTTTTTTGCACCACTTTAGTTCTCAAGTTAAGAGCCCATACAAAACAAACGGTCATAGACAGTCTGACAAAGAGTCTGACAAACAGACAGACAGACAGTCCAACAGAAAGCAGACAGCAAGATGTGCAGTGCAGCCCAACAGAATTCTTAAACATAAAAAAATCAACATAACACAATTTATTTCTAATAACTTGGCCAACGACGTGACTATTTCTAAAACAGTGGCACAAACAAAACAGACCTACTATGAAAAAACCATGATGTGGAATCTGCAAATCATAATGAGTGCATATCAGTAAAAAGGATCAATAAAGCTGACATCGTTAATGATACCATTACGATATTTTTTATTAAACAACTAAAAAAAGAAACGGCATATTTATTGGCTTTGACATGCAAAAATTCCCAGCATTATCAATGAACTGTTCTTAGAAATGCAACTAAGTAGATTGAAATGAATAATCAACATGGCAGAAAGTCAAAACTTACAGATGCAGCTGTCTGTGGAGTCTGATGTGTTGACCAGAATTTGTTATACAGCGATGGCTTCTGTGAGAATATGGTTTCAAACTGTGTGCACAACAATTAACAATGACACAGCTATTATGGCAGCATGATATACATAGTTATGTATGAAGCATATGATGAATACAAACTGGAACAGACTGACATTATGCTGCAACTACAAAATAACTTTGAATTCGTTGTGCACTGAACAACCAAATATCTTAGAAGCTGATTGATGCATAATTTTGGGGATGTTTTTGATGTCCGGTAAACTCTGGCTATTAAGACTTTTGAACTAAAAATTGGCACATCGATCATCCTGTTTTTGGAAATGTTCGTGGCAATTTTGGTTTTTCTCTGCCTTTTTCATTTTCAAGTTAGGAGACGTAAGACTAGCAAGACACGCAATGCCACAGGTCTGTTAAAATTATGAAAACAAAGTCCTTCCCAAGTTCCCAAGCCATAATGCCCACAAAGCGGCGCCGATCTCCATTTCTTTAGCCCTCAGTCAGATACAGATTCCACTGCGAGACCACAGACACAAAGCTAGTGCATCGCATGGTGTGCCTGTTTACATCCAGTTTTTGCTGCTACTCACTGCGCCTACCCCTGGATGAATGGCCAGACTGTTAAGATGCTGGCATAAAAAATGATCACAGCACTGCATGATAATTCAAAATATTTGAACAAAATATGGCAGTTGATTAAATATTCTTTGCTTGTCGGGATGTAACGCTGTCATCATAATGTGTGTGGAGTGGACTAGAATACCTTGTCTCTGGCCCACTCGATGCAGTGGTCGATGACGGCTGGGAATGACTTGAGTGTGCAGTACGGAACATCTTCATCAACCGGATCTCTCTTCAACAACATATAGCAAACAACTTGCATTAAGCCCAAACCCCTCTTATTTTCATCTGTTGTGGACTTGCTGCACAACATTTAACAAACCATTTAAAAATCCAGAACAAACTGAAAGTCTACAGCAAATCCAATACATAGTGATGACAGATGTCACTGGCCGGTCAAATCAGTTTTTACAAAGAAAAAACATAAAATTATGTGACAAACACCAACCACACAATGACAGACGTCACAAACACCGATTGTAATGCAAAGACAGCAAAAACCTAACGTACCTGATTAGAGTATGATTCCGTCAGATGTGGTACAATGACCTGAACATGGCCTTTAGCTCCCATTGTGCCTGACTCAAGTAGTGGTTTCTGATTTGTAACACAGCGGCTACAGGCAAAACAATAAACAAACTATGCCATTGGCTTGCAGCGGCACAACCCTAACACTGTTCGTGATATTAGACCTTTAAAGCTAAAAATTGGTATACCAGTTATTCCTGCTCTGGGAAACATTCACAGCAATTCCGGTTTATCAGTGACTTCCATCTTTTGAGTTAAGAGCCTACATGGGACAGATAGATGGTAAAGATAAGGTAAGCAGCCTTTTGGGAGATCACACTAATATCAAAACAAAATGTACAACTACCAGTAGCTACAGTCAATTTCACAGGACTACAGAATTATTTTATGGAGCATATGATCATTTATTTTCCATGTAACACTTATGTTAAAACAAATTCAGCTACAACAATCACTGCAATAACAGGCCAGCAAGTCAGTAACAAGAAATCTAATGCTCATGAAACGCGCGAGAGCAGTTCCCGTTTGCAGGTAATCTTAATCTATCTCTATCTACTTCGTCACAATTCACTGTTCTGCAGCCGAAAATTTTTAAAAAATCACTAAACACCCCTTATTTTGGAGTTCAAGGTCATTCAAGGTCATCAATGTTGATATTAGTAAAAAACACGGCACAAGTGCTTGTTATGATAAGCAGCATGTCTGTGCCTATCCGCAATCATTTTCACACAATACAAAACAAGAGCGGAAAAATAACTACTTTTTAGGCGGTACCCCTCTTTGACAGCTGCATGTACAAGCCTTCTTGAACGTAGGTGGTCGGGACTTGAACTGTTAAAAATCTACATTTAATGGCAGAAATTGCATATGCAGATTGTCTTCGGTTATCTCCAGCCTTTTCGGTGCAATTTACACTCTTGAAATGTGTGTTGCAGTCCAAAATCATGAAAAATTCACTAAAACCCCCTATTTTGGGAGTCAAGGTCATTCAAGGTCAGCAATGTTTAGATTCCTAAGAAGCTCGTTGCCGGTGCTTGTTATGATAAGCAGCATGTCTGTGCTTATCTGCAACCATTTTCATGCTAGATCAGCCAATAGCGGTAAAATAATGTCTTTTTAGAGGGTGCCCCTCTTTTGCTCCCTCGTTCATGGGGACCCGCCTCACCCAGTGATATAAAATTTTGTCACAGAATACTAGAAATTTTAGGCTATCATACAGTGAAAACCCGAACTCTCTATCTAACCTGGGCTTGAATCAGTACCAGGTCGTGACAGACGAATGAACAGAATTATCGTAGCTAATATGCACTATAGCTATGCTACTCTCTCGCGTAAAAAAGTAAAGGTAAAGTAACAAATTCACAACTAGCTAAATTTCATACTGCAAAGCCGCAGAGGAAAAAAATAAATGTTCAATCTGTGTTCATCAAACTTTTTGTAGGAATGATTCTGACTGTAACTTAAGTGTCACAAGACCAATCAAGTGCTGAAAACTGACACATCAGTTCTTAGTCTAAACTCACCTGTCCATGTATCGACGTGCTTCCAGATTGTCCAATGCATTAACGACCACATGAAGACCGTTAAAGAAAGCATCCGTATACACCGTACTCTCAGTGTCCTGGCAAACTGAGAAAATTCATGCAATTATTATTCACAATAAAATATTTCACTAGGTGCCACTGGTGCATTTGAGTTCTGTTTAGATGGCAATTTTTTACCAACTTACTCCAGGGTGGGCAAGGCAAACTTTTGTGAACCTGTGGAATATAACTTCTTTCAGGTTAAATGTCCTTTAGTCACATCTTTAAACAACAGTGTTAAAGCACTGAGACGTTAATTTACCAGACTGTACAACATACACAATATTTAGATCACACCACTGAAAGCATCAGAGATGCCGGCCATTGCAACATATGTTACCATAGCGTGGTCTCTACGTCAGTATGTCTGTCACACTTGTGCACCCTGATAAAGCCATTGTATGAATGACGAGATATTTGACAAAAACACTCAAGTGGCATGTACTAGATTTGTGGCATCAGAAAAAGCAGTCAAAATTTACCTTACATCTTTTGCGGTCAACTTCTACAAATTACATAATGGATACTACAGACAGACTTTAGGAACTCAAAAAGATGCATCCATTGACAACATTGCTGATCCCATATAAATTTTCCTTCCTCCACCAACAACACATGTAGCAAATAAACTTGGCCATGTTTAACTTACAAGACTTTCAGCAAAGAACAGAAAGAAAAATAACCTCAGTAAATAAGGGCTCACAGATGTATAATAAAAACAATACATTGTGGAATAACTATCTGTACATGCCAAAAATAAAAGTAAACAAAATATCTCTGACGTTGATAACTTTCACATTTACAAAAAATCTTGAGAATAGAGAGAATTATGTAAAATATAAGAAAATATTCAAGGCAGTTGCTAATTAACAATTCACAAACAACATGACATCACCACAAATGATACCTTTATACTGTTGTGCTTCGACGTTCAGATCTGCAACCGCACAGAATAATAATAATAATATTCAACTGACAGGGTGCAATTTGGTCCTTAATTTTTCACGTATTGCAATTTCCAGTCATTGTTTTTTGTGGTCTATCATTTTCAGGTCCTGCAAATTCAGTGTCCCCAGCAATATTAATGATGCACTATTAACACGTTAACGCATGCATTAAAAAATTAACGCAATGCATTAACACATTTAAAAAATTAATGCTTCAACAGCTCTAATGGAATCATCAACTTTTAGCAGGCCAGATACATAGCAGTGAAGAAAGTAACAATATTTTTGAACTAAAATGCTGATCTTCATTCGTCATGAACATGAATTTTGCTTCAGAATCAAATGCACACGAGCTAAAATATGCAATATTTAGGCAGCTTATTAAGCAAAATCTACCCAAGGTAGCGTTTCTGGTCATAACTTACCACATTTCTGCTATAAGTAACAACAAAACTAAAAAACACTCACAGAGTACAAACCTTAACCAATTTGCTGCATTTATTTTTTGCTGTCTACAGGATGCAAACAGTGAATACAAAAATCTTTTAAAATTTGTGTCATGCAAATAAAGTCCACTGCTACTTGGGCATGCTCCAATCAAAAGAAATAAATTTAATGTAAATCTGTTCATAAAATTCTTGTGCACAGACAGACAAATAACATAACCTCCTTCCTTTGGCAAAGGTAGTAACAAAAGTTACTGCAGTTTAGATGCAGTGTTACCTGGATTTATTTCTTTTGCTGAATGTGCAGCTGTTGTGCTTTTTGGCATCTGAAACACACAGTCAGAAATTCTGCCTACATACAATGGCGTCTTGATCGAAAGTATGGGGCAATTGCCCCCTCCCCTAAATTTCGGGCTGTTGAAATATCATCTGAAAATCTTCTTGTCAGATATTTTTCGTCAAAAATGCAAAATGTCGTTCGTTCGTTTCTGGCAAGCACCGCTAAGAGTGCGTAGCGCCGAATGTAGACATCAATCTCCAAAGTGGACGGTTTTGAGCCAGGTCAACTGCGTCGTTCATAGTGAGGTCGCTGGATTTCAGATCCTGCTCGATGGTCTTCATCCATGTAACACGAGGACGTCCCAGTGGTCTCCTCCAGTTTCCTGCTGGGGAAGCTGTTAAGATCTGTTTTGCATCAGTTTCATCAGGCATTCGTGCAATGTGTCCAAACAGGGACAGGCGCCTTGACTGGACTATGGCTGAGAGATGGGGTTGCTTGGTTAACCTTCTGACTTCGTCGTT
>Ga0209367_1002544_pt1 | contig 24170 bp, 12 predicted proteins | sample WorMetLIZISLAND2_FD_187412 | JGI IMG/M metagenome (GOLD analysis project Ga0209367, IMG submission 187412) | Marine gutless worms symbiont microbial communities from Max Planck institute for Marine Microbiology, Germany - Olavius geniculatus... ... | reverse complement strand
TACACACACTGCTGTACACGGCCCCAAATGCAGTAGTACCTTTTGACGATTTTCTCAGCTAATCATTATTATTATTAGGCACAATTTGTTGGAGTTATTTCAAAACGTAATAGGGGTCCGGTTTTTTTGAGACACAGTGTATATTAAGTAAGTCATACGTGATATCTAAACCGATTCTTTTCCATTTACGTTTGTCGACACATAGCTTGAAACTGAGCTGTAACGCTTTTGATGCGGCGTTAACAGTCTGTCTGGGACGAAACTTAATCCAATATCACCTCTCTACCAGGAGACGACCGTCCGCGTTGATCACTCATGATAATGAACTTGAAGATAACGCATTTAGCATCAGTATGCACAGTCCGATGAGAAGCGATTGCTGCACTCATAGACACCTATGTATAGGAGCTTATGACTGTACGCTGCGATGTTCATCTGCATTAAACGTCGAGACAAGACGTCGTCTAACATAATTATTAACATGACGTCGTTGATTTGTAACGAATTTAGACAGCTTCAAACTCTGAAACTTGACGCGTATAGAATTGCATAATCACAGCGGTCACCCCACCAGATCGAAGCTTCTTGAACGATCTGCTTTTGTAGATCTCGATTTACGCTGTGTCTCAAAAAAAGCATCCCCGACATTTTTGACTGTAAATTGAAAACCAATTATCAGATTTTGATAATTTTTGGTACGAATATTTCTGACACAACTTGCCATCAAATCATCGTTTAGTTTCCCACCTCACCCAATGTATGCTTCTGCACTACCTTGGGAAAGCAAATCAAACAAAATGTGTTGAAATCAATAGAAAACCTGAAAAAACATCCCCGACATTATCAATTGTAACTTAAAGAAAAACTAGCAAATTTTAATAATTATTGGCAAAAATATTTCTGACACAACTGGTTATTAAATAAGTGTTTTAGTTTCTACCTCACCCAACGTCTGCTTTTGCACTACTTGGGGAAGCAGATCAAGCATTATACGTGCTAAAATGAATGAAAAAAGTCAATAAATGCCATCTATCCTAATCTGTTGGCCCCAGCGACTGGTCTATTACAAGGTGTGACTGTCATGCAGCAATAAGTCTACCAGATGAGTTTAGGAATGTTTGTGAAGTCAAGAAGCGACTGGTACAGCCTGGATTGGTCTGGAGCAGAACATTATAGATACTGCTGTCAATGAATAGAAAAAGCGTCTCCTTGCCTATGTTCGTATAGTGCATGGCCAACACTTCAAGCAATTTTACTGGAGGCAGTTGAAAAATAGACAACTAGATGAAATGTTAGCCAAAGTGTCAGAAATGTGAACAAAATGTGTTTTTACGCGGTGTGTTAATTAAGCAATCATATCGCATTGGATAAAAAAGTGATATTTCGCTGGTAGTGTTTTTCCCAGGTAGTGCAAAAACAAACGTTAAGTGAAATGAGAAACTAAATGTTTATTTGATAGCAAATGGTGCCAGAAATATTCCTACCAAAAAGTATAAAAATCTGATAATTGTTTTTCAAGTTACAGTCGAAAAAGTCGGGGATGCTTTTTGGGACACAGTGTATATGCAGTTTGTACTGGTGTTTTCTGGTCCGAGAAGAACTAATTGTGAAAAACTCATCAAAGTTGGCATACAACCGAACAAAATGTTGTAACAGGTGCATTCGACGCAGTTTCACTTTTGGACGTCATAAATCATAATGTACGTTCTCACTAGGAATCTTATTGATTCGATTGATCAATTTCATTGATTCTTTTGAATTGATTAAGATATTGAGAGTATAAGTATTCAATTTCTGTAACTTATAAAGCAAGTAAAAGCGCCGAACTGACAATTAACACGGTCTTTGTAATGGAAGCTATTTGCAAAAGTTAAAATTATTTTTGTTATTACATTCTGTCTAAAACAGCGTGTTTAAAACAGCGAGTCAGTCTATAAAAACATCATACATTCGCTTTACAAAGTGAAGCTTAGTTGTTTCGGAGCGTCCGTCCGTCCAAACGCCGCCATGAATGACAATCATTTGAATGATACTCCAAATTCATGCTGAGCCAAGCGTTTCCCGCGGCGATGTAAAGGGCGCGGCAGACTTGCGTCTGTTGGTGTCGCGGCAGTGGCGTCAGCGGCTACACGCTGTTGTAAATGCCTTCCACAGCTCAGTGATGCGGCTGTACGGAGTGTGCCGCCCGCCGCTCAGCAACCAACCATCTTCCGATAGACCACCCCCTGAGTTGCCCATCAATCGCCTGTCCGTCATCTATACGTCCGTATTTATTGTTACCTATCGCTTGCAGTTTCCAGTTCCTGCTAATTCAATGTGTGCCGTCTTTGGCCGCGAAGAAGTCCGGCAATTTTTTTCTTATTTACGAAATCTATTCATTTATGTACGTGTTTATAATGCGTCTACGTAATCCCGTTCTGTCAGTCGGTAGCCTAATACTCAAACAATAACAATAAAATTTGTAATTTTTTGTTACGCGCGATAGCAGACTGCTTCACGCGTATTAGCCATCGTCTAGGCGTCTGTCCATCTGTCCGTTTGTCTATCCGACACACTCGTGATTTGTATCAAACCGGATCAAAAAATCTTCCTATGCACTGCCCCAAAGACTCTAGTTTATCGTGACGAAATTTCATGCTCTTGAGAGAAGAAATTCTTTTCAAACGAGAGCGTCAAAGAGGGGTACTTTATTATATTATATGTTTATAATATGTATAAAGCCTACCTTAAATGCGGTCTCAAGTTTTAGTTCTTAGTTTTTGGATTTGGGATTTAAGTTTCTTTCACTTTACGTCACTGGTTAAGAGTGAACTTATGAGTTTAACGTTCTGATTATGTTTTCTTTTCTGCAATTCCATCGTTGACATTACTCCAGTAAACACTGAACTATCGCTCCGCTCAGCTGTCTCTCTGGAGCTATTGATTTGCTGGGCTGATCCAGAACAAGAGCATTATGATGTACTCGGACCTGGACGTAAAACATCTTGAGAGAAGATCAAAGAAAAGTCAAAGCAAAGAATTGAGTCCGACAGTGTCTGATTGTTTCGCCGAAAGCTTTCTAGTTGCAATCGATCGCATGCAACTCCCGCAGCGTTGCACGATGTTGAATGAACGATCTAAACGTGCGCGCCAGCAAGTTGTTCGCACCGCGGAGGATAAAAGAAGAGCTACAGCGCGCTGAACACGGCGGAAGAACACATTCTTGTCGGTCGGTCGTCGACAGCTGATGCGGCTACTGATGGTGTTCGACGAAGATGGGAGTCAGTCACTCTCTCTACAGAGGCCCAGACGCCAACTATCTATACATTTGTAGCGCCCCGCCCCGACCCGCAACAACCGTCGATTCTCTCTGTTTCCGCCGAAATCAGGACGCTAGCTCGGCTCAACTCTCGGGCGTTTTCTTTCTCTTGAATAAAAGCGACTGCATTCCGCCAGACGTAACAGGCCACAGAAAAAAACCGTCTTGACGGAAAGGAACGACGTAAAATTCGAATCGGCGCCGATGTTTCGGCTGACCGACCGTGATTAGTCTACTTAGTAGAATAAAATATTTACAAAGAAATGTTATGCAAATGTTTGGCGTTTTGCGTGCAACCATGCACGGCCTTGACACAAAGAACGTGCGAAGAAAAAAACTCGCAACGCAATTTTAAGAGGCGTACAGAGCGATGTAATTGAACGGATCTGAACTAAGCTGACACGGTTTACTTTTTGACAAATTGACCAATGGGCAAGCAGTAATGCATTACAGTAGGCACCGTCTAACGGCGTCGGCGACTACGTGTTTACTCGCACGTACGCGTCAACCAATAATCAATTGGCTTGCCCTGTTCGCCCATTGGTCAGTTTGTCAAAAAATAAACCGTGTCAGTTCAGTTCAGTTCAGTTAATAGTTACGTCGTTCTGTACGCGTCTTTAGGATCTCGTCGGCTCGTCATCATTGGTATACAGGGCGGGCCAAAAAATGGCACCATTTTTGTATACCTCATAGCTTCACCAAATATCAACCGATTTTCAAAATTCTTTTACTCTCAGAATCAGGAGACAATTTGCAATAAAACTTTTACTATAGATCCCACCACACCCTAAGTGTGTCACTACATTACCTTGTGAAATATCAGTCTCTTGAGAATAACAATTAAAAACAAGATGACTTTTGTAACAACACATTTTTAAAAAATTAACAAAGAAACAACGCGCTTTTGTCTCAGTTATTGTTTAAAAATCACATTTTTATAGTTTTTACATCAAATTTTCAATGTGTCCGCCTTGCTGCTGGACGACGCATCGAAGCCGGCGACGCCACTGACCAATGGCGCGATCAACCAAACGCTGCGGCACTTTGCCCCACTCAGCGACAATGGCTTTTTTTAGCTAATTGACTGTCGTGAATTGCCAACATTGGTAGGCCATCTGTTGAAGGACATCCCGAACAGCATAATCAACTGGACTTAGGTCTCGGTTGTTTGGGGGCCACATGCCAGGCTCGATCAACGTTGATCACGCAACCGGTCAGTGGCGTCGCAGACTTGAGTGCGTCATCTGATATTTCACGAGGTAGTGTAGCGACACACTTAAAATGTGCTAGGATCTGTAGTGACAGTTTCATTACAAATTGTCTCCTGATTCTGACAGTGAAAGAATTCTGAAAATCGGTTAACATTTGGTGAAGTTATGAGGCGTACAATAAATGGTGCCATTTTTTGGCCCACCCTGTAGTTTCAGCAGTTTATCACCACACTTGTGTTTCTTCACTGTTACAGTGAGTGACCGACGTAACGTGTGTATAAACTCATAATAAATAAAGCAAAATAATAGTAGTTAAGCTTGTGGCGTTGTAATTGCAACCACGTCTGTGCTAGCTGCCGAGTTTCTCGAATGCGTGTGGGTAAGAATGATCGAAGATGCTTATTTCCGTTGTTTCAGCAACCCACTGAGAAGTCATAGTCGCGTTGAGTGATCTGTTTCCCGTCCAGCCGTTGCGTTTGCGCTTTAGCAATCCCAGAAAATTGTATAGCAAGAAACCCGGCTGTCGCTAGGTTTGGCTGACCGTATCGCTTATATCCGAAGGCCACCGTCCAACTTTCGCAAGCGTTTTTTCACAGTGAATAGTCTCGTACACGCTATGATGACGCTGCAATATCAAACGCTATAATCAACGCTATGATACGATGCGGTAATTCGGCGCACGTGAGTGATGGCTGCAGGCAGAAACTTTGTATTTAAAATTGCGGCCAAACCGCTGCAGATAGAGACGCTAGATTTTATCGTTGTACGAATTGACTGCTGGTGCTAAATAGGAGATAACGTTTATTTATCTACGTCACTTCTGGCAGTCTGACGTGTTAGCTGGGCATATTTTGCGTAATACCCATAAAATACCGCTCCAGACTACGCGTGAATATCAAGCGCTGAGCGACATTTGAAGGCATAAAAAGTCGCCAGGCGTCCATACGCGTATCACGTTCATTCATGGAACCAGCAAAATGTCAGTCGCATACCGTCCGCTAATAACTTGGCGGGGATCTTCTTAGAATAACGTTCTTGCGAAAATATTTAAAAAATTAAGTAGCATAATAGTTGCTGTCTTATAACTTACATTTTTAATATTTTAATATTATTTTAATCTTCTATAATTGCCGATAATTTGCGCGAAAGTTGCAGCAGGAGATGGGCTCAGCAGAGACTGTTAGCTGTTAGAGCTACAACACGGTGATCTTAAAGAGAATTAATGTTAATTTTGTAGTCTTGTCAGAGAGTCTTCTTACGTGGCATAGCAAGGAAGCGATAAAGGGCAATCGCTTTTCTCCCCGATTTTAGTTGTGTATGCAAATTTGTGCAGCAAGTCATTTATTGTAAAGCTTCTTTATTCCCAAAAAGCGTCTGCGGCCGGAGCACCGCCCCGGACCCTGCTAGGAAAACACTCTCACAGACCCCATAGCTGGTGGGAAATGGGCTCGCTGCCCCTGACGGAGAAAAAAAATTATCTTCGATCTCGGAGTTTCAGACCGCTCCTCCAAACTCTAATTTCTGGCCACGCCTATGCATGACTGAAGATGCTGCAGCTCGGTTCCGTTACGGCAGAGCTGTATCGGCTTATATAAACACGACATGCGCGTGTGGACGAGCGGGAGTGAACGTTCAGGAAGTACAGTATATAGCAGTGTATCTTTCTGTCGAGACACGAGCACTGGCTGGTCAGATATCTGACGAGTATGAAGCGTGACACACAATATGATAGGTCGTCACTCGGCAGCGTTCTGTTTACATTGCCGTTAGCGCTCGGACTGGAATGGACAGGGTGGGTTGGTCCCAAAGGTGCTCGCCCACCTGGTTCCCGGTTCCTCGTCGAAACAGCTGCAGGACTGGACCAATGAAGACTGGACAGACAGATGAACGGACGGCGTCCGTACGTGCACGATTACTACTGACCGAGCTAACGATTGTGGGACGATTTGTGAAGTCTTTTTGATGGCTGTATACGGACGATTCGTGCACTGCGAGGACAAGACAGTGAATGTCACGAATGCTGTTTTACTGGTTAACTCTTACAGCCAACAGATGACTAGAACTGCACAGTAAACTAACTAGGCCTGCAGGTAGAAGGTTAGAACTCATTGGCAACGTAGGCCTATACGACTAGAATCAAGTCATTATGCACTATATTTTCTGCTTTTGCCTATTTCGCACAAGGTGCTATCAAGTCGGAACAAACTGTGTATACCGTGCACAAATGGTCCTAATGCAGCATCAAAGGAGGTGCACGAAACGTCACATTACCGAGCTAACAGCTGCGATGATCTGCACCGATGATGCTGCACCAGACAAACCCGCATCTGTCTGTCTCTCTGTTCTTCCGTGATGCCGCTGATACACGTGTTCTACAGTCCCGCGCGTAGGCCTATATCAATACTTCCGCGCCGGCCGCTAAATACTGATCTGAGAATGCATGTACACTGCTCGCTGTCGAAGTAGGCCTTTATATCGGTGCATTGCATTGAGACGGTTGAATGCCAAGTTGAGCTGTTGTCGGCAAAGAGTGGCTTAAGGATCACACAATTTCTCAAAATTGATTGATCGATTGATTGACGTGTGACTGCCTAGCTCCTTTTTGTTACTAGTGTATTTTAGACAAGAAATCGTTTTATGAATCTTTCGTGCATTAAACAGTTACTTAGTTTACTTTTGCTATTAATATCAGCTATAAAGGCCTACGTAGTTTAAACGGCTGCTAACGACATTTATTAAGAACGCGGTTTATTTGTGACTAACTGTTAAATTGCGCAATTTAAAGTATTTTTAAAATTTATTTAGCAAGGTTACGTACTAACACTAACTCGATATTATACGTGACTGCGTGTGTGTGGTAGGTCTGCCCGGTCCTCCCGGTCCACGCGGTCCGCCAGGTAGAAAAAGACGGCGAGGCGGAAAAACCAGCAGCAGAGTAATTCCAGTAAGTCGCACCATCTGCTTCTTCCTTTTAGTTTTTTTCATCTTCTTGCTACACTTTGTCTCCGTAAATATTCTATCTTCATTGCTTTAGCCTAACCAATGTAACTATCTCTCGTCAATATTTCTCCAGCAAACGCGATTCCAGGACCAGACATTGTTTATTTTCTTTTTGGTCATCTATTGCCTTTATTCACTACGTCAACTGTACATTGCTTTATGACCGTTTGATCTACAAAATTACTCTTAAGATGCACATTATGCTACTGGAAAAAAAGAAAGCACAGTGTAATTTACTTTGTACTTTTTTGATGTTGTGCTTTTTTCTTATGGTAACTTTTAGTATTTTTTGTAACAGCAGGTTATTTTACTCGATACGATCAAACATTTTATAATGTGATAGTATTAGCGATTGACTAGCGATTATAGTTCTGCCGTGGAAACATGGCTGCGAGTTTTCGCAAAAAAAACGAACAATTTCTGCTAGTTCTTGCGATCGAGTTAAATGTCTTTGCCGTAGCAAATGAAGCATGCACAAACTTCCGCAATCCACTGACGCCTCTCATCATCCATCCGCATCATCTGTCCATGTTGCTGCTGCTGCTGGGTCTGCTGTTTGTACACTGTATTGGTGGCTTGTAATTTGTAAACAGAGCATCATATACGCTCTGTGTTGATTGCGATAAGGATGTGCATGACGGCCCGTACGTTAATGCTCGTAGTTGCGTGATCTGGTCAATTAAACTAAGTGTCCTTTGATCGCCTGACCTGTCTGATTCGAACAACGCTGACGGCTACTTAGTTCGTTTACATTCCTGTCGCTGGCAGTTATCAAGACGTGCTATTATAAGCCGACTATTGCTACCAAATGAATTTTAACAGAGATCGTTTTGCACTACGTAATCACCAAAAATTGCACAAATTTAAAAAATAGTTTTTTTTTAATTTATGCAATTTTTTTAATTTATGTAATCGGGTAACTACAAGAACGTGTTATAAAATTATAAAAGGTTTTCGTAACAGTAGAAAATCTTGTTTTTACAGTCTGGTGCGGATGTTGCAATCTACATGTTTAATAACTGTATCGACGCACTCTGAAAAGATATCGACGTTTAAAGCTTCGGCGCCACCAGCTCATTATTCTACAAGCACATTTACAAGTAATTCAACGTGATTCAACACAAAGCTCTTCGAAGAGAGCCAAACAGCCTTAGAGCAAAAAAGTACAAACTTTTATAAACTTTCTATTTTTTTATGAAAATACCGAAACATTTTTGTAAATTGTAAAACTGATGTTCCTACGTCGCAACTGAAATTATTCCCTGCAGCGTGTGAAGGTTGTTAATTATTATCGTTGGTGCGTTTTCGTTTGGTTTGTTGCACATGCTGGATAAATTTTACCTGTATTTTAATGTATTTGATGTGATGCAGAGTCCACGGAACGCGAGGAGAAGCTACGTACAGGTAGATCATCATGTAATGCGATGCGATGTTATCAATGTGATGTTACGCTGCCTGTTGGCTGAACGCGCGCGTATAGTGCATAGATGATGGACATCGCCGTGTTTAGCCGCTGTACCTACCTGCCATAGTCTGTCTATCCCTGGACTCTTCAGTTCATTAGTGCTAGTGAATTCACGAGTCTATGGTCTGTCAAACTGTCTCGTCATCCGATACACCGCAGGCCACTTACATCATGTCGTCTTTGATATCTGACCGGTTCATATCGCAGCCTGGAGCTCATTATCTAATAAACCTCGCCGATTTGTGACAACAAATGCAAGCATTAGGCGCATTTGTCACGTTTTTGCGTATGTATACACAGTTGAGCACCTGATTTTTGAACATAGACCTAAAAACCTCAAAACACACAAAGCATAGCAAAAAGTATAGAATGACTTTATGATAGCTTACTGTCGAGTTTTCGACGATTAACAGCGGCACTATGTTGGGATGGTTGTAGAGAGAACTGAACGAAACGCTAAGCGGCAGCCCCGAGCTCAATGAAATTGCGATCGGCCCTCCAGGACCGCCCGTGAGTCGCACTTCTCTTTATTTTTTTATTAAGTCCCTGACTATTTCAGGATTTCTCCATTTTTATGCGCGATAGCAGAATGCTTCGCGCGTCTTAGCCATCGTCGAGGTATCTGTCCATCCGTCTGTCCGTCCGTCCGTCCGTCCGTCACACTCGTAAGCTGTATCAAAACGGTGCAAGCTAGGATCACGAAGTCTTTACCGTGGACTGCCTCAAGGTCTTTAGTTTACCGCGACAAAATTTCATGCCCATGGGAGAAGAAGTTCCCCTCGAACGAGGGCGTCAAAGAGGGGTACCCCTCTTGAAAAGACGTTATTTTGCTGTTATTGGCTCGCATAGTGCTGTTAAACGGTTGCAGATAGGTACAAACATGCTGCTTATTATAACAAGCGCTGGTGACAGCTTTTTAAATTTTATGAACATTGATGACTTTGAACGACCTTGAACCCTCAAAATGGAGTTCTTAATGATTTTTTTTCGCAGTTTTTGGCTGCAGCGCACATTTCAACACTGAATTGCGACGAAATGGCTGGAAATCGACCAAGAAAACCTGCGTACGAAATTTTCAGCAATAAACGTAGATTTTAGCAGTCCAAGTCCAGACCCCAAAGTTCAAGGAGGCCGGCGCAGGCGGGCGTCAAAGACGGCTACTTCCCCTAAAAAGTGGTTATTTAGCGCAATTATCTCGTGTAGCGTGAAAACGGTTGCAGATAGGCATAGACATATAACATAACAAGCAATAGTGACAAGCTTTTTATTAATGTCAACGCTGATGACCTTGAATGACCTTGAACCCCAAAAATATGTTTTTTTTTGTGAATTATTTTGCGATTTTCGGCTGCGACCCACATTTTAAGAGTGAGTGAATAGCGCCGAAATGGTTGAAGATGGACCTGGACAATCTGCGTGTGACATTTTTAGCATAGAACGTACATTTTTATGAATCTTTTAGAAGTTTCGATCTCTTAAATTTAAAGAGTCTTTCGTACGGAGGCCTCAAATTTGAGTACTCTTTCAAGATGCATTAATATTTTATTGCTGTATGCTACTGATTGCCAAAGTGGCAGGACCACTGCTATCGCGCGTCACGTGAAGTTTGCTCAGATTACTTGTTTCATTTTTTACAGTCGTTGAAAATATACGCAGATTAAGATAGCTGTATTGGACTTGATAAATTTGCAACGTTTCTGATCGAACAAAGTCAAATTTCTTCCTGAATTCTGATGTACGAGTATATATGCTTTCCAGGGACTGAAAGGGACTCGCGGATTTCCAGGATTTCCGGTCGGTGGTTTTTTTTGAGTACGCAAGAGTACAACATTCTGTTTGTTTTTGACGATCCAATGCAATGCTATAACAGAGTTTCAAAAAAGTGCACCCCACTTGCCGTTGTTAACAAGAGAATGTTCAATCACGACTTACTGCGTACAGCTGTTACACGCGGTGGCTTAACATGCTTGCAATTTAACGCTGTTTCTGTGGCTTATAGTTTATTCATTCACCACAAAGGTAAACAAAACACAAATTAACAGACCGACAGACAGATAAACATTTTTGTTCGTCGTTTTCATCCTGCTACAACATAGTCGCTCTGCAATATTCTTTTCCAAACTTTTTCGCTTGTTTGAGGCGTTATTTGTTGTCGAAATTGGCAACACACTTATATGTCATTATTCTGTAACTATAAAGCAATGCGTTTTATTGATATTCATCTATTTTTGCATAATTTTAATTTTACCGATCTGATATTAACTAAACTGTTTGACCTATATTGAGCGCAAAGCAAGGTTTTTAACGGACGATACTTGAAGCATAGATGTTTTTATAGGCCTATTTTTGTTGTTTGTTCATGAATAAACTGTTTTGTATTCGAGTTGTTCATTTCCAGCCGAATGTTACTAACCGCTTTTTACTGTGATCATGTTTGTATTTAACCTGCAACATTAACAAAAGCATGCAGAATGTGGATATTAAATTGTCGCTGCGTTTACAAAAGAGCTCAGCTGCTAAAATATTCTGAGCTTTTTTATGTATTTCATAACATTTGTTTTCAGCAGAGATAGCAAGAGACTATTAAAACCGACCACACCTCAAACGCTTAGCTACATTACATATACGTAAATACTGGTATTTAAAACCTGGCATTTTATTGTTTTAGAAGGCGGTTTAAAGAGCAAGTTCCATTACGCCGACTTGCAACAAAACTTTCCCGTAGGGAAAGTCGCGGACACAAACCATCTCGATGTTGAGATGTCTTCGACAAGGTCCGTGACAAGTCCGCAACAAACCCGTTTGTTCTCTAATTCTCTAATGGAATTTAGTCCATTACAATGCACGGGAAAGTCGGACACATATAACGAAAGTCGGTGCCATGTTTTGTGTCTCGAACTTTCATGATTTGTGTCTGTGACAATTGTCGCAAAGTCGGCGTAATGGAATTTGGGCTTAACGAAGCGTTTGGCGTCAATTTTTTGGACCCCCTTGTACACATCTGACTACGGGCTTATGCATCGAACTTTGTTGCATGCGTTACACGACTTCACTACCACGCTTAATTAACGTGTATAATATAAGGATATCGTCTAAATTATTTTTAAATTACATAGACTATTACTTGTAATAATAACCAGCTATTTTGGTTTGTGTGGTATGTGACGCCTATGCCACTAGACCTGTTAAGTTTATGAATTTTTGGCTGATTATCTCGACGAAAATTACACTGCCTTTTTGCATGACGTTTTTTATGTTGCAAAACATTCGTTGCAAAACTATTTTTTTTGCTTTTTTGTTTTGTACTTTTTGCGTAATATTTATTAAGACATACTCAGCAGTTGTTTCAAGTACTACAAACTATACGCATCTACATTTTTAATAGACTAATACATGTGGTGTCAGTGTCATTTGTGATTGTTTAATTTTCGCCTCTGTTGCTTGTGTTACAGGGTCCAATTGGAATGGACGGCCCAAAGGTATAGAAGTAGTCTTTGCTTTTTTATAAGTAAACTAACTCAGAAATTTTAAAATTAGTCATCAATGAGATATATTTAATTAAGATTTATCGCTTTATTGTCTGCTGATTAATGCTGTTTTCAGTGATTTACTAGCCTATTTTATGGCACTAAATGAGCTTATTTTGTGCTGATGCACCGTTGAGAAACTATGTAAATCTTGGATAAATTTTAATCGAGCGGTTATTACGAATTTTTTAAACTTCAGTGTCTGAAAAATTAAATTATATTTATTACAGTATATAGAAACTACAATGCATAAACGTAGGCTACTTTTAAGTAAAGTTAACGTAGGAGATTGATAATCACATTTGGCAAAATAGCTTTCGGTTACCGTTTTAGAATTAGCCGCAGCTATGCAAATCGTGCGGGGTGGTCAGTTATGCAAAACTTGCATACACAAAATTACCGTTGCAATTAGCTGTCTCGCAACGGCTAGTTTTTCCAGGCATGCTGATTTGTTTAAAATTTTTAAGTCTCATTGGGTTCGAACAAGAAAATACACATTTTTCCAATAATTGATGACCGCTAACTGTCATGCGGTTTTTCAGCTTGAACTGTTGTAGTACATTCCCCAATCTAACGGGGAGAATAATATTCACACTAAGGAATTATTCAGAACGGTATATTATTAACTATTATTGGTGATCTCGACAAAGCTGTACACACAGTTGAACTGGTTGTGTGACTTGTATCTCGCTGTATGCAGGGTGAGAAAGGCGATCGCGCCAACCTGCTTGACCTTTACGACACACCGCTCTATGACGCGTCATCAGCAAACAGCAAGGTTAGTAGGCCTAGGGCCTACTCTACAAAGAGTTAAGGGGTTATTGAGTCTTTACAGGAAATTCATCTCAAAGCTACGGAGCGTGACCTGCCATATGTGATCAACCGGGTTACTTGCCGCACGACACAGGTGAACTCGCGCAGCCTTAGGCCCAGCCAGGCAAACCAGTATTTCTATCGATACGGGAGAGACGGAAGGTTAAGTTGACCTTGGTGGATAGTGACGACATGAATTACCTATTTAGTGTCATAAGACTGTCACCCTTCCATGCACTAACCGAGCTCGGCGTTGATCGAAAAGTCCTGCGTTCCAGTTCCGGTCTGGTCATTATCAAGCGGTTACTTACTACTCGGTTAGGTGACTGTCAGCCGACAGGTGAATCATCTACAATGTGGGACATAAAAAACACACCAAAATTTTTTTTATCGTAACTTGAAGAAAAGTGATCCAATTTTAATAAGTTTTGGTACGAATATTCCTGATGCAACTGGCCATCAAATGACTGCTTAATTTCCCACCTCACCCATTGTCTGTTTCTGCACTAGCTGGGGAAAAACGAACAAAATATTGCATTTTAACCACTTTGGTATTATTGCTTAATCAAAACAACACACAAAACTAACATATTGTCCATAATTTCATAATTTTAGCTAATAGCTTATTTAATTGTCCATTTTAACTGCCTACAAAAATGTTTAAAATGATGGCCCACAAACATGGGCTCGGCTCAGAGACACTTTCTCCATGCGTTGATAGCAGCGTTGATAACGTTCTGCTCCAGACCAATCCAGACTTTACCAGTCACTTCTTGAATTCATCAATATTCTTGAATGTTAAACCTATTTAATAGACGTGCTGTTGCATAACAATCAAACCTTGTAATTGATTGGCTGTTGGTGGCCACATATCCGGCAAGATGAAATTTTATACAGTGTTTTTGGTTGATTTTAATGCATATTTTGTCTGTTCTGTTTTTCCCAGGTAGTGCAGAAGCAGATGTTGGGTGAGGTGGGAAACTGAACGGTCGTTTGATGTTCAGTTGTGTCATGAATATATGTACCAAAATTTATTAAAATTGGATAACCCTTCTTCAAGTTATGGCCAAAAAATTTTTGGTGTGTTTTTTATGTACCACAGTGTACGAGGTTATACAACAAGCACTAAGGTCAACTCGGCCTTTCATCTTTCTGTGGTAGGCAAATTAAGTGTCGGCTTGTCTGGCTGCGGTTAAGGCGGAGCGCGTTTACCTGTGTAATCTCATATGACAGGTAACGCTCCATAGCTTTGTGATGGGTTTCCTATAAAGAGCTATACAGCACCTTTACTTTTGCCTTTAACCACTATACCAAGCTATCACTTAGACGTAGGCCTACCAAGCAAGTTTCTGTCACTGATTTGTGGTTGTTATTATTAACTTTGCGCTGCTCTGCTAACGGCTGGATTGTAGTTTTATGTTGTCTGTGCAGTCGATTAAGAGATCCGTCAGACTCAACGATGGGACAATGGGCTTTGCCGAGATTATTACAATAAAGGTAAAATAACTTAAATTTGATCAAACTAAATGTTTATTATGGTCAAGATTATAATATGCAAGTATTTTACTAGCACGTAGTTATTGATATGTTAACGTCGTTGACTCTTTGAATTTTGTATTTTAGGCCGCCAAGAACAGTAGTTCCGGGAATTAGGCCTTATGTTTTACTGTTGTTTTTTTCAACGCGAGATCTCCGAAATCCCTCGACCGATCGCCACGAAATTTTGCCACGTGGTCGGTAGCATGTTCAGTTTTTAAAAACCTGTCCAAACATTTGGAGGCCTGACCCAAAAAAATTTCGAAGGCCAAAAACATGCTAAATTTAACGCAACTTCGGACTACTTCAAAATTTGAGCAGCAATATCTCCCGAAAGGATGGTAATGTCCAAAATTGGAAAACTAAGACATCGACTGCGATTCCTCCCGCGTTGGACGAAAAAGTCGGGTGAACTTTGGTGCACTAACCATAGCGTTTACGGGGCAAATATTTACTCACCAAATTGACGTTTTCGGAAAACCATATTTCCGCCCCTAGGGGGTGCTGCGCCTTGAAATTTTTACACGCGCTAGAGAATGGCTAAGTCTTGCCAGCTCACACCTCACTGGAGACCGGGGTTTTCAAAAAAAAACTTTTTTTTCAAACGGGGTGAAAAATTGGCTTAAAATGTAGCGTATGCGCGCAATTTACTTTGGACCTAAGAAACGTAGCCTCACGATACTTTATCATTTGATGTGCCGCTAGGTAGGGTGATAACGCTGGTACAACTTTTGAGGAAAACCGCTCTCTCAAAATTTACGAGGGCAAAAAACGTTTAAAATTCGGCGTGACTGAGGACAACTTTCGAATTTGTCTGTGAATATCTTTGAAATAAATGGAGCTATCGACAAACGGAAGATGGTTTTATTAACTACCCACCAATCCTCCTGCACTGAACAACAAATTGGTAAAAATTGGTTTACTAACAACGACAGTTTGCTCACGGATTTTGACCTACCATGAATTGACAACAAGCGTTCTGTGTATGCTAACATATTTGAGTTCTGGCCATGTAACTTTCTACGAGGAGAATTTCAACCCCCTAAACTTCTTTCCAAATCGGACTATACGGCGCCAGGCGGCCTCACGTTGGGTTCTCCCCGTAAGTTATATTTTCAAATTTTTTATATTCGTTTTTTTTTGTTTTGTTCCCGGGGGTTTTTTTCTAAATTCAGCTACGGGGTTTTGGAACGCACCGCGGTCTGAACAGTCTTAGACGATGTCGATTTCTTGCATATTTTCGACTTTTGCAGCAAGCTAAAAAACGTTGGCAACTTAAATATGTCTTACCAACTTTGCCGTCGAAAGGATAAAAATTGCTTCAGTGATAATAATGTCAAACAGTGTCAATTTAGAGCGGAACTAAACAGTCTATAACAATAAAATACAGTTGAATAAAATACAATAAAATGACTAAGCCCACATAGAATTATACTCCAAGTCATAAAATTTAATATAAGAAAGCACAGATTGCAACCGACATTGCTATTATTAAGGAACATTTGCTTCATAGCTTTTATGATGTAGTGAACCCGGCCATATTCGCAGAATGTTTGTAAATTGTTGCTAATTGTTAAATAGGATACCATGCAAAGGCGGATCCAGGGGCCATATCGCTTTCGGACCAGACAGACATGGTCAAATGGTCACGACTAATGACCGTGGTCAGAAGGCAGACTATCGACATACTTTGATTGTTCCGCAGGCACAGCAAAAACATGTCATTCAGAGTGTTCAGAAAAGTTATCCCAACTGCTGAAGTTGTTAAAAACTTTTTCTGTTATAGGATTTCTGTTACGAAGGCCCGACTCTGGCTGGGGGAGCCTACAGCGCTCCCTAGACTCTTTAGCTGGTAGGCACTAGACAGAGGCAACGAGTTCCTCCTAAAAAACCGTCCCTGCCTTGTCCCTTTAGGCCTCGTTGGTTTTTTTTTCTCAATTTTTGTTTATATTCACTGAAGTAAAAAAAAACAGATTCGTTATGTGTTGCGGCTGGTACTTTGCTCGTTAGTTCCAATCAAACCAGCTGATAGGCTGAGTGTCTGATCTAGCACGTCAGCCACATGCGCGATGTCTGCAGCAAGATTCTTCTTCCGCTCCCAAACCATGCGAAGTCATGTCCACGGCCACGGATCACGTTCACGCGCGTGTTGGCGCAGTCGTAGTGCCAGAATCCACCGCCGTAGAACACTGCACAGTTCTTTCTACTCGACTGGTCGTTGTCACGGTTATACGTGGTGAACATCATTCCGTCGTGGTACATAAATCCGCGTCCCGCATCTCCTGCGTTGCCCGAGTACCCGGATACCTGCATCCGGTAGTTGGAGATCTCGTTGTGTACAATGAACGAACTGTACTCGGCGTAGTACCAGCTGCCGTTGCTACGTTCCTGTAGATCAAACCGGAGCTTATAGCGATCGGTCTTTGTCAGCTGATGAAGCAGGTCGTTGCCGAGCCAGAAGTTGCCTCTCGAGTCGTTGAATCCGACTTTATACTCCTCCCACGAACGGTTGAAGGCGTTGGACCCGTCGACGTTTTGCTGGATCAGCAACGGGAAACAGTTGAGCGCTATACAGAACAAACAATAATAATGCTCGATGATTATTGTTAAACCACCGTCGGCTTTGAACGTCAAATCAAAGCATTTTACGGTCGTTATAATACATCGATTATCTGCTAACCTGGTCCTTGCGGTAGACCCAAGGGCTCCAAAATCAGAAATTCTACCTACTTTGGATCGTACAATAGGCTTAAAAGAACGAACAAATGAATAAATCAATCAGTCAATGCATCAGCAAAGCATAAAACCAAGCAACCAGTGTAAAGAGGTTCAAAGCAATTTTGCACTCACATAAAGTTGACGAATCGAAAGCACCGGAGTTGCATGGTTGCTGCAGGCGTGGTCCAAGAAGACGCTTCACTTCTGCCAAATCCGATTTCATCAGACCTACGTCTCTGGCGGTCCCAGTTTCTTTCTCTTGGAGAGATTTAAGGTGGCTCTTTACTTCGTCCAACGTGGCACGGTTTATCATCATGTCGGCTCTCGTCACGTTTACAAGTTCTTCCCACGTTTTAGTCTGACAAAATGCCTCATCTTCATTTACCGTTGGCTGTGCACTGACTTCAAAAGAGAGTGACGCCATAATCACTATCAATTCTCCGATCATATTCAGTGGTAGAACTGCTGCAGGACTGTATAATAAAGCTTTGAACACGCTGCTATAAAATAAACTGGTACTGCAATGTAACCAACAGCACGGCCACCGCAATTGAACGTTTGCGTTTCCTATACTAGGCCAGTAGTTCCTGTAGCAATCGTATCAATGTTACGACATGTGTGTTGCATCACCCAGCTGGCTACCGTTTCTACAGGGTGGGCCAAAAAACCGAACCTGTTTGAGCGTTGATAACTCAGCGACGGTTACACGTAGAAAGGCGTGTTATAGCAGTCGTATATATGGCTATCATTGTTACCACTTTGTGTTGCGTCACCCAGCGATTCTATAAACCGGATGCCGATACTATACTTGTTGCCCTTTTCATGTGCACATTGTGTCCGGGTTAGTTAAAGCCAAACTGACAGATAACGTGCTGTGCTGTCATTGCTAAAATTTTCGCCGGATATTACGAGACTTACGGGCATTGGCGGGGATTTTTTTGGTTTGCCGTATCCAATGGACAAAGATTTTTAGTCAACAGTCAACTTCCACCAATGTGAGAACTAGCCTTAACAACCAGCGGGTCATGATGCCGATCGCTTTCAGAAGTGCAGTCCTGGTGTACAAAATGGTTGCACCTGCATGATGATGATGATGATGAAGGACGAATTAACTTTAGCGTGGCGTTAAGTCCTAAGACTACAAGGACACGTAGCAATAAGCTTAAGCAGTGAAGTTACGTAATAGTAGTCAGTGCAATGAGACGTTCTTAGTCATGTCTGTAAGACCGGGCAAAAAGTTCGGTTTTCAGTCTGCTGCGGAAAACTTGCAATGACGGTGATGATCGGACTGACTCCGGCAAACTGTTCCAGACCGATGCAGCAGTCGTTGGAAAGGTGCGGTCGCATATACCACATCGACGAGCTTTGTCATCGCATGACAGATATCGACGCTCGTCAGCGACTACGTTCCACCTCGTCTTCATCACTGATCGTCAGCCGCACCCGACTGTCTATACCTTCGACGACTGAGCTTTTCCAGTCGCCGCTGCTTTTGTCTGGAACAGTCTGCCTGAACATGTCAACTCCACAGTTTTCGTAGCTGTTTCTCGGTCTCATCTTGAAACCTATCTGTTTAACATTTCATACCCTAAGCGTCTGTGCTTGTACAATGCCTGCGCACTGGCGCTTGTTGCTTGCAGTTTCAGAGACGATGCTTACTTAAGCCTACTTACGCCAAACGACCAGTAGTGGGGCCTAATTAATCCGCCCGAAAGCGATGGTCTTACGTTTTACTGCAGATGTTTTTTTATTTTAACCTAAGATCTTCAAGCTCCGTCAGCCAATCGCCGTGAAATTTTGCAATGATTATCAGCAGTAGGCTGAGTCCAAAATTTTGAAGGGCTTTCCCCAGAAAAATTTTAAGGGCCAAAAACATACTAAATTTGGCGCGATTTCGGACGACCTCAAAATTCGACGGCAAATATCTCCGAAAAAATACAGATATTCAAAACTGAACAAGTACTTGATCGACCGCGATTTCTCTTGCTTTCAACAAAAAGTGCAGTGAACTTTGATCCAGTAACTTCAAAGAGCTGATGTTTAAATCATACCCACCCAAATCAACTTTGAACACGTCTTACTAGCGCAACCCCAACCGGGGACGGGGATTATCTTTATATTTTTACAATGGGGCAAAAAATTGGCTTAAAATTCAATAAATAAGCGCCTATAACTTTGAGAGTAGAAGATTACCCTCACGAAACTTTGCTATGTGACGTATACCCATTCTAAGTCGACAATGCACATTCTGCGTAGGCATATATTTGAGTACCAGCCACGTAAGTTTGGTACGGGAAAAATTTCAACCCTTTAAATTTCTTTCCAAGTGGAACTTAAGGTGCCGGGCGGACTCACGCTGACCTTTGCCCCAAATTTTTAATTAAAATTATAAATGCTAGTTTTGTTTTATCTGTTTGCGATGATATTTTCAGGGTGCGTTATATGAAATCATAACACTCAAGGTATGTAGCAGTGCACATGCTATATTTAAACAATGTTTTAGTTGCTAAAATTTTTGTCAATAATTTAGCTTAGCTGTGCTCTTTTATTTTATTGAAATTGAGCTTTTTGGTATGTCGTGTTACAAAATACACTATAAACATTTTACATTCATTTTAATCACAGTGCCTGTTGTAACTTTTTGATGCGGTGTAATGTGATATCACCAACGAAGTAGCAAACCACAGTTTATTTTTTGTTTTTAATATTTGTATTTTTTTGTCTAAAGCAGTGTGAGCAGACAAAAATGTCAGCGCCAGAGTCGACGTGTATGCGGCCGTCCGCTTTATTATCGGAATTTCAAGTCATAAACGTGAAACGTACAGCCACTAATAGAAAACCAAAGTTTGAATTTCCGTAGTCTGTTGCTTGCAACTCGTAGCTACCAGCTATCACATAACGCGGATACACAGACTACGAACGTCCAAAAATAATGATGCGAAATGTGTGCAGAATTTTTGTGAAATTTTTGAAGTTCGCTGACGTTGACCGTCGACCTTTTAAACCGAAAATTGATACATTGTCTGCTAGTGTAGAATACTTTCAAAATGCCCACTTTAATGTTGATTTTTTTACATTTTCAACTTTTTAGGTTAGAAGCCCGTACAGGACCGACAGACGGACAGGCAGAGTGCATAATGCGGCCTACATGACAGGCGCAGAATAATGTGTTTGTTTGGTTGGTGAAGGGTGACGCGGGTGACCCTGGCAAACCGGGTCCCCCCGGGGCTCCAGGCATTGACGGCCTCCCTGGACACAGAGGCGAACAGGTACAGTTATTGAATTTCAAATATTTCGTTTTAGTGGCGGATTCAGAATTTTGTAGTAGGGGAGGCGAAAGGGTAGGAATGGGGTTTGCCTCCTCCCCATAGGCCTAAATTATTTTGTAAAAAATATATGCAAAAAATAACGCTTTTTGTGCAAAATTTTGACTTGGTTAAAATGCATTCAGTCAATAAGGGGTGGGTGGGGCGCCCGTCCCCTCCCACCTCCCCCTTTTGAATCCGCCACTGCTTCGTTTTGTAAATGATAAAATCCTGTTTAACTTATTTTCTTTAGCAATATGATACAAAACCAGTAGATAAAACAACTTTAAAGTATGTACTCGTATAATTTTTCGCTTTTAGTTGGCTTTTTATTTGAAATTCTTGTTTTGCCGTTTTGTTGTTAATTATTTCGTTTAAATTTTTTGATTATGATAAGACGGATCAAGGACCAAGATCACGATGCGGATTTTAGCACTTCTGCATGATGATACATGCAGCAGATTTTGTAAAGTCAGTCTTGTTGACCGTGCGGCGGCATTATAATAGTCTTGGCTTATTGCAGGCAGGACATTTTAAAGTCTAAATCTATCTGCATTATGGGGTGTTTACACGATCCAGCAAACAACCAGCAAACTTCCAGGAAATGTAATGCTGGACGTTTGCTGCTATATGTTATAAAGTGACCTCTCTGCAGTCTGTTGTAATGCATGTGAAAGTAATATTTTTGTTTGTTTGTAGGGCATACAGGGATTTACTGGAATCCAGGTTTTTACTGACTATTTTAAAATCGTATAATATTTGCTAAACCGTAATAATCGTGTACTGAATGATTAAGCAAATATTTGAAGTAATATTGGTAGTGTGTTTTTTGCGCAACTTGTTTATTTCACGTGTCGTTCTTTAAATTATTTTACGTAACTATTCAAAATTCTATCAGCTACAAATGTGCGTGTATGACTCCGTACGTGGAATTGTTGGTTTGAAGTGGATAATGTTGTGTTAATAGGGTCCACCGGGCAAAGACGGCTTGCCTGGACGGCCGGTAAGTTGAATAATTTTATTTTTTTGTATATTTTTTATTATTTTGTATTTTAGTGTGAGAGGTTATCTAATGATATTTTAGGCACAGGATATTTATACGGCAGCCGTATGAATAACTGCCGTTGTTGGATAATTATCCGGTCCCACGAAACTTGGCTATTTATCTAGTAGCCGTCTTAAACGGCCTTTATCGGTACGTACGAGTAATACCCCATTTACACGATCAAGCAAACATCGAGCTGGCTCGTCCAGCTAACTAAAGCCAGCTCGTCGAGCAAGCTTCGTCGTGTAAACGGGGTATAACGTACCGGCTAAGGCCGTGCCTCTTCTGCGGTACGACGAGCACCCTTCCATAAAAATAGTCAGCGCGTATTTTTGTAACGTTTTACAGTTTAAACGTCAGATATATTATAACTCAATCATGGGGCATGGATGTTGGTGTATTTTGATCTGGACTTGGTTGGCTCCTCTCGTACGGATTTTAGAAATTTTTCGGGTCTTTGGAAGACTAAACCCCACCACCGCGATAAGGTGACAGAGCATGGTAGGGATACTAGAGATAATTCACCGAAATTTTTTGCTGTGATATACAGGGACCCCGAGGTCCGCAAGGCCAGCCTGGCGATCCTGGAAAGAGAGGATTTGAAGGTGCAATGGGTCCATCTGGAAGCCAGGTTTGCCATGAGATATATAATTATTTTCCTTGTTTATTTTTTGCTATAATTACAACAACAATAATAAAAAATGTTATAATGACGTTGTAAGTGCATTATGAATCTTTAATAACGAACAGTTGAATTAAAGAAGAATAAAATCTCAAATTTCTTATCTTAAAAACATTTTAAAATTGGATCTTAAATATTATGACTAAATTCTATTATGACTTGCAAAAAATGTTTCAAACAGCAACGTCAGCTGATGACATTTTTGTTACTGTTATACAGGGATTGCCTGGAGCGAAGGGGGAACGTGGTTTGAAGGGAGATCCTGGTTTACCGGTATGATCAGATAATTCTCGCTTACATCATTAGGCCTATAATTGTAATTAATTATTATTATCAGCATTATCATTGTCATCGTATGTTTACTTTATTTAACGTGGCTTCCACTGCATAAGTAATAAATTAACGAAAATACAACACGGCGAAAACATACAAAAGATTAACGCATAAAAAGCATACTGGGCATACTGACCCAGTCGGTTTGGAAGGCGGAGCCGATTTAGCGACACCGGTATCCGGCTGTATGTAATTAATTGGGTTTAATACCCCGTTTACACGATCGAGTAAACATCAAGCAGACCTGATGAAACCCCGCCCCCTGGCTCAAACAGGGCCGTTTTTTGCCAGCGCGGAGCCCTTGGCACTAACTTACTCGCGGGGCCCATAAAACCACATTACCTAATACCCCTAATACCTGTGACCACACTACAGATTTTAGCTGCTTTCCCTCTCCCCCGCAAAAAAATCTTGATTTTTTTAACTGAGTCCATATTGTGACAATAATTCATCCCTAAGGCGATGAAAATTGTTTAGACTGGTCGTCGATCAATCGTCCGTTGCGGCGATCACCGCCGTAGCGCAGGGCCCCTTTGGGGCACGGGGCCCTTGGCACAGTGCCAAGGTGCTACCCCCCTAAAGATGAGCCTGGGCTCAAATGTAGACCTAGGCTTAGCCCACAGCTGATCACGTGTTATATAGGCCTTCCAATTACAACCCGCACGTCCTCCTAATTAGCACGCTAATTACCATAGCTCATCGAGCTAGCTGGATGAATGCTAGCAATCATCGAGCAGACGTCGAGCAAACGTCGAGCAATTAGCACGTGTATTTTGAATACATTTGCTCGACGTTTGCTCGATTGTGTAAACGGCGTAGGCCTATAACCCTCGCCGGCCCAAAGCGTCGAAGAAAGATGAACTCCCACGCAAGCATCTAACTATCTATTGAAAATCATTTTCTCATTTTTTTAATTGGCCACGTGCCGCAAACTAGGCTGACTATCTGCCAGCTTGTATCGTATCGGGTAGTTTATGCATTTTTTTGTATTCAGTCAATGGTGTCATGAGAATTGTTTTTTTTAAATGCTAGCTGTCAGCTGAGCGTGTGGATTTAAGCATATTGTATGAAATATTGGGCTGACATGTTTGATGTTGTACACTGTGTCTCAAAAAAAGCATGTGACTACATTTTTTGCAATAACTGGAACAATGAATGTCCGATTATAATAATTTTTGGCACACTTATTAATGAGACTATATGTCATCGAATGGTGGTTTCATTTCCCACCTCATCT
>Ga0209367_1002543_pt1 | contig 24170 bp, 19 predicted proteins | sample WorMetLIZISLAND2_FD_187412 | JGI IMG/M metagenome (GOLD analysis project Ga0209367, IMG submission 187412) | Marine gutless worms symbiont microbial communities from Max Planck institute for Marine Microbiology, Germany - Olavius geniculatus... ... | reverse complement strand
ACTCATGAATGTAAGAAGCGCTATGCCGCTTTGCTACCTAAGTCAACCAGGGCTGTGGTCTTGGTCTCGACCTCTCGGTGTCGAGACGGTCTCGAGACGTAGACCTACTAACGTCTCGTCTCGGACTCGGCTCAGAAGATCTCGAGCACATCCTTGAGATAAACTCAGCTTTCCGGCCCTTCTGGGTAGGTAAATCGAGTACCAGTACCGGCTTGCATGGCTCGGGTTAAGGCAGATGGCACGTAACGCTGTGTGATCACGTATGATATGTACGCTCCTTAGCTCCAAGATGGGTTTTCTGCACATCCTTGCTGCTGCACGTGACGTTGTAGGGTGCCTGCAGTCGTCGTGCTGCATTTCCTGTAATGTGTCATAGACTTGATGATGGTTGCTAAATGTAGATTCCATTGTGCGTCGTTAGGGCTACCCAGTACAGCGTTTATTGCACGACGTGCTGCGCTGTTAGATACGGCGTCAGGATGTGTGAAGTGCCTAACTGGCGTCTTCCAGATATGTTGAACTTTATCAATCGCACTTGCAGATGGACGTACCCGGACCATGTACTCGTATTCTTCACGGTCTTGGAGAATGTCTTGCTGCACTGAGAATGTCTTGACTGAACTTTCAAATGTCGCCGCACGCCGAAATAGGCCCCGCAGGTCATAAAATGTTGCCTGCTGTCCGAATTTTCCGACTTGTGATGTTCCTGTTTGGTCAGATAAGTTTAACGTATCCGGCAGTGAATGTGTGTTTGCATGCATTGTAGCTTTGCGACGAGGGCGCGGAACGGTGTGTTGTTCTACAACGGTCGCTACAACGAAAGGCATGACTTTATGGCGCTGGAACTGGTTGAGGGTCATGTCGAGTTCTCGTTCTCGCTGGGTGCTGGTGTAACCCGTGTCGCTGCGTTCCCGCTACCAGGCGTACAGCTCACTGACGGCAATTGGCATCAAGTAGCAGTCAGCTACCTCAATCGAGTCAGTTTGTGCCCGTCTGCCCTAGATCTCTGAATTTAGTACCAGGCTAGAGTTACGTTTGAATGTTGATTTTGTTTTTTTTCTGCATTTGTGAACTCGTTTATTTGCAAAGAAGCAGACACAGGATGATAATAAAATACAAAGAAAGTTCCACTGCAAACTAAACTAAAAATATATGCTGCCGTTTGAATGACAGGAAAGACTGAAAGAAATCTTTTCTAGCAGTTTTACATCTATCCAGGAGTTCATTTTTTGATGTTCGTCTTAATATGGAGTGATCCAGAAAATTGGCCACTTTAATGAAAACCAAATGTGTAATGTTCATTTTCTTAATGAATTAGCATTCTGTTCGTTTGTTCTAAAACTTTGTCAAAAGTGAGCACTGAGGTGAAATATGTAAAGCAGAAATCATTAAGTTAACATATAGCGGTTGCCAGAAATTAGAAACATGTCACTTTGTTGAAAGACAGAATATGATGTTGTGATGATAAATAAATAATGATAGATTTTCTTACAGTTTTTTTTCACAATGTTGCTTAAACTTGCTGCCGATAGTTCAAGTGGCTTGGATATAAAGCATGTTGATGTATTATTAATTGGACCTGATGAAGCATTTCTTCTGTACTTGTTAAGGCCTATGAGAAATCATTGGTTAGGTCTCAAATGAGTGGGGTTAATTGCTGTTTATATGACCAGTAGCACTGTGTGTTGTTACAGACGGCGACAGTTTCTGTTGAGGAAGACTGCGATGTTGAAGTGTCAGTTCGCTATGGTGACAACATCGGGAATTACACATGCGCTGGTAGAGCAACGCAGCAGCTTGATGAACGGTTCGTATTCATTGCAGTAAATTCTACAGGGTGAGCAAGAAGAAAACTGAGCTATAATAGGTGTGGTATGCATACCGCTGAGTGTCAAATTTCTTACAGAGTCTACTGGTAAATATTGTGAAAATTGGTCTACATTTAGCGAAGATATGGACAAAGTGCAATAGCTTAGTTTTTTGGCCTACCCTGTATGTTCAATGCTTGTGATCTGACGTTGTGTCTGATTTATGAATCTTGCATTGGTAATAGTGGCAGTACTTTACCGTGGTCATTTGTCAAGTGTTTTGGATAGTTTTCTACTATTTCTGTTTCGTGCGGTTTTTGTATTGTTTGGAGTAACTGTAGACTAGAAAGTGGTTAATGTAGTGTTTTCTCATCTGGGTTTAATTCCCGCTCAGTCTAGTCTAGTTTTTGATGATATCAGAAAATGCATTTAAGTGAAAATGATCTAATGCTTTTGAAAGTGTGCAGACTTAGACTCTTGAATAGGGGGAGGGGAGAGTGCATGTCATTAAAAGTGTTTTTTCTGTGCATTTTTGGCATTTTGATCAGCATTGGTCATATTTGCCGGACATGAGTTCTGAAATGTTCGGAAGTGAGAAAAAAACAATGTTGCCTGTTGTGATTGGTAGCGCTAGGCATATAGTCTCTGCCACTATGATGTTGATGTGTAAAATCTGCTTGCAGTTTGTCACCATTTTCTTGAAGCTGTAACTTGTAGCCAGTAAACTTACTATAGCTCAGGTAGCATGGGCGTGAAGCCACGATTACAGCGTTACACAAATGTGTTTCGATTGATAGTTTGCTGGAATAATTCACCGACTGTGTACCTTATAGGTGTGGCGATGTCACGGAGACATGCCATCGGTTTCTGGATCTGACCGGTCCATTCCAGCTCGGTGGACTGTCCCTCGGACGTCACTCGGCCGGCAGTCACCAAACAGTTCAGGCCAGCAGCTTCATCGGCTGCATTCGTGATGTGTACATTGATGAGCGTCTGGTTGATTTGGCGTCATATGTGTGGAATAATGGTACAGTGGAAGGATGTGCAGCAAAGGCAAACTTTTGTCTGTCATCACCATGCCAGAACTCAGGTTTTTTTTCTCTCTGCTTGTCAGCTGATAATTGCTTGTTTTAAATTTTAACAGTTTGCGAGTATAGGTTTCAACACGGTCTGTAGTGTACGAGGGTCATCATATCTGCAGCACACTCATATGAGTCAGTAAAGGATGTACGTTTCACTTATGTATAGAAAATGTACAAAACATTAGTTTATACACTTGTTAACGGCAACATTTAAGGACTTGCACATCGAAAACAGCAAAAATTACAAAAGGTGATATTGCCCACATCACACTGACTGTCACACTAATATGTCGAGGCCAGAAACTTTTGGGATGGCCCCTGTATTATGCGAGTGTAACGAGGCATGATTACATATCAGACCATGTTAAAACGTACTTATTTTGTGACTGTGATCGGTGGTGAGTTTTGCCTGAGACTGGGTGCTGTGCACAGACCCGAGCTTCTTTTCAGTCGTCACACTTGAGTGGGATGATATTATCTGCAGTTATAACAATCCCGACACTGTGGTGAGAAATAGGCAACAAAAGTACTGTAGGTTATGAAATAAGAGCAATAAGTTTAGAGTGAATAACCATGATATAATCTCGTCTTATCTACCTATGTTGGATGAACAGATCCGCATGTATTTGTGGTGTGAATTCAGATGTCTTAATTATCTCTCAGCTGAAATGGTTAAACGTTCTTTTTTATTACTGTTGCATCGTCTGATTACGCTGTTGTGTTTGATTCAGGGATCTGCTCAGAAGTGTGGAATGGCTACAGATGCGAGTGCCGGAATGGTTGGACAGGAAAGGATTGCAATCAGTCAGGTAATAAGAGCTTATATAGCTACTCTGACAGACGTCATTTGCTAACATCAACTAGTTTGTTGTAAGCATTACAGTTTATTTATTGCCAATAATGTCGGAGGTTTTATTTTTGGATGTCAAACCTAATTTGAAGTTAAGAAAAAATTAGAGCAGCTAGGCTTAATCAAAAAGTCCTTCAGTTGAGTAAGAAGTGTTCCCGTGTTAAGAATCTTTTTATCTGATAATGCAACATACCAGCCAACTATTGTCACAACAAGCTGTCCTCGACTAAACTACATGGACTATGTCGAGAGGTTAACCGGAATGAAGAGCGACGAAATGGTGGAGGTGTCAAAAGATCGTGAAGCCTGACGTGAACTTGTGGTCACGTGCGTTGACCTACAACCACCTGACTCAAGAGAGAAAGTGCAACATGGTCATAAATCGTTCAAAATGTTTGTTGCTTGGCATACACAAAGTATTGCCGTGAAGTGGTGCGTTTTGTTTTGTGCAGTTGCTGGAGGTGTGTGGAAGCTGGAAGGAGATGGATACGTTCTGTTTGCTGAGAGTCATGGTCTGGCGAACGTTCGACTGCCGTGGTTGAATGCGCTGTCGTTTCGCACCCGTCAGTCAACAGCTGTCTTGATGTCTGTAGACATTGGCACGGGTGGCAGTACGTACCCACTTGTCGTTCAGGTACACAACTGTTCACTGTGCTACGTCCAGTGGCCTCTATCCCCATACCAGGTGGGTGCAGCTTGCACCTAGTGAAAAAAGGGGGGAAGCTTTGATAAGGTTGCAGATCAAAACTATTTTCTCTGGGCAAACTACACCCTTAACAAAACTTCCCCTCCCTTATTTTTTACTTCACCTCTATTTTTCAATCTGCACCCTTAACAAAACTTTCTCCCTAAAGGGGGAAGAAGCCCAAAATAGAGAGGAAAACTTGAGACAGAAATTGGGGGAACCTGAGCCCAAAACTGGGGGGAAATTGCACCCAATATCTATTCCAGGTTTTGGGGATAGATGCCACTGGCTACGTCGTGCTTGTTACGCTAGTATTGTTGTAGATAAGAAAATAAATATGTTCCAATTTCGTTACACAGGTTATATTTTAGCACTGTTTTTTTGTCTTTCTGTTTAATCCTGTTTTTAGAAATACACATAAGTTGCATCGGATTGTGAAAACTGTTGTTTTTTTGTTATTTTAGTTGTATTATATGGCCATAGACAACAAGTTGGTTAGAGTTCAGTTAACTATTTGAACAGATTTTTTTTATCATATTCAGTTAAAAAAAAATTTTTTGTTTTTGTTACTCTTTTAATGTCATTTGTTGAATTTTTTTTGGAAATTGCATTTAGTTGCTTTATATAACAGTTTGCGTTATTCTGTTGTCATTATGTTTTAATTGATTGATGCTGCAATAGAATGTGTGTGGTTTTGTTAAAGATCGTCAATGGAGTTCTGCAGTATGCGATGTCGTCTCATGTGATATCACTGTTTAGTACTGTGGTCAATGATGGCATATGGCATCACGTGCAAGTGCAGTGGACTTCCCATGAGCTTATCATCGATGTTGACTATGGACTAACTGTCGTATGTTCGCTTTATAATATTGCATATCAATGTTATATTTTGATTTCAAAACATATAATTTTAAATTGTATTACTTTTGGTGTTATTTTAATTTTATGATATGACTTTTTCCGTACATTATCCGGGATATAGCATGCAAATGTGATCGTGTTTCACTTCTTATTGTAGAAAATGCAGAGCAAAAGTGATGACACTTTGAACAGCGTGCATTTCAGAGTTTAGTCAATTGATGTTCCAGTGACATTTGAAACATTTTTTTACTCTGTCAAGTTGAGCTAGAATTTATCATCTATGACAGACTTTTAACTGCACAAAGCTTGGTGTCGCCTGTTATTAGTAATGTGCCATGTAATAACTAAATGTACAGAGAGGCTGATACAAAATTGTGGTTTAATTGTGTTGTATTATGTTTAGGTAACAAAACGGCCAGTGGAATTGATTGTTGGCCAGACAGTTGGTCGTATCATTGTCGGAGCACAAGATACTAATGTCAGGCATGGATTCATTGGCTGTGTGAAGGTTAGTGACTTGTTTTTACACAGTTGCCAGTTACCACTAGTAACTACAGTTTTAATTAGAAGGCACTCGTAAGAGTGCATATCTCCACCAAGTGAAGTAATTTAAACATTACAACAACAACAACTACTACTACTACTACTACATTGTGACCATGCATCTATCTGGCACCGTTATGGAGATATGGTGCCTCAAAGACTTGTACACAGAAACACGGACACACACACGGACAGAACGACCAGTCTCATAATCTCCTCCAATGTTCACTTCGTTCACACTTGGCGGAGATAATTAAAACCATAACTGCCTTGCCAGAGTTGCTATTTCTAGTCATTTTAGTCAGCCACTTATGTGGGGTTTTTTGCATTTTTTGTCCCAAAAGGAAACACCTTGAAATTGTCAGACCAGTGTTGAATTTTTTGGTTCATATTGTTTAGCCAGTAGCATTAAACAACTGAAGGCCGAAACTGATAGAACAAAAAAAACTAAAGGAAATTGATGATCAGTGTGTGATATGTGTAGTTTTAGGTTTCAGAAGTTTTATAATTTTTTGTAGGTTTGAAAATATTAACAGTACAGGTCGTAACAGTTTTGAAAAGAATTTAGATTTTAATTTTTTCAGTAAATTACTGATGCAACCTTGTTAGTCTGACTTCAGAAGTTGGCTGCTATTTTAGCTATTTTGAATTACACAGTTTTCTTCAGCGTACATTACATGTGCAGTCTGCAAACTGGTTAAACATAGACGTTTAATAGTGGTTTATTGTGTGTGAGATATTATGCTGTTTTTGTCACTGTAGGATATGCGTGTCGGGATGGGTCGTGGCGTTCTGCTGTCAGAGCCAGAAACTCACAATGTCGATGCTGGCTGTAATGTTACTAGTTTGTGTGAGACTGATGGTGCACCCTTGTGCCCCGGAGACAGGAGTGTCTGTGTCGGCAGTTGGAATGCAAGCTCTTGTCGATGTCTTCCTGGTATGATTCACACTTTTTATGCGCAACAGCAGCTACTGCTGTAATGCATTTTAGCCATCACAATTCTGTCCGTCCATCCGTCTGTCTGTCCGTTCGTCTGTCTGTCACGTGGGTGGATCAGTCGAAAATGGTGCAAGCTAGGATCACCAAATCTTCACCGTCGGCTGCCTGGAAGACTCTAGTTTCAGGATCAGTAGAGATTTTCCATAAATTTGAAAAGGGTCACGAGGGTGCTAAATGAGAGGGGGGTGAGGAAAATTTGCGATTTCCAGCCGATACAGCGTTGGCTGAGTGAGACAGGTCACATCCTCTAGTTAGTATGCATAAAACACTATAGATATATAGCTGCCAGTCGTCTGGTGCCCTCTGGCGACTGATTTTGTTTTACCGGGCTTTCAAACATGCACTGCTGTTGCACGTTCTCCTTTGCATTAGCAGGGCTTTTCTTGTCATGTTTGCCATGGTTGTATTGGTGTACTGTTAATTGGTAGTGAGTTTGTTTATTCAGTTTTGATACAGCGCTTAATTTTGCTGCAACAGAATAACTAGAAAACTGCTGTTACGCCAGCCCAGTGCTGAACATACTGTGCTGCCATCTGTCTGAGCTTTTGCCATTTGTGCTGAAAACTGACACATCACTTACTTCAGGCCTGGGAACTTGTACACCAGTTTTGGTTCTTCTGCACATTTTTATTTCTGATTTAGGAGCAGTGGCAGTTTTAGACCCAGGGCAGGGGGCCATAGGCCCCACAGTTTTGTGTTTTTCCACAAATATGTGATTTTTTTGCATTTCCAAATTTTAGAAAAGTGGGAAAATTTGCAGCTTCCATTGAACGTTCATAAACCGTAAGTGCTTCAGCTTTAGAGGGGGGGCTTTGATTGCCCCTGACCCCATGATCTGCCGCACTTGCCCATACCCCACCCCCCAGATATTGCAGGCCAGAACCACCACCTTTACTTTATTTCCACCACTGCTTATGAGCCCGTACGTTATGGACAGGTGGGCAGACATTGGATAGGCAAGTAAATGTAGTGAAGCTTAATAGTACAGCTGCACAATAAGATAAGTACTTATGTTTGTGGCGTTCAGGACGAATTGGAGCAAAATGCAGCCGGATCTGTGATAATTACAATCCATGCTACAAAGGCGCTGTGGAGTGTGTTTCGTCAGATAATTCACCGGGCAGCTACATGTGTCGATGCGATGGGCATCACGCAGGGCGTTACTGTGAACGGTCGGTGAATCAGCTGTGCCCTTCATCCTGGTGGGGATCACCAATCTGTGGCCCTTGCAACTGTCCCAAGGAGCGAGGATTTGATCCAAGTTGTAACAAGCAGACGGGACAGTGCAGTTGCAAGGTAGGTGGTGCCAGTACATCTTGGAGTGATCGCGATCCCTGGCATAGTTGATGAAATACATGCACATTTGCTGTGAAAAACTGACAGTATGCTTCCAGCATGCTTCACTTGCCAAAACTGTATAAAATCGAAATTAGCTAGATTGTCGTAATAATTTGGCATCTTTGCAATGATCTGTTGTTGTTTGTTATATCATTTATAATGTGTAAATTGTTTTGTCTCTTTTGACCATTTTTAGTACTGTTGCTAGAACAACAGGAAAGACATATGGCTGGTAAGCTGCTGCAGCAGTTTTCAGGGATTCTCCCGTTGAGAGTTGAGATCAAGCCTAACCAAATACACTTGATTGGCCGAACTTTGATTAACTCTGGAAAAAAGTAGGCTGATTAAATCAGAACCAAATGTAATAGTGTTTTAACCATTCTGTATGGTAGATGATGTGTATAGATTGGAGCTGTAGTAGTTTATTGTTTGTATTTTTAACATAATCAGCAGTACAGCAAGTGACTGATATTCTGGCACATGACTGATGTATTACTACTGTTGTGTAGGTGTACCATTATCGTGCGAACGACATGTGCTATCCATGCGATTGTTACGACATTGGTTCGCACGGTCGGTCATGTAACGTCTCGTCGGGACAGTGTCATTGTCGCAGCGGTGTGATCGGTCGACGCTGTGACAAGTGTGCGAGTCGGTTTGCCGAGGTGACACTGAGCGGCTGTGAGATCGTCTACGATGCGTGTCCTCGGTCATTTCACAGTGGAATCTGGTGGAAGCGTACTCCATTTGGATCTGTGGTTCGCCAGGACTGCCCTCGGCATGCTAATGGCATTGCCCTCCGGCTCTGTAACGACACATCGGTCGGATGGCTGGAGCCCGATCTGTCTGAATGCACTTCGGATGCATTCGTGAATCTCAAATCACAGGTCTTTACTTCAGGATTTTCTTATTGTTTATCATATATTGTAGCAAACAGTTTTGTTTTGTTGCTTTTGTGTTTTTTCCAGTTTTTAATAGAGTTAGGGCTGCATATTTGACAAATGCCATCAACAGTCTATCGTGCAATTGTGATTTGCAACACAGATGGAGATGTTTCATGTTCATGTTCCTACATGCTGCATTAATTCTAAACAAGTTTTGGTAACTCTTTGTCATTGACATAAGTTATATTAATTACTCTGGATTTTTTGACAGTTTTAATTGAACCATTTACGTGAGTGTTCATTAATTTAGCTATGTAAAAAGTGTTAACATTTTTTTTGTTTATTGGCATGCTACTAAATAATGTAATATACTGATGTTGCTGTCGCATTTGATGTTGCTTATAGCTATTGGCCATTGAAAGGCAGCAACTGGAAATCAACACATTTGTTGCCAAGAGCATCCTCTTTCACTTGAATGAAGCTACAAATGCAGTGCAGTATCCTGCCGTGTTGCACGACAGTGATATTAACATTACAGTTCGTCTTATTGTCCACGTGCTTAGTTATGAGTCGCGCCAGTCGGGCCTCAATTTAACACATACTCAGGATCGAAGTTTTGTACAGGTGAGCTGTCCGATCAGTTAAAACCATTATCTGCAGTTTCTCGGTGATTGTTAACTTGATCCAGATCAGACAATGTTTCAGAATTTTATTGTTTGGCACTAAGCAAGTTATTCAACAGTTGCGTCATTGTTTAAAGAGACTTGCTGCATCAAAAATTTTATTGCTGAAATTTTTGGTACATAGAATTACTTTGGTAATTTATTTTCAGAACTTCAGTGTATGCACTTGAAGGAAAATTGGCTTGCTGAACAAAATTGACAGCCATATTAATATTGCTAGCATTTGACGTTTTGATGCAGACTTTGTACCTTATCATAAATGATGTATTTTTTCAGCATGTAGCAAATATCATCGGTCAAGTGTTGGACTTGCGGTGCAAGGAATCCTGGCTTCGTATTCAGGTGGCTCAGCCTCAGGCATTAATTGGTCTGATGAATACCATCGAGGAGTATACTTCGGTGTTGGCGTGCAACATGCCACAGACTTTCACGCAGCCATTTGATGCCGTGAATGACAACATTGGTATGTCAGGATTGTGTGTTGGACTTCCCTCTCATTAATTTGTTTGGCTATGCTTTGCTTCAGATAATGGGCGACATGAACGTCATCCAATCTGTAATAGGTTTTGCTTGAACGTTTTCAAAAAAAATTGCTTTTGGGCATCCAGCTGAACTCGGCAACTGTGCAAAAATTGGTCTGTAATCAGCAATTATAAGAAGCAGCAGTAGTAATAGCAGTAGTTGTTGCAGAAGCAGTAGCGGCAAGTATGGGAGAAGTGTACATTTTACTGTTGTATAGATTTTGAAATTTTGAAAAGTTTCAGTATAATCCATACAGTTACAAAACTTTTTGCACGTGCTTGATGCAAAATGTTCACCCTTGATGACATGTGAGGCATTGTTGTGTTTGTGCTTTGTGAATGCAGTGATTGGACTCGACTTTGTTGCCGCTGGAAACTTTACGTCTACACCTATACCTAAGTATAACAACAAAGTTCAGAATCCTGATATTTTTGACAAATTCACTCGAGTTGTGCTTCCTCACTCGATACTCACAACACCAACTTTGTCTGGTAAATACATTTTCTTCTTACTTACCCACTACTGGCTTATAGCATTGTTTTTACATTTGTAACTAGTATGCTTTATTGCTTAGTAAGTAAATAAATAAGTACGTAAAACGTCAATTGATATAGGTTATCAGTGCCACTAGAGCCCCATAGTGACACGTAATTGTGAATAATGCATTTTTTAGTTTTAGTCATGTTTTATTTTGTCAATCTGTGAACTTACTTGTGTTGCAGTTGGTAAAATCCATTTTGAACTTTTTGGATTTTATGATGAAAGACGTGTAGTAATAGTGTGAGATTTGAGTCCTTACTGTTTATGGCATGCCTTGTACTTTGTAGCATCTGTTTCAAAGAGAAGGACATTTGGCGGCACTAGACTGGCAGCTGTTACAGGTTATGCGCTGTATCGGACACTTGGTGAACTGATGATCCCTACTGCCGCAAAAACATCCAGGTCGACGTTCGTTCTTTGTTTTTGTGGTATTTGTGCTGTGTTGTGAGTACGAAGTGATTATTTCATTTATTTATTAGCCAGCTTTAACTTGTGCAATGCAGTGGACGTAACAGACATAACGCAAGTGACGGAGCTGACGCAATTCATTGCATTTATTACGTTTATTAGGTACTTTCTTGCTTGCATTGCATATGTTGCATTGATTCATAGTTGTTAACGTGTTTTATGTAGCTTTTCTATGATTTTTTGTGTCAGCTTTCTACCTTTATAGTTGGTGCCATCGGCTGGCAGCATGATTGGCATTTGACTCCGTGTGGCCTTTTCCTAATTGCCAATTGTTCAATTTTGTACAATGCACACTGTGTGCCGTGGCATATGAGCACCATTTTTGTGTTCTACACTCGTTGGGCTAGATAAGATATGGATGACATTCAGAGTCGTCGTGGCCGAAGGAAAGGAGCCAATTGCTTCTCCCCCCCCTAAATTTTGGGCTGTCAGAAAATTGTACAAAAATCTTCTTTCTGTCTGAAAATTTTTGTTCAAAAGTGCAAAATTTTGAGCTAAAAACAATTTATGGAAATTTAGAGACAAAATTGAAATTTTGAGCAGTTATAATGTTCACTGTTGGAACTTGCTATCGTCTGTCAGAATTCTGTCAGAAAATTGCAAATCTTTGCCCTGCCTACTTTTTCAACTCACAGCGTCAATGATAGTATTCTGATAGGCATTATTATGTTGTTGTCTGTTTTGTTGTAGATTGAGTAGTGAGGTGCCAGCAGTAGTAAATTCAGCCGTGTTTTCACTCAGTGTTATCAACGGCACATCTCTAAATCATGCTCGTGTTACCGAGCCAGTTACATTTCGTTTCCGCCAGTTACTGTCTGCTGGTCATACGCGGCCTCGCTGTGTGTCTTGGACTAACTCAGAAGGGTAATTTTTTGGTTTTGCTAGCAACGTGGATTTCTCGTAGAGTGCTATGAACTTATTTTATTTATTGTCAGTTGAGAGCATTTAGCCATCAAAATTCTGCTCCAGTAATACCAGGCCTTTGCTCAAGATTTTTCTGCAGGCCCAGCCTAATCAGTGGTGAGCATAGAAAATTGTTTTGTTGGGTATGCAGAAAGTAAAGAAACGTTTGTTTAGCTAATAAATGGCCCTTGGATGCTGCAGTTTGTTTTTCTGCAGAGATGTGTGATTATGGATGTTTTCTTCTAGCTCACAAGATGGGTATTGGTCGGAGAAGGGCTGCAGGCTGATGAGACAGTACGAAAAGTCTCGGCACAGATATGTGGAATGTCACTGCATGCATCTGTCGACATTTGCACTTCTCATGGATTTGTCCGATGAAGATGTAAGATTCACTGCATTAAAACATGAGCTTCTAGCTTTGTGAGAATCTGTACTTGATGAATTCGTACTGTAGATTTCTTTGATTATTGTTAAATAATTTTGGAATTAGCTGATCAGTTGGCATGATACACAGTGCAGTTCGCTGAGTTGTGTGGTCTGCATGTTATGTGTATTATGAATTTTTATTTTGAGCTGCAGAAAAATTTAAAACTGCTCGCATTTGACTGCATTTGTTCAAGAGTAGGCATTGTTCGGCCTGCTCTTGAGTATGTCTGCTACACGGTTGCTTATTCGTAGATGTATAATGTCTAGTGTCATAGCAAGGGTCTCAGGGGCCTTGGTTCAACAATAAGTTAGGGGCTGTCAGTTGCGAGGTTCAACGATGGGCTGACAGAGTTGGTAGGGTTTAGGGAGGGGAGCAGGCCCCCTCTCCACCGGCTGTAAACGGCCTGTGGAGCAGTGTAAGCTGCAGCAAAGCCCCAGCCAGCATTAGTTTTGATGCTTTTTGTGTTCTAAGATGACCTGTTTTAGCTGCTGCGGAAAATTGCATTTGCACTGTAGAATAATTGTATAATTTCACTCATTTTCTTGCCTTTTTTTGTTTGGGCCCTCAAGTGCCTGAACCTCTGGTTTCTGTGCCACTGATAATGCTATATTGTTGATGCATTAATCATTACAAAGTGTATGTTTCTGTGATGTTTGCGCAGTCGTGGATGTTGTAGCGATGGATGTTGTAGCGAACTGTGTGCTTACGTTTTAGCTGACGTTGTCGAAAGCGTTTGCAATGGAGGTGAGAACGTATACGGGCCTGGCCGTTTCTCTGTTCTGCCTCGCCGTGGCGTTTGTGCTATTTTGGTTTGTTCGTGCTATTGACAGCAATGCCAACAGCATTCGTACCAACCTGGTCGTTTCGCTGTTTGCTGCTTATGCTGCATTCACTGCTGGCATTGACAGAACTGAACAGTCATTACAGGTACTTTGTGTTTTTGTGCTAGATGACATTTAACACCATTAGTTTTATATGCTTCTTCCTTTCATAGGAGTTAGCAGAGAAGGCATTGGGCTTCTTGAGTCGTCCCTTTCTGAATTTTTTTTATCTGTGCACCATAACAAGAAATGTCTTAGAAAGTAGTTAGTTTTTTTGGATGTGAAAGTGAGAGTGCAACAGTAGTTGAGAAATATCTTTGTTCAACGTGTTCAGTGCATAAATTAGTGAAGAAAATGCCGTTATTTTGTTATTTAATTCTTATCATGATTATAATTGCATTTGACCTTACCATTTGCAAGAGCTGCTTTTTTCCGTTTAATTTGATTTTGATGTGTCAGGCATATTTAATAGAAAGTTTATTACCAACTAGAGAAAAGTTAGTCATTTGGTTTATTGGCAAATGAATTCCAGTTGCATTGGCAGTATGCCTTCATTCTGTGCAGCATGTTTTCCGGCAAATACGATGCAATTACCATGCTAATGTGGTGCTAATGAAGCATGATGAATGTGCTTTTGGCAGGTGCTCTGCACACTAATTGCTGTTGTCCTGCATTTCTTCTTTGTCTGCGCTTTTTGTTGGATGTTCGTGGAGAGTCTTCACATTTACCGGCGAATGACCGACATCCGTGATGTCAACCACGGACCTATGAGATTCTACTACATTCTCGGCTATGGTTAGGTTTTGCTGATTTATCTTCTTATTCTATTCATATTCATCTTATGTTTTATTGGTGATAGAGTTACTTATTTGACTTATTGCTGTTTTGAATTGAGTTTGTTATAGCGGCTGGTTGCCGGTGTGGCATACATTATTCAACCAGCGAAAGAATATCTGGTTAATTGTTTTGCAGAAATTCCGTGGCTGGGCGAGACTGGTTATTCTTTGTTGAGTGATAGCTAAAATGTTGAACGTTTAGGTCTACATTTATTTACTTGACTGCGCCATTATGATGTTATCTGTTGATGATGTTTATGATCGAGAAACGTTTGCTGGTTTTTTTTGCAGTAATTCCTGGTGTCGTTGTCGGACTCTCAGTCGGCCTCGACACTGAAGGATATGGCAGTCAACAAAGGTGTGCTTCAACCAGATTGCTTCTTTAATATATAAATAACTGTATTTAGCTTACGATAATTACAGTAGATTGTACTCACAGACATTGCATTAGAGGTTTTTTTATGTTTTTTTATGTTTTTTTAATGTTTTTGCCAGACTTTGTTTGTCTGTCTGTCTGTCTGTGTGTTAGCAAGATAACTCAAAAAGTTATAGATGGATCTTCCTGAAATTTTTGAGGGTATGTCGGGAATGGCACAAACTACCAGTGATTCAATTTTGGGGGTGATCTGGAAGGAATCCTGGATTCTGGATCACTTTGTAATTTTCGTTACCATTGCTTTCAATGAGGCATAAGGGAAACTGCTGCAAAACCGAAGATGGTGCTGCCACCTAACGAACAACATTGTCGTGGCGGAGGTGCGCGGGCTCTGACTGCTTTCTGGTTACGAGAATGCGCAACTAAAATTTACTTTTGACATTTGTCTCAGTCTAAACTCAGAGAGAATCTTGCTAGTTCAGTTGACATGTTCATAGACTTATTGTTATAGAAATGTTTCATTTTATGGGTTAATTGTTGGCATCAAGTGTTGTCGGTTTTGCAGTTTCGGTTTTGTAATAATTAATTTTTTTGACATATTTGATATTGTGACACAGCTGCTGGATGCGCTCGGGGGATCTGCTGATCTGGAGTCTGGCTGGGCCCATCTGCTTTATACTTATTGTATGTTCACCACTGCATTCTGATGTTATGTGTTCATGTGAAACCTTGTTCCGTAAGATATATGGATCATCTTTTATGTTGATTTTTGTGAGATTCTTAAGCATATAATGTGCCAGGTAATGTTATTATTGTAAAAGTATAAAAATATTTGTAGGAGAAACATGAATGATGTTTCATGTCTTGACTCCAATTAATGCTTTGGCCATGAGTACACATTCAGCACATGTTGGGAGCAGAGTTGTTTCTGGCTTTTTTGTCAGCTTGCCAGGTCCATCAAGTTTCTATATGCTGTTAATTTTTTCTTGTTTTTTTTGGTTTAATTTCTTTGATATGGATATTTTTTCCTTTAATTTGCACAACAGTGACCAGAATATGGCAGCATTCTTTTCTAATTTGTTTAGTTGTTACTAAACATTTTTGTCATATTTTACTATGCTAGTAATTATTTTGTTATTGCATTTGTAACATGTTGTTTCAGGCAAATGTAATTGTATTCACTGCGGCATGGTACACGTCTTATCAGGGACATTTCAGACATGCTGATGTCGACTCCAGCTATCTCAAGTACATCTTCGCTTATACTTGTTTCGTTTTAATCACAAACCATATATTGAAAGTGTTGTTTAACATCAGTTACACTGCAACTGTTTACGTAATTATATAAGCCTTGTGAATTTATACAAACACTCGTGTCCATTGTAGTGGCTATTTCCTGGTCCCGACAAATGGAGGTTGGTTTTTTATTTTTTTTGCTTTTTTTCTCCGCATGTTCCTAATCTGTGCAACTTTCAGAACAGGCCAAAATTTTTTCATTATATCAACACTATTCGAGCAAGGCTTGTTTGGCTAGCATAATTTTCTCTACTGTTGTACATTGCTTGATTCCATCAGATTTTCTGCAATGTTGAATTTAGCAGATTCAGACAAACAGTTGAATGTAGCAACATGATATTGCTGCAAGTAAACATTCAGATTTCATATGTAGATAACTAAACTAAACTAAAAACTGAATTTAAATTGTTGTGTGTGCATCGTTTACCAGTATTAGTTTGAATTTTTTTTTGTATTTAGCATTCAGTTATATTTGCCATTCAGTTTTGAGTGAGCAAATTAGCACTGCTCTTTACTTTTTCAATACCTTATTTTTGTGCAGACTTGGGATGCAGTTCCATCTTACTTGCACGTGATCTTGCACTGTGTACGCCGTGTCCGGAAAAAAACATTCTGGACATTTTTGATTGTATTAATAATATAACTGAATGCTAAATACAAAAAAAAATTCAAACTAATACTGGTAATATTGATGTCAAAAAATATTAAAATCTGATAATACTTAAGTATTATCAGATTTTAATATTTTTTGACATCAATATTTCCGACACAACTGGCGATCAAATGACTGTCCAATTTTCTATTGCACCCATTGTCTGCTTCTGCACTACCTGGGAAAACAAAATCAACGAAATATTGCATTTTTATCCTATTTCGCCTGTTCAGATTTTCCCAGGTAGTGCAGTGCAGAAACAGACATTTGGTGAGGTGTGAACTAGAAAGGTCGTTTAATGGCAAGTAGTGTCAAAAACATTTGCACCAAAAATTATTCAAATCTGTCAGTTCTTTTTCAAATCACAGTCGATAATGTTGGGGATGCTTTTTTATGTATTTTTGTTCATTTCAATTCATATTTCGTTAGTTTTGTTTTCCCAGGTAGTGCAGAAACAGACATTAGGTGAGGTGGAATATTAACGGTTATTTGATGGCCAGTTGTGCCACAAATATTTGTATTAAATATTAAAATTGGATATCTCTTCTTCAAGTGTCAATCGATAATGTTCGGGATTTTTTTCTGGATGTGGGGTATATTACTGATGTGTAAGTTACTGTCAATATGTGCACAGGTACAGTCTTCGAGCAGGACTTGTTCTGCTGCCGCTGATGTCGCTGTCAGCTGTATTTGCATTCCTGTCTGTGAACAATGCTGACGTCATTGCATTTCGCTATTTGTTCATTGCATTTACCTGTCTACAGTCGCTGTTCATTATAATTGCGTACATCATCCTCAGCAAAGAGGCATGTACATTGTACATCTGTGATGATGTGATCCACTATTAGTATTCAGCCATTTTGCTAATAGGCCCATACAGCCACCTAATCTGTGGTCACTGGTATTTGTTTAGTTGTTCAGACATTAAGCAACAATTTGCCTTTTCTGGCCACCAATCTCATGATTTGTATTCTTGTTATTATTGTGTCTTGTGCTCCTGTGTTTGTTTAAAGCAAATAAACATTCTCTCTCTATTCAGCCTAGCTGCTATTGTTGCATCTCTTGTTAGTTGTCTTGTGAATGTGTGTTTTATCAACATTTCAGTTAATCAGACAATCAGTCAAATCAGTCGAGGGTTTTTCAAGTGGCCTGAGTAATGCAGACTGCTGTCAGGTCCACTGGAGAAAGAGAGAGTTCGTCCAGGAAGTTTCTGTTAGCTTTAGCCAATCTGCTTCACTATTTTGGTGCTCACTTTCAGTTGGGTGATAAGAGCACATCTGGTCTATTATTGTGACCTTTGGGCATCGGTGACTAAAAGCGAGGTAAAATTTGAAAATGGCCGTTAAAGTGTTTGTATGTTGGAGTAGTGGACACGGAAATTAACTGATTATGCACAATGTGAAATATTTGTTTCTGTTGCTGGGCGCAGATGAAGCAGCAGCTGCACTATGCGTGGTACCGAATGCACACGAGTGCCAGCGCGGACGTCAGTGATAAAACCAAGTGCATCGGGCAAGAGTCACGCTATTCTGTAAGTTTCTCTGCATCTTATATCATGAGTACACCAATAAATAATAAGGTTGCATACTCTTTTCTTGTTGAGCTATAAAACACATGCAGGTAATTGATTGCAAGTAGTTTCAGTGACTAGTAGATATTATGTGCTGTGGGGTCACTGGTCAGTATGTGCAGTTAATATCCCTAGTCGGCAGCATTTTTTCCATTCGTGTTGTTGTAATTTGTGTATAGAGGACATTTATTGATGATGATGATGATCAGTGATTAAAGCAGTGACACTAAATTATCCTGGATATGATTCCCACTAATACCTGCATGAGAAATAGGTGGCATAGAAACAGTATCAAAACAGAAAACGGCTGCACAGTACTGAAGTCTCACAGTAGAGGTGAGCAAATTTGACTCTACCGTAGACCACTTAAAATAAGGACTGATGGCGGCCATGCTCGGGTCCGCAAACTTGGGTCCATCGGTATTTTTGGTTTTGTACTATAACTTTGTCAAACGTGGTCCATTTGCTACAAAACTTTGTAGACATAGTGCCACAGAAAATATCAACAAATGCTGCAAATTTGGTTACTTTACGATTTCTATTTTTTTGTGTGTGCATATATTGTGGCTAAACCATATGTTGGTACGTATGGTTTAGGCACAATATATGCACACACGAGAAGTTGGAGATCATACAGTAACCAAATTGCAGCATTGTTCACGTTTTCTGTGACACTATGTGTACAAAAATTTTTAGCAAACGGACCACGTTTGACAAAGTTATAGTACTAGAAGGCGCTCGTTAGAGTGCATATCTCTGCCAAGCGAAGTTTACTCAGACAGACAGACAGACGGACACACAGACACACAGACACACACACGGACAAAAGCAATCTCATAATCTCCTCCAATTCACTTCGTTCCAATGGCGGAGATAAAAGAAACTAAAAATATCGATGGACCCAAGTTCGTGAACTTGAGCATGGCTGCCGTCAGTCCTCATTTTAAGAGGTCGATGGACTCTGCACTTCGGAGTGTCTGGTCAGTGGCATCATCAATTTGTATCCAACATTCAAAGAACAGAATGGCGATGGGGGTGGTCGTTCCCCCTCTCAGCTGAAATGGGGTCTGTGGAGTGTCATAAGCTCCCTTAGTGCCACAAATAATTTTGGTTCATTCTTGGCCTTTGAAAATGACTTTTTGCTGATTCTAAGAGTGGTACAGCTATCAGTAATTTCAAGTCACCGTTCTTTCTCATAGGGGAAGGGACAGTCATTAGTGACCCCAGTCAAAACTGATGGTTATTGAGGTGACGTGTCCTATGCCCCAATGGACTGCCACCCATGTGCATGCTGAGAGTGTTGATTATCATGATGTTGCAGTCTGCAATGTCATTTGACGCCGGTATGCAGCCCCGACGTCAATCTTCGTCGTCATCCAGTCACTCGTTTGGTCAGATTGCAAGCAGTCATCCACACGACAGTCTGCGGCGCAGTCATCACAGTCATCGACCGACTTTGTTGCCATCCACTGCAAAGAAACGTCCGCCGGGCAGTTCTCACGTTAGAGGTCGGTTTTTGCAATTTAATGCTGTGTGTATTCTATAGGATTTCATTAAGACAACAAATAAGTCTTTGTTGAAATGCAGAGGTCAGGGCTAGAACTGGAGAATAAACATACCGAGGGAAAGACGACTTTGCCGGCCTGGACATTTAATGCAAATGGATGATCAGCGCATACCACAGCAAGTGTTTCCTGGGATGTACCAGATTACTAGAGAGGGCCAGTTCGACCACGAACAAACTGCAAGGGCACAGTAAACAACGACGATTTTAGTTTAGATGGAGCTCATCAGATAGAAAAGTTCGGAAACAGGTGGCAGCTTTTGGCAGACGTGGATAGCATCAGAGTGTGGCCCAGTGTGTCCAAGTGGATGTGGGATGAATGAATGTTAAGATCAAGGTCACATATTTCATGCTGTAATGCTGTGAATCAGTGCTTCCAAGTCAGCAATAGTGAACTAGCGGAGTCGGGTAATAATTCATATTTTGGTGCATGATTTTAGATGCGGAGCTTGAAGAAGGTCGCAGAAGGCATCACGCTGTTGCCGAGTCCTCAGACAGCGATGCTTCAGAGGAAGCACGTGACGAACTTGCATCAAGTCATTCCAGTGATGATGATTACGACGTACAAAATGCTCGGGGTGGTTGGAGTAATACGTCTGCAAGGCCGCCCGATTCTCGTCAGTATCTTCGTCACCTTGCTGTCTTTTTCCCTGCTTGTATATAATGATTTAGCACCTTGTACTTTGTATTTCTTTTAACGTGGCATTTATCTTTTTTATCCTTAGTTTCTTTTTTAAAGTAATTTTTTTTGTATGTGTACTGTGTGGCAGATTAAACCACCAGTTAAACCACCAGTCACTTTTTAGCATGCATCCTCTAAAATGTTTAATCTTCTGTTACTGACGTATTGTGTGAGAAGTGATGCATATAATTGTGACACCCAGTGTTTCTGCTGCTAACTTCACAGACATCCAGACGTCATAACCAGTGGTTATGTTTTTGGACTTTCCGGAAAGGTTCGGTGATTTGTCGCGGTCTACGTGTGGACCTTTCCGGAACGGTTGTGAAAAAGAACGCAAGAAACTAGAAATAGGTGTAGCCACGCCCACAATTTGAATTGCCTATAGCGCTAAAACAAGTGCTTTCTGCCCAACAAAATAATCCTCAACAAACAAAAATGCTGGCTAACAAGCCGATCAATGCATGCACCTGTACAAATATCTTTATGCACAGTAAAATGCACAAAATTAAATTAATTGGTACATAACTACATAATACCATAATCTGGTGCGAAACACTCAAATTGAGTCATTTGTAAATAATGCGTTTGATTGGCTGACATGGTGTGATGTCAGTCACCCTCCCGCGCTGCACCAGCTTTACGCACTTTCGACTCGGAAAGCTTTTGGATTGACACGGGCCTTTCCGGAACGATTAAAAAACGCGAAACTTTCGTTCCGGAAACAATAAAAAACGACTTGGAGCAGCCCAGACCTGCCCAGACCTTTAAAAAACACAACCAGTGTAATTATGTTTGATGTAACTGAGGAACATCTTTTGGAAGCTCACTGTCTTTCATTGCAATTGCATGTATTTTGATGATTTAAATGCCTGGCAATTCTGTTTGTTGCAGTATGGTATCTGACTGATGTAGCTGATATGTTGTAGATGGTAAGCATCATGCGACGAGTCCCCGGCGACATCGGACGTCGAGAGGACCGAGTTCCAAACACTCGCCATCAGCAGCGCGCCATGCAAAGAGAAACGCGGGACTCATTCAGTCCCCTACGAGTTCCCGAGTGCCGACTCTGTCCCAGTCCGGTGTACAGTCGCCCCATTCGTCCCTCCAGCAGCCACGAGGCTCACAGCCCAGCGTCACCATCTCCCCCAACAGCGAGAGGTTAGCCGTAAGGATCGAGACTCACAAAGCGAACAATGCTTCATCCTCGTCAGACTCAGCATAAACCGGCACATCTGTTAGGCCCTTAACCCTTATCTGTAAAAATTATGGGGCCCTTATCTGGAGTGCTAACTCTAACCCTAACCCTTTACAGACATTTTTACATGCAAGGGCTTCTACAGATAAGGGCCTAACACACGTAGCAAAAAGCTATGACTGTAGCCAAGCAGAATTTAGTTGAATTTTGACACATATACAGTGCACGTTGTGAGTGCTATTTATATGCTTGGAGAAAGAATCAAAAGCAATATGGCAGAATCAATGAAGCTGATATGCTACTGTGTCCACTGCTGTGTTCGCAGTGTCCTCTTTCTGTCACTTTTTGTGTGTAAGTGACTGGATTCACAGCACAGGATAAGCCCTGAAGCTTTCAGTTATAGATGGTGATGGTAGGTCAATATGTCACAGGGTCATTGTGTGATCTCGTGTTACGTTGGCTGTCGTAACTATTTCACGCCATCTTAATCCACATTGCCGCTAATCAATGGTCATACAGGGTAATCCGTTACAGAGCCCTTTGCATGCAGTATTCCAGTGTGTACTACCACTGACCCACCTATCACTGTAGTGTTTCACATTCCCATAACTGACTATTAAATATGCAATGCAGCATGCATCATGACAGTGTGGCTGTCAGTATTTTGTTTTGTTTGTTGATGTGTCGTGGTCACAAGTTCTGATGGTGTCGCGTTGTTGTCTTGTCGATTTCGTGTTGTAAAACTGTCTGCTTCATGAATGTGCATCGAACGTTTGAGCAAAATGAATCCATGTCCGTTGTGCTTGTCCGTTTTATATTTTGTGATTAACTGGTCTAATGTGGAATAACTGCAAAAAAGATGGGCTAGTATGATGACAGTATTGTATATGTTAGTTATTTATGCTTGTTCAGTTAAGATGTTTTCATTGTTTATCATTTAAAAAGTTGTTTTAAATATATTCAGAAATGCCATGACTCGTATTCATTCTTTTTTTATCCCCCCACTCTTGACTTGAATGTGAGCAGTATAAGTTGTGCTAGTGTAAATATTTCCATATAGCATTGTGTTTGCATTGGAAATAAGTCATTTGTTATAATTTATCTCATGTTAAAAATCCCTTTTTAGCATGCATAATAATTGTTGCATGTTACCTATGAGAGGTTTGCGCATAAAGATCAGCATATATGCTTTACATAATCAATCAATCAGTCTCGGAAAAGACTGCAATGAAGCGTGGTCCTGTTGAACACTATGCTCAAGTATCAACACAACTGCCTATCCCTGCAATAATTGAGACTAATCGTTTTGATAACTCTATGATTGATTGATCTGTGAAAAGCATATAGGCTTGTTTAGTCACTTTTTCCAGTACTGATCAACTATTACTGAGATCTTACCCAGTGCTGATATTTTTTATTCACGATTCGTGTTGATTTTCAGTGGACAGGTTCTTTCACATGCTCAGTGCTCACTGATTTTAAATGTAAATAGTCATGTAGGACGCGGTGTTTTTTTGCATCCTGCTGTGTGCTATTTTCCATCGCGTTGTTTCGTGACTTTTATTTGATGTCACGTGAGGTGTATTGTGCAGTTGTTGGTGCTTTGTGAAGTAATAATTATCATAACAAGACTAGCAAATTATGCATTCATTGTTTTCTTTCAGTCCATGTAGGACTTTATTTTATATTTCTTATCAACAAAATACCAATTTTCTGGGGCACCAGAATATGAAGTGTTTCATCCTTCTTTGTTTACATTTTTGCTCCAGAGAAACACCTAAAATATCTTGGAACAAAATCTGATGATAAATGGAAACTATATTCGTTTCTTGTTTCAATTACCAATGTAATGCATTAAAACTGAAACTTTTATAATCGTGCATACTTCAAAAAACATCCAGCAGACCTCATATCAAGTAAGTACAAGTAGCAAGTCTACAGAGCACCTCAGAATAGTTACCGTCGAACAGTCTTATGTTCCAGACCCCATTAACATTCTGCTGTTGCAGGGCTCAATAAAACTTCTCTATAGTCTGTTATTCGTTTGATAAAACTCACGTATTCCGAGTCACAGTGAAGCAGTAAGTCGAGAAAAAGTTCACCCAGATGTTGCTTGCTGATTACTGCCCTTCAGCTCCACCCTAGTTGAGACAATCTTGAAAAGAGCAGATGTCACTAGTCGTTACAGGCATATGACGTATCAAAAGATTTCTGTCAGGTTTTGCAGCTGTCTGACTGACTATCCGATACTAACTATCAACCAGCTTTTTTTCTTAGCCAGTCTGTTTACGCAGACATCGTAAAATATTGCCTCTGAAAGATTGCCAAGTACACCTTTGGAATTGTCAGTATAGGGAGTGATTTGTACAGACTGCAATGAATATGTTTCACATACACAACACTACAATTCAAATCCTGTTTGGCACTACAAATTCTGACTATTTACTTACTTATTTACTTATATGACAGCAAAGAATGAGGAAAGAGAAAAACCAACTGAACTAGACTTATTCCATGATCACAATCGTACTGCCTATCTATCTACTTTTACTGTCTGAGAGCTGCATAACTTATACACTTATAC
>Ga0209367_1002542_pt1 | contig 24170 bp, 18 predicted proteins | sample WorMetLIZISLAND2_FD_187412 | JGI IMG/M metagenome (GOLD analysis project Ga0209367, IMG submission 187412) | Marine gutless worms symbiont microbial communities from Max Planck institute for Marine Microbiology, Germany - Olavius geniculatus... ... | reverse complement strand
CAGCTGTAGACGTTCACGAACTGCCACCGACAGGCGACCAGCAGTCTGCGAGCGTGCGTTGAGTAACTCAACCGCAGAGGACGCGAGAACCGCTCCAAAGTGTTGTCGTCGTCGTCGTCGTCGTCGTCGCCGGAGTGTAGTAGTACCCGCTCGACTTTCAGCTCCTCGGTGTCCAGCAGTAACACCGACGAGTAGTCGGCCACCACCAGCCACCCGCCTGCACAGTGTCACATATCAAACGTACTTGTTGCCTTTTGGGAGCTTTATCAAGTGGCGCACGCAAGATTTTGCAATTGGGCGTGGGAGACAAATTTCACTTTTTCACAGGTCCAGACCGATCAGGCTGCCAAATGCAGCTAAGTTTATTTTAAGGCCAAAAATAACACATTTTACTATACATAGCTAACATCAATAAACAGTTACTCACTGAACACAGTGAGATAGGCCTAAAAGCAAAAAAAAACATAACTTAATATATAGCCTACGGTAATTGTGTTTCTGAAAAAAATATCCTCGGTGGGAAATTTTAATCTGCATCTGCGTCCAAATCTAAAAGGCACACCGTGCGATGCCCCGTACTTGTGGTTTGGAAGTGTAAGCCCCGTGTCAGGCTCAAGGAGATCAGTGTCTTTACTTGGGCGTTGCGGCTCGAAAAGAACACTGCGTTTTCTTTACGTTATGGGGTGTCTACACGATCCAGCAAACGTCTAGCAAACTTCCAGCAAATGTATTCAAAATACACGTGCTAATGCTGGACGTTTGCTGTATCATGTAAACACTCTATTAATTTACTACCTGGGATGAGGGCGAGGTGACACGGACAGCGGAATTGATGATAGAGACAAATTCGTGTGAGTTGACCGTCAGAGTTGAGCTGGCTTACACCAGTGTCATGACATACAATCAGCGTTGAACCCGGCGTCTCTACGGCGTGCCATGCGTTCAACGTCCCGTCCAGGTCCACCTGTATTGTAACACAACTAACACTACTGTATAGAAGCGATCAAAGATCTCAAATCTCAGCAACACAATTCATGCAGTTCAGTTTTATCGTTTGTTTGTCAGCTGCATTAGTCGGAATTTATTAATTTCCGGATGTAATTATGTGGGGAGATTATGACCCAAGAAAAAACTGTGAAATTTTGGTGTCAATTTAGACCTCGTCACCATTACGTGGCAGAGCGTAAACTGACACGTTGCAGTGTGTCTCAGCAACTTATGAATGTTGATGAAACTCTACGCAGAAGTCGGGAGTGTCCAACGACCAACCATTCAGATTTTGGCGGCGTTTCGGTTCCGAATCCAATTTCACAATGCAGATACAGATAGTCCTACGAGTGCGGTACGGGAGTTTTTTTAAACAAATTTTTGAACAAAAATTTTGGTGAGGTGTACTGTGGACTATTTTTTATTCATGTAATGGATCCCTACTGTATTAATACTGTTACGGCATGCAGTGTCATAGCCAAGGGGGGAGCAAGGGGCCCAGCCCCCCAATCCTCCAGACAAAACATAAGCATACGTATAAACTGCACAAAATTTGCCAATTTGGTCAGATTATTTTCGGGAAAATAATTAAAACTGCTGCCACCAGAGCTCATCTTTTTAAAGCTACAAGAAATTTGAGCTAATGCTCACGAGACGCGCGGAAGCCTATAGCAGTTCCGGTTTACGCTAAGTTAATATACAAATACCAGATTGTCTATCTGGATCGCATAACGATAGTAGCGTGGCGCCACCTTGTGAATGATATAGACTTGTGTTGCAGCCCGAAATCGCTAAAAATCCATAAAAACCCCTATTTTGGCGTTCAAGGTCATTCAAGGTCATTGAATTCGGCGCCAATCGAGAGCCAGTGTACGACTTTCTATTAGTGATTAATAGTAACCCAAGCCCTATCTCGCACCGTTACTGAGATACAGCGACTTATTGGCCAAAATTCGCAAACTTTGCTCACCCCCTCTCATTTAGCGCTCTCGTTCGGGGTGACGCCCTTGGAATTTATGAAAAAGCTTTAGCCTACGGTTCCTGAAACTAGAGTCTTACAGGCACCCGATGGTGAAGATTTGGTGATTCTAGCTTGCACCGTTTTTGACCGATCCACCCGTGTGACAGACGGACAGACAGACAGACAGAATTGCGATGGCCAAGACGCGCTGAAAGCAGTAGCTGCTTTCGCGCGTAAAAATGCACCAAATTCGATTTCAACTAGGGCTCTGTCCTAGACCCCGCTAGGAAAGCTTACAGCGCTCCCTCAGAACTTCTAGCTAAATTTTTTGGGGGTCTTACTTCTAAGGGAAGGAAAAGAGGAGAAAAGGGGAGGGCACGGAAAGAGAGGGAAGGAATAAAAGGGGGAGGGGCTGAAAGGGAAGGGACAAAAGGGAAAAAAGGAGGGAAGGGAAAGGGGAGACGAGCCCCCTCAATTGAAATTTCTGGCTACGCCACTGACGGCATGTTACCATTTGTGTGACAACTTAGTCAATCGCTTGACTTTGCACTGACCTTGGTACGTGACACCGACCTGTCTCAGCAGCTTGGCGTCGGCTGCAAACAGCGTGAGGCGACGTCCAGACCGGAACGTGACCAGCAGCCGGGCTTCAGTGACTGACAGCGACATCGGACGGACATCATCAATGTGTTTACGAGCCCAGCCACTGGGCACTCGCACTGACCACACGCAGTGGAGGTCGGCCACGTATAAGCGACTCGTTGTACAGCATACCTGTGATGACAACGACATCGAGGACGACAACAACTACTACTACTACTTTGAGTTTTGTTTAACTAGCCGCAATTGCGCCCGGTACACCAAACGTAAACTTTCAGGAATCTTTGGAGCAGAACGTAAAATGCGGAGTAACGGAAACTATATAATACGGAGGATGCGCGTGTTCTAGTTTTTCAAGTCACTGTCCGGGCATGCAGTGTTGTTTGCCACACTTTTTCTGCGTAGATAAATAGTTGCTGTTGATTTGTTTAAGTTTGCTTAAACGAAAAGCAGTAAAAGGTAACTAGCAACGTGCGAACTTTGAATTATTCCATTAGATTGTTAGATTGTTACTTAATTATCATTTAATTTAAATCTGCACGATTTTGACCGTACTGCATGCAGTACGATAAAAATGGTTCAAATTTAAAGGGCCGTTTGGGTTTTGCCACCAGAGTCTTTACCACTGGACCTCAAGATTCTCGTTATAGACCATAATAGGGTTCTGTGTTCGCCATGGTGTGCCATTTTTAGCTTTCAGAGAGTTTAAACACCTTTCGCGGCGTACGAAGCAGAACGTATAGGCCGAAAGATCCACTACCGCTTTGCGTTTCGTCCACGGTGTATGTACTTAGACCACGTTAATAACATCTAAAATCATACAGAATGACGCTGCTGGGTGACTACTGCCAATACCTGTAGATCGTGTGGATCGTCCATGCCTGTGATGACGACACGGTCGAGCCATCGACAGTCGGACGCCGAGAAGACTTCGACGGTGCCGTAGCCGGCGCAGACGACGTACACACGGTCAGCGAACTGAGCAACTCCACGCACCGGGCAGTGGGTGTTGATGCTCGCCAGCTGACGAGGACGATCCGTCTTAGCTCGCTGCAGTCCTACAACGAAAGATACCCGTCGCTTAATATATAGACGAAAAAACGCCAGCGCCATAAAGTCGTTTAACATTTCAGCATCATCAAACATCCATAACCTGCATGTTTAATGTCTCATAACATACTTGCTGTTTGTGTGCGCAATTAAACTTGAAAGCAAAATGCAGGGGGAGACGATTTAATCAGGGAAGCGTTCAATATTTCCAGCTATAACGGCAAGATATTTTTTTTCGAGAGTGCAAACAATCAATTAATGCTTCAACCTCCAACTCTCTTGACGATCTGGTGCTTAAGCCAGAGTCGCGTGCTGGACTGCGGCCATCCGTTAAGTGTCTGCCACCAGCTGTAGGCGACTTGTGCCAGCGTACTAAACGTTCTCTCCCCGGCGTAGATCATCGCCGTCTTGTAGTGACGTACGTAAAGCATCACGAACGCTCGCATCAGGATCAGCTCTTGTACTTCCAGCGGCGTCTGCTCGATCAGCTGCGATTCACATAACATCAATGCACAACATTTAAACTAACAAAAATACGTGGGCTCAGTGACGACTTACTGTGCTTCCGTCCGCCCAAAGCTGTGCAATTCTAACCATAGATGTTAAAAACATTGATTTGCAAATTTAAAAAAAACATTTTAAAAACATGTTTTTTCACATTTATAAAAAAAACATTATTACAAACATGCATAAAAACATTAAACTGCAGATGTTTTCAATCGCTACTTTTTTCGCCATTATAGGTCCTACACGCAAAGAATATCTAACTCAGATAATCAAAAACAAAAACCTACCATTTGTAAAGACCAAAAACCGGAATGTACTGAATGTACAGATCAAAAACAGTTGGACGCAACTTGCCCATGAGAAATAAATCATATTTGTAATTTGTACGTTTATGTTTTAACAAGAACAAAAAACACATTAAAAAGCATAAAAAAACATAAAAAATAAATAACATAAAATTTTTTTTAAACATTTAAAAACGTAAAAACATGTTTTTTTGAAACTTTAAAAACATAAAAAAATGTTTTTACATCTATGATTCTAACTGTAACCCTAACCTTGGGCTTTGATCTATTGGGCCGAAAATTGGCACAGCGGTTACTCCAGCACTAGTAAACATTTGCATCAATTTCGGTTTCTTTGCGCCTTTTCTTTTTCGAGTTCGAGCTTGTACAGAAACGGACGGACGGGCGGGCGAGCAACACCCGTAATGCGGCCAGTTAAGACGGCCGCACAATAAATAACAAAGCTATATTATAATTAAAACACCGTGAGTCATAAACTATAATATCCATAATCTTCGCCATAATCGCGAGTTTATCTTTAGGCAGACAACATAAAACCAAGTGTATACACGTACATAGTACGCTGATTTCAATATTAGTATTTCACAGGGTAGCGTAGTAATGTGGTTACAATACGATGGGAAACTTAACGACTTTTCCATTGCAAAGTTTCACTTAAGTGCATTTCTGGAAGAATATGTTGAGAATAAGTCGACATCGGACGATTATATGGAAAAGTGTTTGCTGTCTTGTACTTCTGGGCTGGGTAGGAGTTGTATGCATTTTTATGTCCAGAGCATTTCTTATTTTTATATGCGAGTATAGGTTATAGGCTTAAAAAAATTTGGGTTCTCGCTCGAAATTTGTATAAATTTTGTACACGGGGCGCCAAAAGTTTGCCTATAAGCGCGAAATCATGCCGATCATATTGGAGTCATTTTTAAACCTTTGGGACAAAAATGTTGTTCTGGGCTAAGAAACACATTTAAAACAATATTTAGCGCATTGAAGAACTATGTTTACGGGGTAGCACTACTAAACTTCCTCCGGTAAGGCCAAATCATGTCCGAAGTTTGTATTTTCGATCACATGATTTGGCTAAAAAATAAAATGCAGATTTGATTCATTGAACTAACAAATTTAATACTCAGTGCACATACAATATCATACAGATAACACATTTTAATTAAATGGATTCTTGTAGGCATAATTCTGCACTTGCAAAAGCAACCTTTTCCATGCGGCATGGACAAGTGGATCGATCTGCACACCTGCCACAGTTATAGGCCATGATGTCACTGTCGACTGCTGATTCAGAGTTTTGCAGCACGTCACTGAAACATTTTGGTCGAAAAATGACAGTTAGCCTACAATAAAAAAGACTCCAGTTAACGCTAAAATGCCTTGTACTGGTGTGATATGAAAGGAGCCAGTGTTTTTGTTCACAGAGCATTTTCTTGAAATATATCACCGGGCCATGGCTTCATCACATCAAAATTTGCCTCCAGGACATGATGTTCTAGGCTCAAACATACTCGATTATCTATCCTCTTCCGCTCTGGCTGAGTCTGGCATCCTAGATCCACTGCACTTTGTGTATTACCCAGAGAATGACTTCTATGTTCCAGTGACACAATTATTGCAAGACTCGTATGAACGAAAATACAGATTTCGGACATGATTTGGCCTAATCGGAAGCAATTTAGTAGTGCTATCATGTAAACAGTGTTCTTCAATTTACCAAATATCGTTTCAAACGTATTTCTTAACCCCCAAAAAACTTTATGTACATAATTTATTTTGTTCCAGTCGTTCAAGAAATGACTGCGATATGATCGGCATAGCTTCGCGCCTATGGGCAAACTTTGGGGGCCCCATGCACAAAATCTAGAGATTTCGAGCGAGAGCCCAAATTTTTTTTGAAGCTTAACCTATACTTGCGTATAAAAATGAGAAATGCTCTGGACATAAAAATGTATACAACTCTACTCAGCCCCTAGAGTATTGATGTTTGACTCACCGTGTAGAACCACTTTTTTGTGTTCTCTGTGACTAACTATCACTAGGTTGATATTCATTCAATTCGCGAAATCTAAGGCCCGGGCCGTGCTTAAGCTAACTGTATGTAACTGTAATAGCAAATAAAAGCCTCAGTTGATGCGCCCGTAACTCGAAAGTATTTACACTGACTATATTCAAGGATCGCTTACGCATGGTCCGTCGTAGTGAATAGGAAACGGTATCGGCTTCTCAGAAGCGTGCAACTCTGAAACGCAGAAAAAAACAGTGGGTTCGTCTTTTGAACGTTTATTCTGTGACGAAGTTTACCAAGATTTTCTTAAGTAAGAAGTAATTACGCTTCATTTTTTCTTGAGACAGTATTCATATTTAAAGCTATACTAAATAATGTAAACAATAATGGGTCTTTTGTTCTAGCGTCCACCACCAGGCAAAGCTTTATTTGCAACTCTTGCTTTAAATTTTTGTAGTTTTATAAATACTTTAGTCAATCTGGGCCGCTAAAACATTGTTTTATTTTACATGTAATCTACATCCTGTCTTTAAGTCCCGAGCCATGGCGCTTACGGTATAATAACGTTGTTTTGCAATAATAACATATTCGTTTAATGAACAAAGTTGGCAAATGCAACTACGTAAAATTAACAGGCAGTTACACACTGAAAAGTTACAAGAAAAAACTACAAAACAGTAAGAACAAAAAACATTGTGACTAATATAGCATGCGCAGGTCTCTTTGCAACATTTAACTTGCGCTCTTTCAATTATGTTTTAACAAGGTGTCCCATAAAAATCACTGCTGTTTCTCGATTCGTTCAACAACATGATTTAATTCAATACTGGCCACTCACCGTTTCGTCCAGTTAGCTTGTCTGTTGACACACAACCGCCCATTGCACAGTTAGCTCGTTAACGCGACTTCACAACGGTCTTGCTATTATTTCACCTGCTATAGAACCAAACTTCATAAAATATTAGGCCTACACATCATCTCTTGATAACAATAACGTTGCAAACTGCAGTTCCCATTTCGAAGTCACAAATCTGGAACTACAATCGCTGCAGGAGGAGTATTATTGAGGCTTCAAGAAACGTGCAAACCACAATTAAGTTTATATTTCATTTTTGGGCCGACCGCCAAGCTGTAAACTTAAAAGTCGGCCCTTTGTCGTGGTTGTCGTCCGTCTGTCTGTCTGACCGTCTGTCTGACCGTCTGTCTATCTGTCACGGATGTATTGTGGCTAAAAGGTGCAAGATAGAGCCAAGGTTGCTATTGATCACTAATAGGAAGTCGCATACTGGCTTTCGAATGACATATAAATCATCGACCTTAGATGACCATCAAGGTCAGTGACAACCAGTGCGGTCGGTCCCACCCTATAGTGACAGCTGGAATTCTTGTTCAAGTACCTCTACTTTTATGGTCACGATACGCAGGTCTAAACTTTACAGACAAACAGATGGACGAACAGACAGACAGACAATCCAAAGTGGCAATACCGCGCTTCGCATTGTGTGCACCATTTTGTTTCAAAAAAGGACAAAACTTCTCAACAATGTCATGACTGCTTACAGTGAAAGCGAACACTCGGCCTATAGCTGCTTCTCTCGCAAATACTCGCGAAGACGCGGCGCAACGGCTTGGCATGTTTCTTAGTAAAATGATTGATTTATGAATTATACCTGATAGCAGGGGACAATCATGCCAATCAAACAATCTCCACCAATGACAGAAGTAGGCCTACTATTATAAATTATACATCCAACTTGTTAGGCCTAACACTTGCGTCTTTTTTCGACGTCAATCGTTCACTACTAGAACAAAGTAGTTCTTGTTGTCCGTACGAAGTTTGGCGCCCAAACAGCGACTCGATGCTTTCTATTGTTCAATCGTTACGCAAGGCAGAACGTTGCGTGCGAGGTGCTATACTGTGCCTCACAGGCACAAGTGAAGCGAAGCACAGAGACAGCCACTGTTTATGGTTGTAGCCCACTGACGCCACACTCACATTATTAGTCCGCCCGAAAACGATAGTTTTCGGAAGGACTTATGTTCTGCTGTGGTTTTTTTTCTTTCTTTTTTTAGCCGCGTAATCTCCGAGCTCCGTCTGCCGATCGGCGCGAAATTTTGCACGATGCTCGACGCTGCGTTCAATTTTATAATCCCGGTCCAAAACTTTGGGGGAGCCTCCCCCAAAAATTTTTAGGGGCCAAAAACATGCAAAATTTGGCCCGATTTCGGTCGACGTCGAAGTTTGGCGGCGAATATCTCCGGAACGGATGAAGATATTCAAAATCGGTGAGTTATTCATTTGACAGCGATTCCTCCCGCGTTAGTCGAAACAAGTCCAGTGAAGATCGGTCCAGTAACCTTGGAGATCTAGATGTGAGTTTGTACCCACCGAAAGCGCATTTTTCTGAAGACCATATTTCGGCCCTAGGGGGTGCTGCGCTTCCAAATTTTTACACATGCTAGAGAATGACCAAGTCTAACTAGCGCACCCCCCACCGGAAATGGGGGCCCCCTTACAACTTTTTTCAAAGGGGAGTCAAAAATTGGCTTAAAATGCAATAAAGGAGCGCTTTTAACTTCGGAGTTAAAGCGTGTAGCCCGACGAAACTTTGGCACTTGACGCGGCTCTAGGTCGCGGTGATAACGCACGTACAACTTTTGGGGCCACCGCCCCCTTAAAATGTGGGAGGGCAAAAAACGTCCAAAATTTAGTACGTTTTACGACAACTTTCGAGTTTGACCGCAAATATCTCTGAAACCGATGAAGTTAGCGACAAAATCTAAAGGGCGTTGACGAGAAGAATCCTTTGTGCGTTGAACAAAAAAAATTGGTGAAATTCCGTCCACCACGAACAAAGTTATAAGCGCTCATTTTGACCTACCCTAAGTCGCATTTTTGGAAGACCATATTTCGGCCCCTAGGGGATGCTGCGCCCCCAAATGTTTACACGCGCTAGAGAATCACCAAGTCTTACTAGCGCACCCCCCAACGGGGGCGGGGGCCTTCCTTACAACTTTTTTCAAAGAGGAGTCAAAAATTGGCTTAAAATGCAATAAAGGAGCGCTTATAACTTCGGAGTTAGGGGGTGTAGCCCGACGAGACTTTGGCACTTGACGCGACTCTAAGTTGGGGTGTTAATGCAAGTACGAAATTTGGGGGCACCGCCCCCTTAAAATTCGGGATAACAAAAAACGTCCAAAATTTAGTACGTTTTACGACAACTTTCGGGTTTGACCGCGAATATCTGTGAAACCGATGAAGATAGCGACAAAATCTAAAGGGCGTTGACGAGAAGAATCCTTTGTGCGTTGAATCAAAATATTTTGTGAAATTCCGTCCACCAAGAACAAAGTTATAGGCGCTCATGTTGACCTACCGTAAGTCGACAATGCGCATTCGGCGTATGCCAATGCATTTGAGTACGGGCCACGTGACTTTGATGCCGGGGAAATTTTACCCCCACCCCTAATATTCTCCCAGTCGGACTTAGGGCGCCGGGCGGACTCACGTTGGGCTTTGCCCCAAATTTCTAGGTTGTTTATGTTTTGCTACAAATTTTTTGTTCAACGATCATCGCGAAAGTTTGCACGTTGGTGAGAACTAGGCCGAATTTTATAATGCCAGTCCAAAATTTCTGGGGTCACACCCCAGAAAAGGTTTTGGGGCGAAAAAAGAAAAATTTGGCCCGATTTCGGACGACTTCGAAGTTCGGCAGCGAATATCTCCGGAAGGGATGAAGATATTCGAAATCGGCGAGTTACTCGTTCGACAGCGATTCCTCCCGCATTAGGCGAAACAAGACCGGTGAAGTTTGGTCCAGTAACCTTGGAGATCTCGATGTGGAATTGTATCCACCGAAAGCGCATTTTTCGGAAAACCATACTTCGGCCCCTAGGGGGTGCTGCGCCCCCAAATTTTTACACGCGCTAGAGAATGATCAAGTCTTACTAGCGCATCCCCCACCGGAAATGGGGGCCCTTTTACAATTTTTTTCAAAGGGGAGTCAAAAATTGGCTTAAAATGTAATAAATGAGCGCTTATAACTTCGGAGTTAGGGGGCGTAGCTTGACGAAACTTTGGCACGTGACGTGCCTCTAGGTTATGGTGTTAACGCAAGTACAACTTTTGGGGGCACCTCCCCCTTAAAATTTGGGAGGGCAAAAAACGTTCAAAAATCGGTGCGATTTACGAGAACTTTCGAGTTTGAGCGCGAATATCTCTGGAATCGATGAATATAGCGACAAAGTCTAAACGGCGTTGACGAGAACGATCCTTTCCGCGTTGAACAGAAAAAATTTTGTGAAATTCCGTCCACAACGAACAAAGTTATAAGCGCTCATGTTGACCTACCCAAAGTCGATAATGCGCGTTCGCCGTATGCCAATGCATTTGAGTTCGGGCCACGTGACTTTGGTGCCGAGGAAATTTTTACCCCAACCGCTAATTTCCCCCCAATCGGACTAAGGGCGCCGGGCGGACTCTTGTTGGGCTTAGCCCTAGATTGCTAGTTTAGACCTAATTTGTGTGACAGTGTGCAATCATGTGGTCGAGCATCGCTAGTACAGTGAGACGTTACGGTAACTTGTGATCAGTGTAGGCCTATCATGGCCTATATACAGGCAAGCCATGCAGCTGTTGGCCACAGCGCTTATAATTGCGACAACAGGTAATAAAAATTGCTATTTACATTTTCAAAATGTACAGTAAAGCAATTCAGCGTTTGCAATGTGGGTCTGGAGGAGAACGGGGAAGATCAGCTGGGCTGACATGGGGTAGGCCTATAACGAATGATGAAGTGCTGCAGAGTGTTCACAAAAACAAAAACATTTTGAACAATGGTCGGACCGTGAAAGCATTGGAGATAATTTAGCCTACAAGTTACAACACGCTATAAGAATGATCATCTAACTAGCCTACATCTTTTTTGATGGGTCATGCCCAATCTCTATCAAAAATTTCATCGAAATCCATTCGTAACCTTTTTCAGTTAGAGCCTATTTTGCATACAATCGTGTAGACACCAAACAAGTTTTTAGTCAGAGGTAACTATAGACTGCACGCTTAAAGGCGCGTGCAAAAAAACGAAACAAACTAAACAGAAATGAATTAGGCCTATTGCATTGCCAGTTCGTTCGCTTTGTAACTGACAGTTCAGTTCAGTTCATCTCTGTCGCGTTGTTCGCGTCTTTTTAAAAGCATCAACGCGTGTCACCGCCATATCTCACAGTTATTGGTTATGATCGACCTATATCACAGATTGTTTATATCGGGCCAATAGGCATACGCAGTGCACAATACGGATCTATAGGTACTCTCAGCATATGCTATAGGCTATAGCGTTATTGGCTCGACACAGTACGTGTCTGTATTCACGATGTAGAGACGGCATGAAAATGCTGTGAGCTCGTATTTATGAGGCCACTGTTGTAAAAGACCACCGACGTAATATTATGTGCTTATCTCGTGATGTTTAGGCTAAAGCAAGGACACACTAACAGCAACCAGTAGAGTAAGAACTAAAAAGAGAAGGCCTGGCCTATAGTAGGCCCAGTATAGTAAGCAAGTATAGGTTACAGTAGGGGTGTAAAATAGCCTACTGTGTTCAAGCTTACTAATAGCCGGGGCAAACTAAACAAAAAAGCCGCAATGCGTCCTCACACATTCAACGGTACAGTATTTTATTTCATCAATTTTATTTTATCAGCTGATAACAACACTAACAATACCAGAAGAACGACGACTTCATTCGCACGACAATCAATAATAATGTATACAATCAATAATAATACTGTAAAGCAAGTAAGTAAAACGTGAATTTATACAGCGCATAATCTTAGAATAAACCTCTAACCTCCAATGTGCTACTGTTCAGTTCCCTGTAATTAAACCGAATCACGGCCTCATGCTATACATAGCGGCACACGCGTAGCCTGAAATTGGAGTTGTGGCGAAAGTGGGATAAGGTTCCTGGTCCTTGAAAGCGGTCTCGAAGAGCGCTGTGAACTCCCTCATCGGGGTCCGGGGCGAAAACACGGCCGCAAGTGCATTTGGGGCACGAAGAGCTCTCGGAAGTCACGCGGTAGGTACAATATATTTTGTTCGTTCTACTGCACAAAGCTGCATTGCATTTACAGCCAAAGTTGGGGCGCTCCCTAGACTCACCACCTACGGCCTACCCTTTTCCCTGGCTACGCCAGTGCAGAGCGGCCCGAAAAGTCAGCGACCGTACCACGTCTGTGTCGTAACTTGATTACATATTCACCGATTTACAGCAATATATCACTGACCAAAAATCATGTTAAAAATTATCCTTGTCAATGACATGCTGAGACAGCAGAAAATTGCAGATAAGTGATCAGCAAAAATTTCTCTACATCTCAAACGTATTATAGCTACACACCTTGTGAAATATCAATGTCAGCTAGCTCACTGCAGTTTGATGCCAGCTTCTGTATGCTAATATTTCACATGGTAGTGTAACGCCACAGTCTAAGCGTGGAATCTTAACTAATTGGTTTAGAAAATTGACCAATAATAGCAAAAAATTAGCCTATTCATTCAGTGTAGGTACACTCTGTCAATTATTCCGGGTATATCTAATTCTAATCTAAGCTGTCGTTGTTAAAGCAAATTTCTACCATTGAGATTCGCACTGTGAATAAATAGTGACATTGTCCTGGTAATGCGGCACATATTTAACAATAAATACAATTGACATAACATAGAAATTAATTTATATATATGCTAGAGTTTTGCAGTATATCGTGTTTGTGATAATGAATCAAATATCGGTTATTTTCCCATCAGCTGGCATAATTTTAATTCTGACCACATTAAACTCACATTAGACTCACAAGTGCTGCCAGTTAAAGTGGTCAAAACACACTACTAGGAAACAGATGGTGAGATACTATTAATACAATTTTGGAAACTACTTAGGTCAGGACTTCAAAATAGCACTCATGTATCGGACTTCAAAAAATGTCCCTACCATCACCAGAAACAAACTTCCAAATTTGTTCCTCGTAATGGTGAGGACCTTTTATGAAGTTCGATCCATCATCCATGAGTGTTATTTTGAAGTCCTAACCTAAGTAGGTCTAGTTTTAAGCGTAGTTTTCTATGCTGTATAATATATCACCATCAACTTACGAATGTGTTGAATAAATATTAACAACGTCGAAAAATACTAGCAGTTTAAACTGCAACTGTGTCAAAAACCTTTTTTGCAAGTAAGGTCAGTTAAAAATTATCCATAGTATTGTTTAAATAGAAGTTTTGACACAGCAGCAGTTTTCCCAACTAGTCAATCGTCAAAATTCACGAAATCACATAACGAATTAAAAGCTTAAATGGTTACGGTGCACATTTTATACAGTCGAAATTAATCAGGCCTATTAATAGAATAACTCAGCGGATGCCCGTGATTAGCCTATGAAGCCGTCGTCGTGTGGAGTGAAAGCTGTCGCCATAGTGACTAGACATGACGTCACGTGACGTCACATTTTCGGTTTCGGTCGCGTGACGGTTGCTAGGCAACGCGTCACGTGATGGTCCGTTGGTTGCTTGGCAACGCGCGTGTGGTTGCTAGGTAACGGCGGGACGGCGACGGCGTCGGGTGTCGTACCAGCCTGAAAGCGGACAGTCCATTGCCAGCGTCTGATAAGCTTCGTTGCCTAACAACACGAACACGGCACAAGTCACGGCGCGGGCCGGCTGGTCCATACAATAATGGCACAAGTCTTGCAGATAGTCCGTCAAATTAGCTACAGTTAACTGAGCATAAGGCTAAAATTGGCTTTAGTTCTCGTCATTGTTTCCGTAAATCCGAACGTAGCACTCAGTACTAGATACCGCACTGCTGTATTGGATTAACGAGTATACGTGGTATTATACGAGCTTGGGCTATACCACTTCAGGCAGTGTGGTATCGTACTTAAACCACGTTCAGATAGCAGCGACTATACACCGTTTTTTGCTTGATGTCGCACGAGTGTAGCCGAAAATTGCGAAAACAGTATTAATGCTAGCCGAGTGTGGTATAACTTCAATGAATATTTGACTGTTGATTAATTTTGTACATATTACCTGTCGTTCAGTGTTTGCCAGTAGGCTACTTGTACTGTACTGTTTCAGCGATGTACAATTGTACATTCGTAGATAAGGATTGTAAGGTCATTTTCAATAGCAGCGTCTCCAACTTTTGCGTCGATTTCCAGTAGCAGATAACCGAGGATAAAAACGCGTAGCCACCCCACGCCCATGTCGGCCGAAATTTTGGATTGATTCTCTGAATAGACTGCCAATGTTTAGCTAAATATTCGTGTGAGTAATTTGCAGGTGACGACCTGTAGGGCCGAGATACACCAATGTTACAGACAGAATGACAGTCGTACTTACGGTGGTAATACTGCGCTTCGCTTTACCTGCATCGAGTGTTAAAAATTAATGATAGTAGAAACTTTAATTTATACTGCCGAAACACTGGCTACACACACCGCGCGTGTTGCATCGTTTGATGTAGTGGTTGGCGCACGGGAACATGTTCTGTACGAACGCGTAGAGAGCCGTGTCGTAGACCCGAAGTTTCGTTCTCGTGTTGATCGTGTTGTGAAAGCCGTCCGCCGGCGACGCGTACGCGTTCGCGTTGAAAAAACTCTGAACTCCCTCGCCCTGCGACAGTAACAATAAACTGGTAAAAAAATTACATTTAAGGAGGGGTCCGAACAGTTGGTGTTTTTTTGACGACCGTTCGCACGGCCGTCCGGACCGCCAGTGTGACCCCTCCTTTAAACCAGCCACATCGGCGGCTTCGTGGGTTGATTGGGTAGGTCGGGCCAAAAATTGCAATATCCCGACGGACACTGCGAATTTTCGACAGAAAAGATTATAAGTGCTCAAATGTTGATTTTTCCCCGAAAGTTTTGCAAAATAGTGGGTTTAGCCCGTTAGCCCCAAATTTTGCATTTTTTTGGTCTCAAACAAAACAGCGGCGCATGTTGCGCAAAAACGAATAGAGCTGTAAGTTGGAATTTTTCAGCAGACAGCTGTAAACTTCGGACTGAGGAGATTACACAGTTTACGTAACTTTTCCCCTAAATTCCCCGAGAAGCAAATTCTCAGGCTTAAATTTTGCACTTTGCACGAAAATTTTCCGACAAGAAAAATTGTTCAGACAAGATGAAATTTGGTTCTGGGGCAATTGCTCCCTTGCCAATATGTCACTGTTTTTCGGTTTTAAAGCTTGAGCTCTACCGTTGGTCTCAAACTTTAGTATTTGATTTGGAAGTTTTAGCGTTACAAGTTGGCTCACATAAGCTTAACGATCACAGGCTATACAGTTTGTATGCTTACCCTGATGCTTACTGCAGCTAATCACTAAAAGGGTACTTATATGTGTGCAACTGTTGCAGTGCAACAGTAGGCACCGTCTAACAGTGTCGGCAACGTACGGCGCAACATCGCAGCGACCGCCACGCACACTTGAACGTCGAGTGCCCACTGTTGCTCACACTTGTGCAGCAGTTGCACAATGTAAACACTTTCGATAAACCTTAGAACTAGTTGTGGCTTAATTGTATAACATGTTGTACAACTATGTTGTAGCGTATTAGGCCTACAGCAATAATTCGAAGTAATGTAGTTTGGGGTTACAACTTACAACGGCTATCAACCATTTCAACGTGCCTATATGAGGTGACTGGTTTCTGAGCTAGAGCGACACGTTCTCGGAATCAAGAATTTAACGTAACCTATCGCCATTTGGAACTGTTTACGTTGCAGCTCTTCGACTAACCTTGCTACTCGTAGTCTTGGAGAAACGGGATAGACTCCGCCGACCCTATAGGCCCTATCGGCTTTAACACGTCGAGTAGCATCTGCCTCACAGATGTCTATACTTGCATGTTGTTACATAAGCTTGGCCCAGAAGCTAGTTAATACGTGTATTTAACTCTACTACTAAAAACGCATTTACCACTATCCCACCAAGACTAATATTATGTTTTTATTGGTTTATTATTTACCGTATTATATTATACACATATTTTATTATTATTCATTACCTCCGTGCGAAAATAAGCAGGTTATGTTTTTACATCCGCGTGTTCCTCCGTCTGCCTGTTTCTATGTTGGCGAGATCACTGCATGAAAAGTTAAAGACGTTGGAACGGAATGAGATGCCATTTGGCGCGGATACTCGTTGGACTTCGTTATTTATTAATTTTCGTTTAATCACGTAATTAACTCATGACCTTTTACTGTCATTGCTGTCAACACCCTGTTTTAAAGATAATATTTTACAAGATATGTAGCGACACTTTTTATGGTGCTGGAAAGTTTAGTGATAGTTTCGTGGCAAATTGTCTCCCGAGACTATCAGTAAAGAATTTTCATAAAAAAAACCTTTACAGTTTTTGGCAAAGATATGATAATAAATAAAGATAGGCCTATGGGTTGTTTTTTGGTGGGACACGGTGTATACGTACAAAGTAAGAGTCGGGTCCCCGCGCGGCGTTGGTGTTCGCCCACCAGCCGCTGCGCATAGCGTGCGAATAGATGTCGGCCAGCTCGTCTCGCACGTGGCTGCTGAGGCTGACCGCCGCCAGGTTGAGGATGCCGATAGCCAGAGACTTGAGTAGCATGTCATCCAGGTGGCGCGGTCGCTCGTCGTAACACAGGATGTTATCCTCCGGAGCCGCCGTCACTGGAGCGGCTGCCACCGCACCAAGTGCTCGCACCGGCAGATCTATACACAGCAACAAATTAACAAGAAAAGCCCAGCTAACGCAAAGGGGAACGCGCGACAGCGGTGCATATGTTTGAAGGCCCGGTGCAAACAAAATCTAAGCTCACCGATCCCAGGAACGATGTTTCATTTTACACTCGCCAGAGAGCGCGACAGGTCTCATACAGCCGTATTGGCTAAAAATAGCAATTTTTTCTATCCCTTTTTCGTTTAGCGCCCTCGCTAAAGGTGACTCTTTTCGAATTTTGAAAAGTTTTACGGATCCTGAAACTAAACTTTTCCAGGCAGCCGACGGTGAAGATTTGGTGATCCTTGCTAACTTACACCGTTTTTGACCGATCCACCCGTGTGACGGACAGACGGACAAACAAACAGACAAACAGATAAACAGACAGAATTGCGATAGCTAAGACGCGTTACAGCAGTCGCGCGTAAAAATGGTGCCTGTAACCCATTTAAGAGCTACGGAGCATCAACTGCCATACGTGATCACACAGTATTTTCTGCCACCCGGCACAGGTGAACGCGTCCCGCCTCAACCTCAGACAGGTAAGCCGGCACTCGATTTATCTACCCCGGAGAAATGGAAAGCTAAGTTGACCTTGGTGTTTTAGAATAAAAATTTTTCTACAAAAAGATTTCCCGACAATTTTCCGAGTGTCCAAAATTTAGGAAAGCAACCCACTTGCCTTGGCAGAGTGGGCATTGGGCAAGGAGTTGCTCATCGCCAATGTTGGCTGCAGTGCGGCTATACAAATTGACCTGTCGGGTCGTCGGGTGGAAATGGAACGTCGTCGACTCCGAGAGCTCGGTACTCGGGCACATCGGACAACGTCTGGCGACGTCCTATGACCGCGACGCGACCGTAAGACTTGTAGTAAGCGCGTCTTAAGTCGGGTCGGTCGGAGAGCAGGAAGCGTAGCACGTAGCAGGCGCGACTGACCGCTGCGTTCGGTACGACCAGCGCAGCTAAATACACCACACATGTATAGTCGGTGACGAATTGACGACAATAAAGAGAAAACGAACAACAAAAATATATAAAAAAATACCAGACAAACACACAATATATAAACTCTAGGGCTATAGTTCAGTCGCAAGCCTATTCTAGCTAAGTCTTGACAAATTGTACAAGAGCAGTGACTAGCATAAAATTTTCACTACAGCCTTCCTAATATTCTTTTTAAAATTTTGTTTTGTTTACCTTATAAAACAAGTAATTTAGGCAAGAATGAGCCATGACAACAAAGGTTAATCGACAAAGTGTGAGACTAATTAATTCTCGAAAATTGATAGGGTTGTAACTGAGAGTCATGACTTTTACACGGTGGGCATAATTAAATCCGACAGGGGAAGATTTTGTAAGAAGAATTTTGCATGAAGAATATTTATTCGTTTTTCAAAATGTTAAACGGCTAAATGATCAAATGTTGTAGCTATCATAGGAAACCATCTCAGAGCAACGGAGCGTCACCTGCCGCATGGGATCACACAACGTTACCTGCCACCCGACACATGTGAATGCAGCCTGCCTTAACCCCAGCCAGATAGGCCGGTACTCGATTTACGTACCCCGGAAGGATACAAGTCTGAGTTGGCCTTAGTGTTGGTTTACCGAGACGGTTTACTTGTCCGCGGACAGCCACCCATCCGAGTACTAACCATTTGATAGGGACCCGACGACTAGGAATCGAACCAACGACCTTGCGATCACAAGTCAAACGTCCCAACCACTACACTACCAAGCCACCCAGATGTGTTTTCGGTCGTTTCGTGCCTGACTCACCGACAACGGGAATGCCGTAAGCCTCGGTGAACTTTTCATAGAACTCTTCAGCGATGCCGAACGGCCTCATCACGTGACGTAATCGCAGTGTTTCCGGTACGGGTCTGATGACGTCACACGAGTTGGACTCGCTGGGCTCGCCGGCACGCGGCTGCTCGCCGACTGGTAGAGCTGCAAAACACACGATGATTAATTATTTTTTGCAGCGAAGGTATACGAAAAATAATGACCAGTTCACACCTCGATGCCGACTGAACTCAACTCAACTCAATTGCTCAACGCGTGGTCTGTGCACAGCAGCATGACGTCACAACGCTAATGACGTCATTGCATTGTCACCCACAGTCACGACAGTTGAGTTGAGTTGAGTTGCGTCGTAGGTGTGAATAGGCCATAAACTTCTTCCCATAGGGCGGCGCTGATTTCTGTCTTTTTAGCTCTCAGCCAGACAACAGCGTACAGTACGAGACTTGGATACAAAACTGGTGCATCGGGCACTGTGCCTGCTTACGTCCCAAGTTTCGCTTGTACTCATTGTGCCTACTCGCCGATAGATGGCCGTGCTGAGTTGACCTGCGTGGCTGGTCACATACCCAGATGGTTTACTTGCCTGCCGTCGGTAATCCATGCTTAATTTTTGCCAACCCAGCCTATTTGTGATATGACAACGGCGGCTACGACAATAATAACAGGCCTACAAAAAGACGCCAAACAGTTTTTTTACTAAAAATGTTAGGCTATGCTGCCGTCGGTTCTATTAATGAGCCTGAAAGCTTCAAGCATTGACAGTAAATGAGGTATAGCACAGGCTGTGATTACCGGAAAGTAAATTATCAGTATGCGTCACTTTCTTCATGAGGTTTAGACGTCTGTCTGATGACATTGAGAGTTTTGGTCATTCTATGGACGTATTATCTAGAGGTTGGCCATGCACCTTTGGAACAACGCCAAAAATATGGCGCAATAGTAGCACGGCTAATTTAGGCTTGCAAGCAGTGAAAACAGCAAAGTCCATTCTTTTGTTGTACAGGAAAAACTTTCCGCGATTGCTAACTGTCTTCGGGTCATGTTTACGACATTTATAGGCTAAGTCGGCCAGTAAAGTAGCACCAGCCGGGTGTATAAAATAAACCTATTGCTGAGCCTGAAGTAGGCCTAAACAAAGATTATCTCACGACCTCGAGGCAAAATACAACTTGGCACTTAAAAGAAAAACAGTTCACGATGTGGACCGAACCAGTCCCGGAAACAAGCAACGTCACTGGCACACTGTGCTCTGCGCGATGGCGATGTGATCTGGAAACGATCAAAGATCTCAAACCTTTGCCGAGAACTGTGCTGCCAACTAGCGAAAACAAAGGACTTAAGCCTATGGTCAATTTACAACTACGACGCCGACGCAACTCAACTCAATTCAACTGCTGAGTCGCGTCGTAGGCGGGAATTGGCCATTAGTGATACAGCTGCAAACTTCTAATGGTAAAGAATTTTAAATAGTTATCCAGAAGTTACAAAAAATCTGGATCACGCCAAAATTTTAACATTTTTCAAATCGTGCCCAACCAGTCCACAAAATTTCATAAAAATCCGTTAATTGTTTTTTTCTGAGTATTTCAGCTAAGAGAAATCGAATGTCCGGGCCTAGAACGATTTCACAGTAAATGATAAAATTCAGGATTAGTAAACCGGCGTCGGCGTTGGTGAAGTTTCAGTCGTTAACAAATCGTATTGTAAGACGTTGCACAAGTCGTGACTAATTCTGTCACGTTCTGTTTCGTATCAGATCGGCACACACGTGAGCAGGAAGCCGAGGCATGCAATCTACTCGACGTGCGTTGGCGAGCGAGCACCTGTCGATGCTGGCGCCACCTTGCGATCACGCCACACTGTACTGGAGTAGGTCACGACGAGTTCTTATGCTTTGCCAGTCTTCAGACAAGAAGCCCAGCTGTCGTCAGGGTGGGCCGACCGTACCACTTATATCCGAAGGCCAGCGTCCGACTTCCGGTCGCGAAAAGAAAGCGATTTCCCAGAGTGACTACAGTCCCATAGACGCTATGGTGATGCTGCTATATAGAACGCTACAATCAACAATACGACACGGTAATTCGACGCACACTGGTGATGGCTGCAGACAGCAATTTTGCACTCGTTATTGCAGCCAAACCGCTACAGACAGAGACATGTATGTTACTATTGACAGTTTATGGGAAACTCGTCATCGCTTTATCCATCGGTACTATCGCCGACTTTCTATGACGTACGGTTTAGTCAACAATACATGCATACAGACGAACAAACGACAAACAAACGATACATCGTGCCCAAAGCTCAACCTAACGGTGAGCCAAAAACTTTTTAAAACATTTCAGGAAAAACGCGCGCTGCTTGAAAATAGGATGTGGTCACATTTAAAGTAAATCAAAGATGTTTTATACGTACCCATGCTACATGTTACTTAAATAAAGAACAAAACAGTTGTAAAACATTTTTACACATCTTTGAAAATGTTTTCTTTTGTTTTGGCGTGTAGGCCTAATCACAGTCTTAAGCCTTCTACTCAATGACAATGAACCGTTTCGGCGTGCAGTTCTGTGTACGCCAGTGTTACTGAGGAATAGCTTCAAAAGTAAACGTCAACTTTGAACCGAATGGCCCTCACCTTGCTTCACTCGGCAGACAGCGGTAGTTTTGCACTGTAAGTAGCCTACTACATGCTGCTACTGTATGAACTGGTCTTTGCCTGCCATTAATTAAGTAACTATGCGCACTCGCTTGTTTACTATCACTGAACCGTGTGATGACCGCGGAGAGTAGCTCATATACTTGAACTGTGACGAAATATAAGTCCAGCGTGTGGCAGCATAAGACTGACAGTAACTGCACCGCTTTTAGGCGGCATTGCTGATGTCGGCTAGTGCAACAGATGCTATTCTGGTGTGGTGCATCCGTCTGTCCGTCTGTATGTGGGTGTACACACACCCTACTAAAACCGTTGGAAGAAATAAAACTCCATTTAACTGTAACACTCGTGTAACTGTAACGTTGTGTTAAACAGGGGCAAACTACAGTCCTCTTACGCTGAGGGAACACCAAAAGCACGCTCTCATTCCGTCCTGCCTCACAAGATATGCTCATCCCCACATCAGCATGTCAGTACTCAATACATGCACGTTGGTCAGCAGCTGGTCATCTGCGCGACCTACGCCAGCATTTTATCGTTCCATGCAGGTTGCCACTTCACGAGTTCACAAACACCTCGAAATCATCGCTTTAAACTACCGCTATAGCCTTTTTCCATCGGCAGCGTTTTGAGACAAACAGTTTCCGTGGCATTTGTCGATTCAGCAGTTAACAATTTTATGGCGTTATTTTTTGGTTGAAATTCATTTCTTGAGCGTTAAGAACGGAAGGCTCTGTGTCGTCAACATTTTGTCGTTTGTGTGGTCTTGCGGCCCAATAGGCCTACAAGCTAGCTCTCTGTCTTAGCGCAAACTATGTCACTCAGTATCTCATTACGAAATTTTAGAAAAACCCGACAGAGCAACATAATGTAGGATACAGTATGTGTAACAATAACGTGAAACTCACCGGAGAAAGCGTCGTAATAGAGATCATCCAATGAGCCTTCCATCTCGACTTCCTTCAGAACTTGGTTCTGATCGCGAGCCGAGAACACTACAACCAACAATCGTACGATACACATAGGCCAGTGTACAGTGAAGAAAATCCGTCGATAGCTTACAGAAACTAGTCTTTAAACAGCATAGGCGTTTAAAACGCGGTTCACGAGGAGGTGTCCACGTCGTATAGATGCTTCCGCAATGAGATCTATAAGCCGCCGATGACTTTTAAAACTTTGTGTGAAATTGCGGCGCACTGTGCCGCGGAGCCAAAATAACGATCAAAAACACACTAAACGGAATATTAAATTTTTCGAATTTCTTGCGGCATCACAATCGAAGTACGTGACGATTCGTCTCTCATGCTAAATGGTTAAAACTAAGCCCACGCGTACCTGATTAACTGAGCCCATAAATGTTTTTTTCTACTGCAGACTTTCAACTTTTTGTTCATTTATTACAACTATTACAAAATGGCTAAAGCTTCTTTTGTATTTGGACATGCTGTACGAGTAGAGGCCTACACAGTATACTAATGCACCATACAGGGTAATGTAATTTGTCTCTAATTTTAAGTAGCGAAGTTCGCAATAGTTTTCGCTACACTGTTAATTTTTTAGAAACATTGTAGCCTAATATTTAACCTATTTTCTTCTGTGCTTTTTTGCGTCTTTTGCAAAACGTCGCCTGTTTTTTTGCTTCCAGTTCTCACCGCAAAACAAAAACATTTCTACTATGTGATCCTTCTAATTTTAGAGCGTGAGACGTACTGACCATAAAATTAGGAAGCAAACAACAGCAAATACGTTGCTTCGTACAAAAAAGCAGAAGAACAGAGAAACACGGAGTCTACATTATAAGCTAAGTGGCTAGAGTTACCGCCGGTGACGGACAAATTATACAAAAAGAACCCAGCTGTCGCTAGAGTATGCCGACCATACAGCCCTATACTTTCGGACGCAAAAAGCGATTTCCCAGAGTGCATGCAGTCCCATACACGCTACGGTGAAAATGCTATATCGAACGCTACAATCATCGCTATAGATACGATTAGGCGCACGTAAATGATTGGCTGCCAACAGAAATTTTGCATTCAAAAACTGCGGCCAAACCGTTGCAGACAAAGACATGGTTACTAGTGACAGCCTATAGAAACTCGTCATCGCCTTATCCAACGGTACCATTGCCGACCTCCTGCGACGTACGCTTTAGCCGCAATACATGCGTTGCAGACGACGACGACGGACGACGACAGACGACACATCATGCCAAAGACTCGACCTAACGGTCGGCCAAAACGAGACCACTGCCCGCGCGGAGACATGCGTACAGTCGCATAGTCACGTAATTACGACTTTGCGCCCACGCATAATTTTCTCTGCCGTACAATTTTCCCCAATTTTTACGCGCGAAAGCAGAATGCTTCTGGGCGTCTGGGCGTCCGTCCGTCTGTCTGTCTGTCCGTCCGTCCGTCCGTCACACTCGTGGGCTGTATCAAAACGGTGCAAGCTAGGATCACGAAATCTTCACCGTGGACTGCCCCAAGGTCTCTAGTTTATCGTGACAAAATTTCGTGCCACTGGGTGCAGGGG
>Ga0209367_1002541_pt1 | contig 24172 bp, 12 predicted proteins | sample WorMetLIZISLAND2_FD_187412 | JGI IMG/M metagenome (GOLD analysis project Ga0209367, IMG submission 187412) | Marine gutless worms symbiont microbial communities from Max Planck institute for Marine Microbiology, Germany - Olavius geniculatus... ... | reverse complement strand
ACCACGTGACTGTCCTGAGGCCTGGCAATTTTTGAGGGGTCCGTCCAGGAATCGAACCCAGGACCTCTCGCTCTGGTGAAGTTGACCTGAGTCCAACACTCTAACCACTCGGCCACCGAGCTCCACAACATATGGTCGGCAATATCAATATCACAGAATCAGAAATATATCGCACACACTACATTATAGCTCATGTACAAGTTAGCAAAACCTATACTGACACTCAACACTCGTACTATAGGCCATAATTAGCTTATAGCGACGTTGGTCAGCATTTAGCACTGCACTGTCTAAAACATAGTAGAAAGATTCAGTGGACAGTGACCACAGTTTCATTTTGTGTGCTCGATTGTCGGCAGAGGCAGATATAGCGACGATGACGACAGATATAGCGCACGTGTATACCGCCGGGAGCGATCTCGGACAACGATCATGAACCAATCATCTTCAGTCCCTTCCTATACGCCGAGTTAACCCCTTACATGGAGAAGACGTCGTAGACCGTAACAGATTCTATAGTCGATTACTGTCCGATGACAACTTTTGTTACGCCGACTATCACGACCGCAGCGTGATCCGTCTGTCCGTCCGTCCGACTGTCAATCTTACACCATGCTATACTATAGCCACAGAACGCAATGAGATGCCATTTGGCCTAGACACTCACGAGACCCTCATGTACTAACGGTGCATTGGGAATTGCAACCAAACCGTTACTTTTTACAGACAGTAAACCAGTTATTAGTGAGTCGCGCAGTCTTCAAGCATACGTGCAATTACACAAATGCGTGTCAGATTTGTCGGCGGGAAATGAAATCGCCGTTACAATTCATAAATGTGTGAATAGCATGACCTGAGCTGTCTTCGTCAACGCCAACTACAATCGAGTCGTGAGAGCGGGACGACTTAACTGAAGCCAGAATGATGTCCCTGATACCACGGAGACATTAGTCGGTCATTCTCTAGCCACGCAGTCCGAGGAGTCCAAGGAGTCTTAGATTAGTAAAAGGACTCCTTGATCCGTCCCTAGAGCCGGTCTATTATCGGCCCAGCATCTTCGTTTAACCGATCGACCGAGTGCTTATCGGATGCCATCAGATACGCCGAGAACGAAACGCGCAATGTTGCGCTAATCGCACGATCGTATTACAGATCTTCGTATTATTTTCCTCGCTGGGAAGAAAACTGTCCTATCCCATGAAACGGAAATCTAAGCGAAGAAGAAGACCGACGTAGGATGATGGCGAGGCGAGCGGCGTGACCTCTTGTGAAGGTGACGCCAAACGGGGTCACGACGCCCGCAGTGGCAACAGCTGGCACCCGGCCGACCCGGCAAAACACCGAACGAAGCGCCTATCCACGAACTGCTATATACCAGCAGCTATAGAACATGAGGCCTAATAGCCTATATCCATATACACTCCATCAACGCCGACGTCCGACAGCACAGCATGCACCCTGAGCGTCAGACAGTATATACGGTATTTAGTGACTGTTAAGTGATGATCAATCGCCGCAGCTTATAAGTCTGAGATGTTGCAAACTGAGGCTGAAGATGCAGGATGGTATGCTGCTGTGCTTGTAAATCGGAAGCGCTACATGGCTACGATCAAAACGCTCGCCAACACCTCGTTAAATACGCCAACACTGTGACGAAAGGGCGTCTGAAAAGTACCATCAGAAGTATCCTTCCCGAACCACAGTATATACAGGGGGGCGCTGAACGATCTCTATTTCTTCAGCCCTCCATGCACTAGATTATACACTACGACGCCACAGACATGTAGTCACTGGTCACTGCGTCTATCTCCGGAGGGGTGACCGGGCTGAGTTAAGCTGTACGTCTGACTATGTTTTGCCCATCTGCAGTCACCCAAACACATTTATCTTGAATCCTAATCCTTTGACCTGCAAAACCTAGTCAGTTCATCTCTGGCCTCAACTATATCAGCCACTGCAGTTCGGTGCAATACAATGTAACCATGGTTTCTATAAGACATGGCTACAAACGTCGCGTGACGTACGGACGTGGTCACGAAGGACAACCCGCAAAACAGGATGCCTCCGCCGACAACTGCTGAAGGCTGAGGCATAAAAATCGGCTAAACTACGGGCTGCACTTACCCTCTCTAGCTACGCTGCTAGTAAAGGAGCGCAGACACGCCATATAGTTTAAACTGCACAGTCTGCGGAGTGTAGACTCAGGATCGCGTGTGGGAATCGTCTGGAACTAAACTGGACGTCCAGGGAACTGAAACCACCAGCTGCGTGCGTGCACGGCTCGCTGTATAGCAACACGCGCGGTGAATTACAATGGACGACAGACAGACAGACAGACAAACAGCAAGCACGCACAGTGGGTAGTGACTGGACGCCCGACCAGACCCGCTACTGACCATCAGTGCTTCTCCACCTTACACCTCAAGCCGACGCTCCACTTTCTTCGATCGGCTCTGGATTTGTTGAACAGCACCTTTTCGCCTCGGAAGTTGCACAAGCCCCACCGGCTGGCTGAAGGCAATCATTAAATGAAAATGGGTATATACGCTTCACGGAAAAAAATGCGACAGACAATGAATACGAAAGAGCCCGCGGGAAAGAGAATCGGGCAAGATTTTAAAGAGAGGCTGCCGTCTGAACGAAAGCCATTTGCCATGGCGTGCGACGTGGCAATGTGATGACGATGACGACGATAACATCTAAATGAACGACGGTCCGCAAACAAACCACTGTACGTTACGTGCGACTGCACCGCGAGTCGGTGACGACACGAAACAACGAGAGAAATAAGAATAAGTGACAAAGTACCGTCATAGCGCAGACAGGCCTACGACATCGATAATTACCTCGCCCGCATCACCGCAACATTTTCACGGCAACGACTCACGCACACGCTGTAGCCTACAGACGCTCACGTCAACGTCCGCCGAGTTCTTCGATGCGTGAAATATCGACAGATGCCGAATATCTACCATCTCTGAAGAACGCAAAAAGGTAAGAGAAAGAAAATGTGTGTAGAAAACTAAGAGAAATTCAAATCTGTATTTGAAGGATTATAGACACCATTCCGACGGATAATAGGGGCAGCTTTTCAAACGACTGTCAGCTAATATCTAAATCCACGCATTGACTGTGTCAGTCAGGACAGCATTGGTCCAGCAGCAGCAGCAGATAGAGAAAATTCACGGTGACAGTTGACTAGCGACGAATGCTCCGAGGACCAACAACGCCGTGACAGCAGCCTTTGATGAGTGCGACAGTTCAGCACAGCGAATCATGACTGGATTCTGTCACGAGGCCATGGAGCGTCTCTATGCGATACATTGCAGCAGTGCTGGTGTCGGTGTACACACGTCGCGATGTTGAACTTGCAATGCAATGACGCCTGCACAGCCGTGTTGTACTGCGCTTCTTTCATGTTTGATTTGAACAAATGAGATTTTTTGACTTTTATTTAACTTATTAGTTACCGTTTCAACCTATCAATATATTCCAAAATATTTTAGTCTATTTCAGTCATATAACCTGTGCACAGACGCCTACTGTTTCTTTCTTTTTCTCTCGGTGCAAAGTTACAAACTGGTATATATGCCAGTGCTTCTCTCCTCAAAACCATCATTTAGCTAGCCTTGGCTGCTTTATTTATCTCGTCAACTTTTTTGCCCATCCTCACAATTATTTGCCAACGAACACACTTCCGATGCTAGAACTTAGAACCTGTAAGTAATAATCGTTTTTCTTCCTTAAAAAAATGCAAATAAAAAGAATTCAAAACTAAATATAAATACGGCATTGGCTGGTAGCGCAGAAACGCCTCGATGTCATCGGGGCTCATATATGAGTTATGACGGAGCGACCGGTCGCTAGCTGCAAATTACGACAATTACGACTTACAGTCGTGCACTCGTGCTGGAAAGAAGCTTTTACGCATCGACAGTCGCGACATGTCATCGCAAGACTGTGCCGTCTAGAGTTGCGCAAGTCGGTGTCCGAATATATTCGATTCGATTCGATTAAAAAATGCACACATTACACGGGCTAAGAAATGGTAAGCCAAATATCACAGCAATTTTGTGACTGTCTAGCTGTCTACCAATGTAGTCTCAAGTCAAATGCTTAGTTTATATCCGACGCTATTAGTAGAACGTCATTGTTATATCCTCTCTGCTCACGTTTCGTGAAAAACACAATTCAACGTGCACCCCAAAACAGCCCAGCTTAGTTGACCGCACGCAACCAAACTGCAAAAATCACCGAATAAAATAACCAAAAAGTAGTGTTAAGAACGAAGCACGGAGTATAGACGTATAACGTATGCGCTGTCACTTGATTTGAGTTCATAGCTCGTTCGGAAGACACTTAGAGCAACGGTACTCATTATAATCGAGGAACTGCCCAGCTCTAATGGGGTCTTGACGAGCGAGCGCGCAAGCAACAGAACGAAAGAAGGAACGAACGAAGGAATGATAATTCCCGAGACGATCGTCGACATGACGCCACTAGCTCACTAATTACTTGTTATGCGCCCACCATCTACGAGTCCGCCTTATGCGCTGCATCCAGTCGTTCGTCTGTCCGTCCGTCAGTAAGTCAATAGGCCTAACTAAAAGCTACTGGAGAAAAGCGATAACTATTGCCGTGTCTCGTGCAACTCGATGATAAAGATTTACATAGATACAAAACGCACTGAAAAGAAATTTATCGCACGTACAGAGCGACAGAAATGAAATGAAATAAAATGAAAGTCGCTCTGTACTCACCTTAATGAAAAAAAACAGCAATAATAACTTCTTTTTCGGACTTTGCGCGTTGCAAAAATACTGCTCCCAGAAGCAGCAACGCAGAAAGGGCGCCACGCATATCGTGCCGGTCATCGGGGCCTGGCATATTCTTGTTGGCCCTAGGATGTTGACTGGCACGATGACGTCTGCAGAACGCCATTAATCATACCCAGCACCAGCAGCAGCAACAGACGCGCACCACAGCAGGCGTATACACTACACGACCACGTAGTGCCACCCACGACTGCTTAATTACCGCTGATAAACGAGTCATTTCCGCGCTACATTTTAAAAGAAGTCATAACTGGAACAGTACGGTAATTGCACGTATCGAATTAATGGTATCGTAGATCGTCTTTTGCAGCTGGCATAAGACAATAATTCACAAACGCCCGGGCGGCAGCAGACATAGAAAAAGGGTAGATGAAAAGTGGCACTTCCCCTCCTGGAAAACAAAAAAGTTAACTCGGTAACGTTTTATCCGAACAAACTAGGTCCAAACTAATACCAAGTGGTCACATGTCTAAAGGTTAGAGTGTCGAACTTGTAATTTTCACGTTGCGGTTCGAGTCTCAAAACAGAATCTCGTTGCACGTTGAGCAGGTCTCTAAGCCACTGTGTGCTCGAGTGAGCGAGTCAACTCAGCCTTCTACCCTCAAGGGGATGGAAATGAGTGTGTAGTAGCGTGCGGGCTACAATGTCCACATAATGTGCTGCAGTATCATTAACTCATGCCAATTAGATGCCACTTACGTAATTGTGAAGCGCTTCTGCAGGTCAAGGGTCATATCAAGTACCAAATCTTTATCCTTTTACGTTGCATGTATACATACCTGGAACCAACCACAGAACAACAGACAGCAATGGCCGGCGTGGCCTGGACACGTGCCCTTCTCTCGTTCGAACCACAGCGTCAAAACACGCAACGATGTCAAAGTTGACATATATAATCGTGACTAAAATCATTGACGTCTAGACGGTACAGTTCCAGGAAGTAACACAAGACTAATGTGAGTAGGAGCATAATAATTTGCTTACTTGCTTGCTTGCTATAGGGAAATTGCTACAGAAAGAATACGCACCGACTGCCCTGTGACGGAGCCAAATATAGGCGGCATGTGGCGAGCATAATTCACTGATAAAGCTCGTATCAGTTCCAGTCATAATTCTCGTCTGAAGTTAAAACGAGGCGACCTACCACTTCTAAACGACATGAAGCCGAAAAAGAGATCGCCTAGTACATGTGTTTTACGGACGCATACCAGGATAAGAAAGCAACAACAGGAGCGCCATGCCGTGATATCACAGCGAACACTGCGCGATGTGACTATCTTTACGAACGTGCTTCCGGATGACGTCAGACGCTATAAGAAACTGAATAACGCGTACACGGGCGACGTACTCCGCCCAAAACGGGACGTTTCTCAACGAAAAGCGAAAACCCAAAGCTCAAGCTAATTATTTTCAAGTAACGTAACCTATATGGTTACGATGCATCAATGTTACAGACAGACGGAGGGACAGACAGACAAGATACGGTGACAATACTGCGCTGTGCACCATGCATGCCTCGCGCGGTAAAAACAAAAAGCCCAGCTGTCGCTAGGGAAGACGCGCTACAGCCTATACAGTTCCTGTTGCAGTACTGACCTTCAAGGTCATCAAAGGTCAATGATTTTCATCTCATCTTAAAGGGCGTGTGCAATTTCATATTGGTGATCAGTAGCAACTTTGGCCCTATATCTCACTGTTTTCGAGATATGGACAGTTTTCCGTTGAAAACGCACATTTTTCCTATCCCTCCATTCAACCCAAATTTGAAATCTTCCCCTTGCACTGCATCCCCCAAATTTTGCACGCAGAAAGCCACGATACAAGAAGAATTATTCGTGCAAAAAGCTTTCCCCTAAGACCTACCCGTTAGTCACAATACATATGTAACGGACGGACAGAAGGACAGACAGATGGACGACAACCGTACCATGGAAGCCTACAGCCTACAGCTTAGCTGTAGCGCGTCAAAAACTACGCTCAATATGCCGAAACACTCACATGCGACGTCGTCGACGCGCGTAACGATGATGACGAACTTTAGTTCCGGCTGCGTCTCAAAGTCGAGTCGATGTCCGTCTCGCAGCAGGACGTTGCCCATGACGGCCGAGATGTCGAGCTGCTGCGGCGCCGGGTCCTTGAACGCGAACCTCTCGGCGTAGTCGTTGCCGAGCGTCAGCAGCTGGCCGCGGCTCGTCTCGGCCAGCTCGACCGTCCTGGTCGCCCGCACAGAACGTGGTCGTCGCCGCCGACGTCTACGGTCTGGGTGGTCTTCTCGCAACTCGGCGCCGACGTGCAGCCCCGGATGTCGAAGTTTCGTGACGTCATCTGGTCGCTGCAAGACGTCGTTTAGTGTGTGGCCGTGATATGGCAGTGGGACGTCGAACGTGGGAAAGTCCCGGGATGATTGACAGTCGACGCAGCCCGGACCACCCGGTCGAAGCTCAGAGTCAGTATCAGGACGAGATGCGGCGGCAACGATGACGTTCATTAGAATCATCCCTGACATCAGCCTCAGCAGCTGGAACTGGAGCTCTCGTCTCAGCTGCATCATCAGTCACAACTCACAACCGGCTTAACTGTTGCCTGTTACAACCAATCACCAGCACAAGATATATGCAGCCACATAACTGCAAGCAAATCTCAGTCACACCTCCAGTCAACTTCCTAGTAGACTTCTATGTGTAGTTCCACCACCTTCCCCCTTCGGCCTTCACCCATCTAAAACAGCTCGGATTTGCACGAATCTTATGGGTCGTCCTGCTGGAGGCTGGAGGGTCCGGAGTCTGGATCCCTTGACTCCACGCCCGCCGCCGCCAAATGCCAAAAGCTATCTCTGAGAATTGAAATTCTCTGGTTTTCACTAACGAACAACATAAGACGACACCAATTTTACTTAGCCACTCATATCATAATTAGGAAAGCGGAAAAAACCGATAGGCTTGTTTAAACCAAAGCGTTTAAACATTGTCTATACTCTCTCTCGTTCTTATCTCAGTAATCAGTGATCTGCAGGTTGGTCATTTACTTGAAGATTTTTCAGGATGAAACAACACGCAGAAGTTGAGTTTGTGCGTTTTCCCGCGACATTTTCAAGTTCATCGCCAGCCATATCAGAATATGATATTCTGATTCGTTCGTCACACGGCGGTATACAAACGTGCTTTGATTGACTGAGAATACGACTATAGTCAATCAGCTCATAGCAATCTCTAAAGGCCTGGTTTCGGGGAAAAGAAATCGGCGGTCCCTAAAGCTGATCTCTTGAGTCTCCGAACGTTTTGAAATCCACAGAGCTGAACGTCAATATGCCACCTCACGATCGCAGTAGTTACGTATAGATTGAGGCCTGCATACATTATATATTATATGCGAATAAACGTACATGTATTCACTTTATTGCACGGCTGAACTTGCTGCATCTATGAGAGCCCGGCTGGTGCGGTCCTGCATGCCTGCATGCTGGTTGAGCACCGACGTTCCGTCGGCCAGTGCGTGCTGAAAAACAGTCTCTCACTCTGCGATGCTCGGTGTAGAACAGACAGTCCGAGTTGCCGGCTATAAATCACGTAACTTAACGACGACGATAATGACGCTGTCAAAGACGACGGACGGACGACGCGGAGACAATGGGACGACGGACGCACGAGGCCAGTAGGCCTTGTACTATCTGAACACGATCTCTACGACGTACGCTTCTTCACGCCGCATCCGTCGGCCGTGCAACACTTGATGCCGATATTGCAAACAGCGCCCGGCCCCGGTGTTGGTACTACAAGGAGGCGGCTGCAGTTGCTTGCCGGCAGGCTGATAAAGTTGCTGGAGGCGCGGGGCTGGTTGCCCGGACAGGCAAGCAGTTAGTAGGCACCGTTCACGCCTCCCTCCACAGCAGCGGCGGCAGTAGCTCGCGCATTGCCTCTCTCTCTCTCTCTCTCTCTCTGTCCATTCATTGACTGACTGCAGCCGGCCGGTGCGTCTCTGTCCAGGTCCGTGCGTCGTGAATCACGCCAGGTTCAAATTAAAGCGTGCCGCCCGGCGTGCTGGCCGCCTCGGGACGCAACGGCTGCCCGTACGGTAACGTGGTCAATCGCTCAGCGCCGACGGATGGGTCCGCTACTCGGCAGGCGGCCCGCGGACCGCCGACTCCGACTGACTGACTGGTATCTGTCTGACTGGGAAGGTGGTTTCTCTGTCCCACCGGACTGTTATGTGACATGCAAGTCGCTCGTCGTCTTCTCTGACGTGATAAAGGCTGGTACACTCCAAGATGCTTCTGCTCAAGTAGGCCTAGGCTACAGTCGCCAGTGGTGTAGCGCCTAAGCCCCCAATCCCGCAGACAATACATAAGCACACGTTTAAACTGCAATAAATGTGCCAAATAGGTTAGTTGATTCTGAGGAAAATAATTAAGATTATTGCCTCAATATCTCATATTTTAAAGCTAAAATGCGTCAAATCCGATTTCGGCTGGGGTTACGCCACGGTGGTTACGCCCCAGACCCCGCTCTGGAGAGCCGACAACGCTCCCCACACCTCTCTAGCTGGATTATAGGGGTCCTACTTCGAAAGAAAAGGAGAAGAGCCTGGGGAGAAAAAGAGGTGACACTGTTGTGGACTATGGACCGTATATGTATATGTATTTTTTTTCGGTGTTGCTATTGTGTTATTTTTGTTTTTCTACCGTGATCGGTGAATTAAAGATTATCAAAGGACAGGAAAGGGGAAGGGGTATAACCTAAAGGGGAGAAAAATGGAAAGGAAGCGAAGGAAACGAAGGGGGAAAAGAGAAAAAGGGAGACGAGCCCACGCCACCCAATTCACTGGCTACGCCACTGAGAGTCGCGCTGATCTTCTACAGGCCCGACAGCGATGGGTTCGAGGACAGCATTTTCTAGGGCCAATACCACTAAGTAAGTAAGTAGCGTAAAGCACAGCCCTATAGGCTATCGCCTAAAGTAAGTAGGCCTATGACGTTTTATACTGTGCATCAAAAGCCGGCTTAATATTCACGGCCGATTATTTGTGTATTTGCGCACCTACAATGATGAATGACGAGTATGCATTCACTGCAGTGATAAAATTCGTTTTAGATACATATTTTTTCAGCAAACGCCTAGCAATAAAATGTTGTTAATATGTCCAGAAAACAGAACGCAAGAAAAACTTGCGTTCTTCAGATTTTCAGGAATCTTCCGCAGACGCTGATATTATATCATTATATGATATAGGCCTACGAAAACAGTCATAAGTTGAAGGGTCTTTAAAATTAATTCATCCTGAGCTTGCCAACTTCAAGCAGCTAAATTGTTAACTCTTTCAGATTTGTATTCAACTAGCCATTTTCTTCACTTTTTCTGGAAGATATAGGTTGAGTGGGATGCGTGAAAATGGAAATCTGGAGCAGAATTTTTTAAAGGGACGTCCAACCAACAGCGTCAAGCCAGTGAATGGTGGAGAGAAAAAACAAAACTAACAAGTTTTAGAATTTCAAGCACAAGACAAGACAAATAGCAACATGTAATTAAACCCACCCATATGCTTCTGGTTCACTCGCAACACACGAAGCTATTGCCTGACGTATTCACTACTGACTGATCACAATGCTTCACAAGAAATATTTTAGATTGTGACCAATCTAATGTACTCCTCGCGTGCATTATTTTCTTTTGTATTATTTTACTGCTTTTTAGTTCCTTTCTTTTCACACCGTAAATAGTGGTGCTGACAGCATCACCTCGCCGACAGCATCAACCGTGCAACTGACGTCATCACGTCACGTGACCCAAAAGGTCAAACTCGTGACGCCATTATCTTTGAGGCGCCATACCTCCATAACGGTGCTATGTCCATGGTCTTGTCCATGGCGACCATGCGTCTATCTACCACCGTTATGGAGATATGGCCGTTTGAAGTTCTTCCAGGAAGACTCTTCCAGGAACAGAGGTCGGTCGTTGGTCGGTCTTCGGTCGGTCGGTCCTCAATATTAGGCTACACTGATCTTATATACTCCTCTTTGCAACGTTAGGAACGTAGCGCGCGAGCAGTAAAAAATGAATAATAAACACGACAGCTTATAGAGTGTACGTGCCGCAAAGTGATTAATCCAACTTCTAAACAGGCTCATTATTGGTAGTTGGGGTATATGCATTTTCCTGCAGTCATTGAGACACAAAAATCAGAGACTGTCAAAATACAAAATAAATATCTTGGCTCATACATTACAACGGGGTAAAATCACTGCTTCAAAGTATGTCAATGATGTCATGCATTTGCCTTTACAGCACTTAAGCACAGCACTGGTGTTGATAATACTGAATCGGAAAAAAGCTTTTTTTCTAAACATTCTAATAGACTAACATTTGCAACAAACCCTTTATCACATCGACAAACAGCACATAGGCCTACAATGTGAGACAAATAATAACTTCAAGCGTTTAACACCGAACAACGGAACGGTATCTACAGAAAAACAATGGAGCGTGAAAATATAACAGTATTGGACAAATGCTACAGTTATACGGGTCACAAAACTCTCCTTACAAAATATAACAGACTATCTATAGTTAACAAGCTGCTGAGCAAATGATATGACTAAATGAGAATAATAATAAGTGAGTGAAAAACAACAGCTGTCTATGCTGCATCAAAATAATAAGTACTTCAGGAGAAAAAAACGAGACCAAAACAAGGGTGTCACAAGTTAACCATTTTGGGATAACTGTAGAACCGATGGAGCCAATAAAGACTAAGAGTATTTCATCAGTTATTTTTGCACCACTTTTCTTTTGAAGCTTCTGTGTGATCTAATATGCTGCAGCACAACGGATCAACTGTGAGTGTATATCATGGATTTTAATACCGCATTGTATGGCATTATGCATCGTATAACACAGCACCGGTGCCAACAACACTGAACTGCAAATATCAGACTCTTTTGATACAGTTTGTCCACAAAGTGCCAGTGCTAATCACGCACAACTGTGAAGAAAAATGAAGAAAAAATCGGAAATTCTGCATAGTTTTTGCCAATTCTGCACACCAATTTTGCCGATTCTGCAGAATATTGAACTGAGGGCAGTAACTGCCATTTTGCCATACATATACTGTCAATGTATCTATATACAAATTCACAAAAAAACCTGTTTTGAATTATGTACAGCTAAATCCTGCAATCTTACGGTTGTGCATGCAATCTTACAAAAAAAGTGAAAAGTAACGCACCAAAATCTCTTGATAATAACGTCAGCATTTAGCCTAATTAATAAAAAGTCGAACGTAGCGCAAAAAATAGTCACCGAGATCACTGTGAAGCATAGCAAATACCATTCATTCCACGGTTGTGCATGCAACGCCTATCTGAACCGTTCTGTCTAGAGTGGTAATGTTACTGACGTGATGTGGTATAACTCTAGAGGTGCAGTCATGCATAACCAACTGAATGACAGTGGACTAATGCCAGCAGCTAGGGAACAATAGGTGTCTTAGATGAAGTTACACACTTCACTGGAGACCATGGTTCAGTACACAGCTAACATCACTCACCACCAGAGTTCCTTTCCTTTGGAATCACTGGCTAAAACCATCAAATTATCACTAGTACGGCTGAGACGTGACTAATCTAGACAGCTGTGGCGTCTATCTCCCATGAACCATCCTTCGCCTTCCACCTTTCTTCCCATTTCTGTTCCGTGGACCTGTCAAAATCAACCCAACCAGGGGGTCTGGGAGTGCTAAGCTCCTCCAGTGGCGTCGGTCGGCCATAGATTTTGAGACGTCCCCGAGCCTGAAAAACGCATTTTAAAGAAAGCTCCAGAAGTTGAGAAAAAGACAGTATAATTCAGCCTTAAGTCCTAAATTATACATACCACTCTGGCCCCGTGAACGACTAAAACCCCCAAGACTTTTATCGCGGGGCACTTGTCGATGTGGCGCAGATGCCTGTGAATAGTGCTCTGACATTATTAGTAACTATGCTATGAGGGCGGTTCAGGTGTTGGTCGGTGCCTGACGACGCCGTGGTCTGGCTGAACACAGGCGATGGCTGTGAGTGAGTCTGTCTCGGCGCCGTGTGCCGGCGCACTGGCTGCTGCAGACTCGGAGCTGCAGCTGCTGATGAACATTGCCAGACGCTGGTAGATGTCCTCGGGACCGCTATGAGGTCCTAGAGCTGCGACGGTGGAAGCCAGGGTCACGGACGCAGCGGAGGAGACAGCCACGCCACCCGCGTCCAGCAACAACGACTGCTCGTCTGAGAACATCACACAAACACACAGGTGAGATAAACGCTAGGAGAAGAATAAAGAACGTGAAAAATGCCATTGTTATGTTTAAAATAAACAAAACATCTGTAAGCATTGAATTAAAACGTGACCCCCGTTTTTAATTGACCTATTGACAAAATCCAATGTTTCAGGAATCAATTTAGCATCATACAAAGTCTGTCATTACTTTATCTGTTGGTAAACACTTCAATTTCTGTTTAAATTATTTTATATCACAGTCGTTTTCCTTGTTTCTGCTGCACTGTACTCTATTCAGCACTACAGCTACAAAAATGCATGCATAATTGAATATCTAAGTAACATGGAGTACAAGTACTAAGATGAGGCGGTTAAGCATTTAAAACATTAATACCTTGTGGCTGAGCAAGTGCCGGGACAGTGAGCTGAACAGGATGCAGTGAAAGCTGGGTCGGTTGCTGAGACTGGGGCGGTGTGGATGGAGTAATGCACAGTGGGGGCGCCCTGCAGTGCATGTCTGTCACGTTCTTTATGAAGAGCTCCACCTGGCGCAGTGTCAGTGCATTGTGAAGCGTCTCCAGCGGCTGAATGCTGGGCACGTGAAACCCATCTGAACACGAACAAGAAAGTCAAACAAGAGCCCAACTGCCACTAAGGGAAGCCGACCGTACCTGCCTGCACCTAAAGGTCAGCCAGTGTTAACATAGTTTCTTACTTACTTACACAACCTGTGATATAACGTTAACTTCCAGCAACACCCCCAAATACTTGCATCGTAAATTGTGGCCAAACTGCTCCAAATGGCGACATGGCTATTATTCACAGGCTATAAGAACTCGCGATCGCCCTATCCAATGGTACCAGCATTGACCCACTACGACGTGCCGTTTAGCCACAATAGACAGAAGACAGACAAACGGACGACAGGTCGTACCATAAGTACGATAGCTAGTAAGGTCAGCCAAAAACAAATGATAACAGCAAAGGGATTTGTAGGCAGCAGACTGGCAAAGCGGCAACGTGCTCCTCTCGCAGTAGATTCAACCCAGTTGGTCCACAGTCTCCATATGTGGCTAACAATTCAGGGTAACTGTTAATTTGGAAACTAACAAAAAAACACACAGCTTATATTAATACAGTAACTCAGACTAATAGAGTAACTAATAGAGTAACTCAGACTAAGGGCCGGTTGCACCAACCAATTTTAAGTACATACTTAGTTAAGTACCACTTAAATTTAAGCGGTACTTAACCGGCTACTTAAATCGATTCCGTTCCACCAACACAATCTGCACATCACTTAGCTAAGTGACAGACTTAATTGTAACAACACTTGCCATTGGCTAATATCGATCACGTGATCACAGCATTTCCTTGTCGACCAATTACGTAATAGCTATCACGCTTCATTGACAACAATGGCCATCGCTCAAAATGCCCTATATAAATTGAAATAACTTCAGAACAGTATAATTTTGAGCAAAGTGTAATATATAGGCCAAATATATGAGAATCAACATAAATATGGACTGGTACATATTTGGCTGACAACGAATATAACCTGAAAAAATAAACTTTGTAGACTACGCTGTACTCGTATGTGTCAGCACACTGCTGTTTAGAAGTGATTTGTTTTCACTTAAAACGATCTCAGCTGTAAATACTCAACGACAAACAGCATTATCCACGTATATTTGCCACTTTTCTTCGCTTTTGTTTATGGTATACAACAACTGTTACCTAAAATCGTCAATTTAGGATGATAACTTCGTCACAGTTCGCTAAATAAAGATGGCATCCGTCTCATTTTTGCCAGCTGCTTAAATTTAAGTGGGCAACTTTGGCCACTTATTTTTAAGTGAAGTTTAAGCAGGCTGACCGGCTTAAATGGTGTTGGTGCAATGCATTTTCTGCTAAGTACGGTGGTTAAGCATGTACTTAAATTTAAGTATGGTTGGTGCAACGCGCCCTGACTCTGCTGAAACAAAAACTGAAAATAGTGACACTTAGTATTAGTATTAAGGCAGCAAATAAATCAAAATTTTTAAGTAATCTTGCTGACAAATGGAACATTATGTGTGTACACACAGTGTCCATCAACAGTCATACAAGCTAACAACTAATATCACCACAACACAACATCACAGGGTGAAATTTACCACAAAAAAACTAACCACAACAATTACACAATGATGCACAGTGACTAATAGCGGACTAACCCATAGGGTCGAAGGTGTTGGTGCTGCCAAACAGTGACATGAATGAGCTACGTTTGTGTGCGTGCCTGCAGTGCTCTACAGATACATACACAACCACGGTCTCCACGATCACGTACATATGACTAAACAAACTAGAAATGACCAAAGAGCACAAACCTCCGCCAAGAATAGAGCTGCCACCTGGCGACCAGAAATGACTTAACACAGCTGCTATCTCCTAATGTGAAAGAATCATGGATGATAATCCTGAACCCACAAAAAATCCAGATCTCAATGAAAATCTAATCACTTCCAGCTTCGGCCTGACCCAACCCTTTTGTAAAATTTTGTCAAACTCCGATCATAATTTTAAGTAGTCCATCTCACATTCAGACAAAAACATAACATCTTTCTTTGCTTCACTTTGGCAGAGGTGATAACACACAAAATGAGAGGTGACAACATAAATAAACAATACAAATAAAATAAATCAACCGAAAATAGTACATCGGTGAGCAAACTACATGTTTCGTCACATTCACTACTAATACTAACTGACGACCAAGCGCTGTGAATCAGCTGTGCAGCCAGAGCAGGAAAATACCAGATTATGACCTGGAAACGTGCTCATATATGACGTCCGATAACATGTCTCCATACCATCTGTAAATATATTCGTTGCGTTTTTACAGCCTATGGCTATACCAACCTACGCCTGCGCCTACAACTATGCCATGCTCCTATTTCTTTACTTGGAGTTAACTTATGTATATCACAGCCCACTGGAATACAAGTCTACAACTGCAGCTGTTGGTAATACAACGACTGCATAATCGGTTTGGTCTACCAGACTACCAAGCCACTCTACAAGCAACCATCGACTAGCAGCCAACAACCACCCCCTGGAAAACGTACCAACTGCTTGGTCAGAACTGGTAAGGAGAAATCTGATACAGCTCTAGACTCTGCATGATAATGGGCAATCACAACAAATGCTAAGCCAGTATACAATGATGGTAAGATGACTGGGTAAATTACAATGAGACAAATCTACCATAGCATTCATAGCACCTCAGCAAATTTATCTTGAGCAAAATTTTTCACACACGTCACTGTAGCACGATAGTCGCGTAACCTACGTAGTCTGGAATAGTTAAACAGCTTGCTTTCAGTTAAAATTCACAGGAAGCCCAATAATTCCGACAAAGTGATGCAGCTATTTAGCAGATTCCAGCTTTTGGTGGTGGTTTACACGCCCAAACCCGAGGTTACTTCCACAGGCACAGAATATCACCACCCTCTGGCAGATACCAAATTATACTGCTTCATGTCAAGAGGCACATGAATGTGTGTGAACAATTTGTCTCCTGCAGTCGTTACCTGGCAGCAAACTGCACAGGAGTTGAACAAGCAACCTCTTGATTGCAAGTCCGATGAGCTAACCACTATACCACAAGCCATACCACTTGAATATGCCAGGGACTATACACATATCACAAAGGCATTACTGACAGACAGATAGACAAACACCTCTGTGATGATGGTGGTGGTGATGGTGATGATGATGATGATGATCGACTGTGCGCAGGTCTCTCTTGTGTAGAGCTTCCAGCGACCGACTGCGCGCCTCCTTCACTGTCTTACCACTAACCAGTGGCAGCCGCGAGTCACGCTCATCCACGCTCAGCGAGTGAACGGACTCAACCGTGCCCGCTGTCATAGCTTCCTTCACCTGACGCTCTGTACACCACGACGCAGTATCAAGCATATAGCCAACCACAAACAAATTCCAGACAAAACAGTGTATCTCAGGTCTTTCATCTTTCAAAATTTAACTAAAAAATTACGCTATTTTGTAACCTATTTAAGGAACAACCTCTAAGATGTAAACAATATGATAATGCCACAGGGTGTCCCTGCAGTTTCCGTGCAGCTGAACCAATGGTTGGCGATGCCCGACAATGGATGTTCACTGTTCGAGGAATGCTGACAGCCAGATGATCAGAATCAAAACAGAATCAAAATGCTGTAGTTCTGCTGAGTGTATTACACCACATGGTAAATGTGTAGCAACATTCAAAGAATCAACTAAACGGAAGTAAGTAAGCAACTCAAAACATGTAATCTAAATACATTTATACAAAGTTCGAACAACCAAATGACCAGTGCTGACCAAGGCTGCTAGACGACTGATGTCGTCGACGATTAGACGCATCGGAGGTTGCCATGGCAACATGCGATATCATGTCATGCAAGGGACACATGTCATCGCCGATCAACTCCTGCAATTTATACACGTGTATTCTGCTAAATACTTCACAGGAGCTGAAAAAGACATTCAGCACTATCTGTACAAATCCTATAGCTATAGCTAACACAGTTGCAAGTCACAAATATAAACAATTAAACATCTGAATAAAATTCGCTAATTTTTCAAGTCCAAAATCCAGATTAAATTTTGTATTACTGCCACATTTTTATGATGAATTCAACAGAGACATCAGAAATGGCTAAGGCTAATAACTGATGGAGTTGTTGCTACTATTACTATTATTATTTTCATTTAACAAAATATTTTCCTGGAGTTTCTCCCTCTCATGCTGGATCCCTCCGACAGAGCTAAAATTTCAGCTTTTTATATGACATATTTTGCACAGCAATGCAGGTATCCACATCCAAAACCTATCAGTTCAAATGTCACATGCACATCACACAGTTAGTTTCACTGACATTAATTCTACTGCATAAGTTAAAATGTTTGTTGGTTGTTTGTACTCTGATTACGATTTCATTATAACTACGAGGTGAAATGCACAAACGACAAATGATGGCTGCTTACAAGCGGCATGTCATCTAGCGTGGAATGACTGTCACCATTGCTCGCATAGTCGACGACTGCGTCAACACAGCACACAGTTGCATCATCGGCGACATCAGCGTTCCCTGCTGCCAACAACTGCTGGTCTAAGTGATCACCCATACTCGCTGCTGATACATTAGTTTCCTCATCCATTGGCAAAGCCATCGCATCAGGCTCCACAGCCAAGCCATCAGCCATATCAACGGCCTCGTCCTTGGCTGCCAGTCCAAACGCAGCAAGCACTGGCTGATTTCCAATCTCCGTAATGCTGTCGGTTGTTGTATTTGATGTAAGTGAATTTGAGTCCTGATCGTCCATACTGTATGCAGTCAGTTCTGCTGCAGAATCAGCTTCACTAGCTGCTGGGATACTGGACATGACATCGACGCCTGTTGTAACGTCACTGCATTCAGCTACTTCGCAAATGTCAGCAGCAGTCAAATTCATGTTCTCAATAGCAGCTACATCATGGCAACATTTGACAGCTGCAGTAACTGTACTTGCAACAACTGCATCATCAGCTAAACCGACTACAATCTGTGGTTGCTGGGCGTCCACTTCAATTACATTGCCGAGAACTGGCAGAATGACAGGCGGCACAGTATCTGATGAAGGACTCGCAATGGTGACGACATCTTGACAGCAAGCAGCATCGCTCACATCACTACGAGTAGCACCGACATTAACGACGTCCTGGCGGCAGCACTCAGTGTTCTGTGATGGACTGGTCCTGCTGACGCTCGGAACAGACTGCGACGCTGACAGTTTGTGTTCACTCTTGGCAGCCAATGCCGACTGACACGACGGAGGCAGCACTGAAGGCGCACTCTCGGTGCGTGTCTCGATGTTTGTTGGCAACGGTTTCAACTGATTGGCTGCCTGACCATCCGTAGCATTCAAACTCCCGTACGACAACTGTGGACACGTTGCTACGTCTCTCACCAACGACTGCTGGTCAACCTGACAACAATCCACATGTGCAACTTAGTTATTTGACTTATGGCAAATTAACTGCAGCATTGTACTAACACAAAATGATGCATTACATATTATCCAAGTATCATATCGTACAAACATCTGGATTCCACTATTCTTCCTATGTCAGTCTGTCTGCCTGTCTGTCTGTGTGTCTGCCTGTCCACAGACTCACTCAAAAAGTTATAAACAAATTTTAACAGTGAATGCAGTAAATGACTAGACCTACCAAAAACTAATGAGAAAAAATAAACAGCACGAAACTGCAATAAAACATTTGATCATGCTTAACAGCATGATCAAACGTTTCATTAACCAAAAACATCAACATTTTTGTAAGACACACTTCATAATTTCTTTGGATGACGATGGTGTAGTAAGAAGATGTAGGCAGCAGGGTACCTGTTTCTTCTCACCATGTTGGGGCCGGTAGCCACGACCAGCGAGGTATTCTTTATTCTGTCCAACGTTGTAAACGCCAGGACTAAAGTGAAGCTCGACATGAAAACGCTCGTCAGACTTCGAATCCTGCAAACCGAACAAACGCAAATAGCAGTGACCTGCTGACGATGAATGGACGAAAAACAAAAATATTACATTTACATTACAACATATACTGGAGTACATAATAACAATATTTACTGTAAATAACAAACAAAGAGCTGAATGACAAATTGCTGATCTGCTTCAGTGAATTGCCTCAGTGTCACAGGATGCTGCACACTTTTACTATCATCATCAACAGCCAACAAAAGCTTTGTTCCCTGTATGATTCTGTATAAATGAAAAGCACTAGAACTAAACACTGACGAGGCTATAAGAATGTATACGACACACATCGTGAACTGGCCGCTCTGGCTGGAGTTGAGGTGGGTTACAGTCACCCATGTCAGGTGGCAGGTAACACTGTGAGATCCCATATGGCAAATGATGCTCCACAGCTCTGAGATAGGATTCCCGTGAAAAGCTATACTGTTGAAAAAAACACGAAAATCACTTTGCACCACTCGGCCATCAGAAAACAAAACAGGGTGAGGTAAGTAGATTCGTACTTTAGTTGGATCCTCGTAGAGCATGATGACAATCTGTGTCATGTAGTTGAGTTCTGAGACGCTGTTTACATACTCCATCGCCCGTGTCCATTGCTCATCCACCACCGCCTGCCAGCAGACATACCACAGTTCAAACGTCAATCGATCAGTCAATCAATCAGTACAGTTTACTTCAAACAGGGTGGCCACTCTCCAGTCATGATCAAATTCCCTGAATTTTCCCAGACTTTTCCAGACCTTTTAAGGGAACATAGACGGAGTATCGCGACTTGCAACAGTAGCGATATGATGTCTACTGGCAACAATTTTAATTATTTTCCAGATAATTAACTGACAAAATTTAGTGCAGTTTAAACAATAAAGACAAACAAAAGCGGCTTACTGGCACCGTAAATTCAAAAGTATGGGAGTACAAGTTGGCAAGCAAAGCGAGCAGAAAAATAATGGAGTTGAACGCAAATATTCAACTAGTAATGAACAGTTTTGGGACACTTTTCCTTGACAAAATTTTTTCCCTGACATTTCCCTGACATGTTTCAAATTCTCTGACATTTCCAGGTTTTCCAGACAAGTGGTCACCCTGTTCAAAAAATGCAACAGCACAAGTGCTAGATCAAAGCTACTTAAAATGGGAGGCAGACTCTATTCTGACAGAGGCTATTCTGACAAATGCTATTTCGACTGAAATTCACGTCGACAAACACATCATTACGCTTTACATTCACATTCATCAGACAGCGACAATTTCACGTGTATTAGAGTCAGTCACGTAACTTCAAATTTTGGGCCCCCTGCAAGAAAATCATCCAGCTGCCCCCTCTCCTTTCTTTTCCCTCCCTTCACGCTACCTTCATTCCTGCTCTCACCGATCCTGTCTCCTTTCCCTTTCCTTCTGTCTCTTTCTTTTGCCCCTATGTTCCCTTCCTTTACAAGTAAGCCTTCTTAATGCAGCTGGGTCTGGGGGAGCGCTGTGAGCTCCCCAGCTAGGTACAGGGCAGAGCCCCAGCCGAAAAAGTATTTCAGCCCATTTTGTTGCCCCGGAAACTACATGTAATGACATCAAATTTCGTGTTTTTGCTGTTCGAAAAAATAAACACCATAATTTTGGGCCCCCTAGACCTGCCCCCACATTGCAGTTAGTAGTTACATCACTGAACGGAGAATGATTTTGCGCTTAACATTAAAATTTGAAACTTGTCGACTGGCTATCTGTGACGATTTACTTGGTAGGCTTGAGGAGCTAGTTGGTCGACTAGCGATCCGTGAAGCTACGGCTGAGGTCATCAGTCGCTTGGCTGTCGTTATCCTGACAGCCGCCGTGTCTTGCCCAGTCTGTCGACGTGAATTTCAGTTGAAATAGCATCTGTCAGAATAGAGTACTTAAAATAACTTCATTAGAGTTAGTACAAATTCACACTGAAAACTGGACAAAAAAATGAAACATATAGAGAAGCAATAAATTAGAATTATAATACTGTAGAAACAGGTAACAGATACTTAATGAGAAAAATTACAAAATCTTCAAATTTTGGGAAAGCCAATCAGTTGCCACTTCAGCGACTGTAAAGTGCTTCTGGTCATGTGTCTGACTCAGACATAGCACATGACAGAAAAGAAAAATCCTTTAAAAAGTGACTAACTAATAAACCACGTTTTGCCTGAAAAATGGCCATTAAAAAGCGGAGAGTTAGTGTGCATGTGGATGAGTGTTATAAAGTTCTTGCAAAAGTCAAAACAGTTATACACACAACTCTCCGATGCACAAATTAATGCGAGAATTAGTACATACTATTATATGCACTTACACTGCAGAGGCCGCCATAGCGAAGAACCGTGAGCAGAGAATGAATGTGGCTTTCACTTGTAAAATAAAGCCGAGTTTTAACATGCCGATGAGGAGACGATACGCCCTCTGAATACCTACCAGCATAAATATCAACAACAACTAATACTGTGTACTGCACAGACATGAAAAGTTCATATCCCACCCATCCTTTGATCACCCAGTCAGCCTAGCAGCTTCAACACATCACAAATGTCAATGCATGGTCACAGTAAATAATGCATCAGACATCACAAACCATGCAGAATCAGTAATCAACCATCTGACATTAAATAGGCTAAACCACACAGCCTTCCACTAGGCTTTCACGAGTCACTAAAAGCCCATTTCTGACACAATGTGGTGAAGAAAAAACAGCTCAGCATAAACACGTCATGTTCACAATGACAAAAAACATCAGCACAATTCTGGTGAATCAACAAAGGCAAAGGCAAAGACCCGGTACTTGGTACTGCACTTCTTACATGAGTCAAACTCATGACCAAAAGCACTTTATGATCTTAGAAGTGATAGCCGATTGGCATGAGCTAATGATACCACAGTGCACTAGGCGGCCATCCACTGCCCACATCAGTGAACAACTGAACCCACAGTCTGCAGCTAGCAGACATACCATCACTCCAATAAGTCACAAGACCATAAGCTACTACTCATTTCCCATCCTGCTGAGGGTAGAAGGCTGAGTTGACTTCAGCAGACATAACAGGCATGTTTAAAGACAGGAGTGGCCAACTGCTCAGATCTAGCTTTGCTGTACTAAACAGCCAACCAAGCGGAAGTCTTGATGCAGAACTCACCTGGAATCCAGTCGAGTGGACTCCTCCTCCTCCTCGGCATTTCGCTGGAAGTCTGCAAGGATTTTGCGCAGTAGCGGAGTGCAAATACATTGACCAATCAGCAGCTTCTCATCACGAGTTATGCCGTACTCCTGCAGCAACACACAGACAGACAGACACCATGATAAACACACACTCACTCAATCAGTTCCCGCTTAACCAACACTTCTTTCTGCTGTTACTTGAAGTCAGGATGACAAGTAAACACACTGCTCTATGAAAACCAGATACATCTCCTAAGTCATTCAGTAGATTTTGTTCAATTTTATCAATTTCGATAATTATACACATTAAATTATAGCACCAAGGTAAAACACAAAACGGTTAGAAAAAACCATGTGCTAATAAATGAGCAGCAATAAAACAATTTAACAGATGAAAATATGCTTTACCTTAATTCCTGAACTATCATGCCTGAGTAACTGACACAGAATGACAGCTATTTTTAGTTTACTGCTACGAGTGGTAGGCCTATAGCACTTGTAGTGGTCAGTGCGCTAGGGTTGTGAGTGGCAGGTGGACGTGTTGGGACAGATGTGCTCGGTCAAACGTGCATCTGTACAAATTTGTCAATTTCTGATTTTAGGTATATGTTAATATTTCAAAATATACTAAAAAATTGCACATCTGTGCCGCTGTCTTGTTAAACGAATACGCATGGAGTGATGGGAGTTGACATAGATCAGATGGCCTTGTAGAAAAGACAGAGTTACACTTGCCTGGGGTATGACAATGTCGGCCATGGCCTTGGCCAGCGTGTGAAGTTCTTCAGCCTCGTTGAAGCGCAGAATCTTCATGTTGTGCTGCAGATCGTACTTGATGCAGTCGTAGATGTCGGGGATCTTGCTGATGTCATAAATGTCGGAGTTGAGCCAGAAGTCTTTGATCAGTTTGCCCCAGCGACGTTGCATCAGCTCCCACGATTCACCGTGGTACAGAATCATGTCTACAACACATGATAGTTTTGAATTTCTTTCACTGTCATTTAATACTTGCAAGAATAGTTTATTCTGCTGTTTGTCATCTTTGCCTCATCTGCGAAGCTGGTTTTGTTTTTAAAGTTATCAACTTATCACAGTTTGTGTGATTTTCACCATACTGCTTCATCATCATCCATTTATTCTTTCTGTCCTTGCCTCTACACCGTGTCCCAAAAAAACTAAGCAGATTTGTTTTTGTCAGAACTGCGTCAAATTTCTACCGATTTTGATAATTTTTGGCAGAAAGATGGCAAACGACCCAAATATATGCGAGGTGCACTCATTTTCCACCTCACCTAATTTGCGTCATCACCTTACCGTGTTAAACGCAAATGTTCCAAATTGCTACATAACGC
>Ga0209367_1002540_pt1 | contig 24173 bp, 16 predicted proteins | sample WorMetLIZISLAND2_FD_187412 | JGI IMG/M metagenome (GOLD analysis project Ga0209367, IMG submission 187412) | Marine gutless worms symbiont microbial communities from Max Planck institute for Marine Microbiology, Germany - Olavius geniculatus... ... | reverse complement strand
GTGTTGACAGAATGCTGGGCGCCGATATTACTGTCAAAGTTATCATAAAATTCTGCACTTTCAGGAAAATGGATAAAATGTATATGTTAATTTTGGCGACCACGGACCTTTAACTGTATATCATGAACCACTTCCACACTGCTGCTGGGTTAAGACATGCTAAGGGCCAGTTTCTCATTGTTTCGATTACCTAACCACCAGTTTACATTCATTCAGCATTGGCCAATGGCAGCTGTCACTACTGATGATGACAGCTATTGGTGGACAGCACTGACCATTGAATATTAATGAGCCAGACTGACCAACTGGATATGAGCGTGAGTGAGTGAGTAGAGTTTAACATCCCACCCGACACAGTATAGGTCATTTCGGGGATGGCCTTTTCAGGCAGAATGCACACAAATGCAAAATAATGTAACAGTAGGTTTAACCTTTTCAGAAACACAAAACACAAAATACAAAAAAACAAGCTAAATCTAAAAATGTAAGAGCTCCATCATATGCATGCATATGTAAGTAACATAATGGTAGTTCTAATAATCTTCCCTGTAATCCTCCAGTCAGTCATGGCAACCAGCCATGTAGCCCTGTAGCCCATGTAGCCCTGAAACAACTATCACAAAGCAACGTCACATGAGATCATGGATGCAATATCCCATGTACCTGTCACATTAATAACGTGTCAAACTTTAACCGAGTTGCAGTTCTGCGAAAGAATATCACAGTAATTCAACTGCATATCACACCGAGATTGACACCATCCAATGCTAATAACGACCGAGACGACTACGAAAAAAGTCACACAAAATCACGAGCACGTATATACACATCATACAGACAGACCTGTAAGCAACCATCTCCTGCTCAGGCTGTTGCCAGTGTAGCACAACTTCTTCCTACATTAACAGCAAAATATCAATATCAACATCACACACTAAGCACTGAATGAAACCAGGTAAACTCTATACAAATGCGAGGTTTTCCTGGACAAAACTTTTTCGATCTCACAACCCAGGCATTTTAACAACTCTTGCAGAATACAGAACTGACAGTTGTCAAACACTTCCAGAAACAGATTGCCCGGAAAACATGTACTAATGCAAAAACACTGGCACAAAAACATGTAATACGACAAACATATAAGACGATAACAAGCAAGCAACTAAGTACGTCTGATCTCAACAGGCACAACAGTTATCACAGACAGTTGTTGTGCATGTCATGAGTAGACTCAAATACAACAATAAAGATAGCATTTAAATGTGCTTCATTACAAGACTGCATAGAGCCAGCCAGCCACCCAGGTTAACTCAGTCTGGCCATCCCTCCGTGGGTCGGTGCATAAGTGCCAGTGAATGATGGAGCACACCACACCATGGTTTCGCAGTGTAAGCTGGTGTCCAGCTAAGGGCTAAAGAAATGAAGATCAGCACCACTCAAAGGGCATTGTAACTTCATGTCTAATACTTTTTTACAGTATTAAAAGTCACGATGTGACCAATACCAGTTCATCACGCAGTTGTTGTGCAAGAGTCACTGACAGTAAGTCACAAGTAGACTCATCGGCCAGCAGATGAGAGACGATTCCACCGGCAAAGTAACTGACGTCCAGCTGCGTCGAATGCAAAAGTTCTCTGCATTCATGATACAATGACATTAATATAATTCATCATACAGAGTTACACACTGACTAATAAATTAGGCCGACATAAGTAGATTTATGAAACTCAAAACTATTCGACCAACGAAAAAACTGATATCCAGCTGACTTAAACGAAGCAGCTCTCTGCAAACCTCTGCTATCGGCAAACGACATTCAAAATATATTTATTTTATCTATATGTCTATTGATAGACATCAGACAGACTTGATGGCACGATGCATTGCCTTACATCAAGCCCAGTTACCACATGAAAAAGTGACCATCATTCAATAGCCTGACAGTACACAATTTACTGCAAGAATCTGGGGCATGCATGCCAGCTTGGTCGCAAGATGTTGAACTTACAATCAAGTGGTCTTAGGTTTGACTCTCAGTCTGGTCAGTTTCAAGTGGTCACTAACCGGATGGGTGACTATCTGTGGACAGATAAACCATCCCGGTATACAAGCAACCAACGAGGTCAACTCAGCCTTCCATCCCTCAGGGGATAGGTAAATCAAGTACCAGCCTGGGGTTGAATTGGGGCATATTAACCTATGTCAGGTGGCAGATGACACTGAAAGATCTCAATACCAGATGACACTCCGAAGACCGAGACTCAAAAAGATATACACATCGTTAACCGTACTTTACCACAATAGTAATTTATAAGCTGGTTTCCAAGCTCAACTATGCCAACACACTACTTTCAAATAACAATCACCTAGTGAGATGTCAAAATTTTGAAAATAAATAAAAACTGACAAAGACATTAACAAAACGAAAAACATGAGAACTGCAATTTCACTGAAGCCAAATTATTTTACTACGCAAACAATCTCAGTCATTCATCAAAGCAACAAATACATGTACATCATACAATGATACATGCATACCGGATTTTTAAGACAATTTCCTCCTTGGCAAGAATTTTCTTTAAATCCTTTACTTCAGCCAGGTTATTCTGCAACAAACAGCAGAAGTCTCACACCAAACATTAGCATAATTACAACAACGGATATCATCATCATTTATTGCATAAATCGCCATCAGCAACAGTGGCAACATAACATAATATTATGCAACACGAAGGGGTCAAAAGCTAAAATAGCTTATACTCCATAACATTATGTACACAAGATTGCACAGCCCAAAGTACATGTCAGGGTGTTCAACCACCTGAACAAAAGTGCTGACCCCACTAAGAAATTCTACAAAAGTATGTAGAAAGGTCAACCAACCCTGCCCCCCCAACTCCTCACCTCTAATTCCTTGCGTCTATTATCCAGCTGTCATAATCCCTATGTGTTGCATGTATAATTTCATGCATGGCTGCATGGTACAGATTCGTAAAATTTGGCTGTGACACATGTCTGAGGACATCGATTTACGCACATTTCTGCCTTGTTAATTTTAAAAATTCCAGACCAAGTTCCTAGCACAACACTGTGCAACTAGCATCAAAATTCTAACCCCCCTCACTCCCTCCTGTAACAAAAAATTTGAGCTAATGCTCACGAGACGCGCAAAAGCCTATAGAGTTCCGGTTCAGTAGTTCAGCTGAAAATTGGGGTGTTCACGTTGTTAATATACAAATTCCAAATTCTCTATCTGGATCGCATAATGACAGTTCCGTGGCGACACTTTATGAATGATGTAGACTTGTGTTGCAGTCCAAAATCAGCAAAAAATCCATAAAACCCCCTATTTTGGCGTTCAAGGTCATTCAAGGTCATTGAATTTGGCGCCAATCGAGAGCCAGTGTATGACTTCCTATTAGTGATTAATAGTAACCTAGGCCCTGTCTCGCACCGTTACTGAGAAAACAGCGACTTATTGGCCAAAAATCGCAAATTTTGCCCACCCCCCTCTCATTTAGCGCCCTCGTTCGGGGTGACCCCCTTCGAATTTATAGAAAAGCTTTACGGTTACTGAAAGTAGAGTCTTCCAGGCAGCCGATAGTGAAAATTTGGTGATTCTAGCTTGAACCGCTTTTGACTGATCCACCTGTGTGACAGACAGACAGACAGACAGACGGACAGACAGACCAAGGACAGAATTGCGATGGCTAAGACACGCTAAAAGCAGTAGCTGCTTTCGTGCGTGAAAACTGACAAATACAGCCCTGGATATAATTACATGTAAACAAAAGCACTTACCAAAAATCCCAACAATTTCACTTCCAATGATGCTCTCTGAACAGGCTGCTCTGACTTGAATGTCTAAAAACAGATATTTGACGACAATTTGGCTTAGTATTTATCAGCAGTAGCAAAGACATTTCACACATCAATAAAATTGATGCACACTGAGCCCAGTTACTACAGAAACAGATGACTGTGTGCTGGCATATACTTGCTGCATTCCGAGATAAAAATTACATTTCAATATTTTCAACAACTACTTACACTATTACTACTACAGAGACTATGACTACTACTGCAGTATTACAGCTACTAAAACTGACTACAACTACAACAGCTACAGCTAATATCAGCTTCTTAATGGGCCCACACTTGAAAGTTACTCTGGATTATGTTGGTCCTCGAAAATAACTGTATTATACCAACTATTAGCAAATAAACAATTTCACAAGTCAACAACAGTTTAACTTACACAATACAGTTTACACATACTCTGTACAAGGTCAACCAAGCAACCCCATCTCTCAGCCATAGTCCAGTCAAGGCGCCTGTCCCTGTTCGGACACATTGCACGAATACCCGATGAAACAGATGCAAAACAGATCTTAACAGCTTCCCCCGCAGGAAACTGGAGGAGACCACTGGGACGTCCTCGTATTACATGGATGAAAACCATTCAGTAGGATCTGAAATCCAGCGACCTCAATATGGATGACGCAGTTGACTTGGTACAGAACCGTCCGCTCTGGAGATTGATGTCTATGTTCGGCGCTACGCACTCTTAGTGGTGCTTGCCAGAAATGATGATGATGATGTACAGGTAATAAGACAGAACAAAAAACATGTACCTGCAAAAGTCTCATGAACATCTCCATCCCGCCTTCTGCTATAAATGCCTCACATGTCAGTTGTGCCTCATCTATTGCGAACACGACAGTTTCTGTGTATTAAGCTAAAAATGTAGTTAGATCTCAGAAGCAAAATTCACTGAGGTACCTAGAAATATTTACTTACGACAAAATATGATGTGATACTTAATACTGAAAGTAAATGCCTTCACCAGAAAAAACTATCTGTTTGCCATGGTGCCATCTAGTGGCCAATAAAAATCGCCCTGAAAAAGGCAACAGCAAGTGCTAAAATGTCAGCAAACGAGAAAATAAAGTTTATAATTTAACAGACTCACATAGCTTATTAGAGACATCATAAATGCGCCATAGAAATGCATGCTTGATTTGATTTGACACAGGTGATGGATGCAGAGATAACCGAGATATTTACCGCTGAGGTTCCACAGAGCTGACAGTGTGAACTTAAGCGTCGTGTCAATCACTTGGCTGTTAATTCTTGACTCAATGATTGACAAGAACCGCTGCATATAACGCCGATCACCACCCAGACATGATGTCTGACTTGTAGGAATCTACAACACATTAAAACAATGTAATACATCAGCTGCCCCCATCAAAGTCTGTCTATCAAAATGCACATTGCAATCATTGGACAAACTGTCACTTACCGTACCTGAGATTGTCAGCAAAAACATTCAGAATTATTGCTGATTCTGTCCAGAACTAACTGTTGTCTGATCCGCCAAATGTCTCAGCAGGTTTAAGCATGTTTTAAAGACTGAACAGTTTGACATTGCCTACAGTAGGCCCAGATCTGAATACTCATGTAATATGAACACTACGTGTAATGCAAAAAATTTCATTTGCAGCTTGTCCTTGTCTATCTCAATTGATTTCAGCGCAGTTCTCTCTTGAAATGTGTCTCGCAGTCCAAAATCCCCCAAAATCCATAAAACCCCTATTTCAGTGTTCAAGGTTATCCAAAGTCATTATGTATCTGATTCATTCACGACGTGTGGCGCCATAAAAATGCATTTTGATTGATCGACTGATTGATAAGTCAAAAATGTGAAAGCCTAGCATGATATACACACCCAGTAAGCACAAACTGCAGTCTCCTGCATAGTCAAGAGATAGGCAAAGTTGCAATAAGTAAAGTTGTGGTAATTAAATGACAAAAACGAATACAGTGTCCAAAGCAACAAAGCATCACTGCATGCACACTGTACAAACTAGTGCGTAGGACAAGAGATGGAGGACAAGAGATGGGTCTTTAAACGGGACCAGAAAACAACCACAAATGGAAATCAGATGAAATTCTGGAGACAGACCTTGGGCAAAACCAAAAAATCGAGAACATCAATGCAAAGAGTAGACTGACGATTCCAGATCTGAACAATACCTTAATTAAAACAGGAAATTTGAGCTAATGCTCACGATATGCACGAAAGCCTATAGCAGTTAATGTTTGCAAACTGTCAGTCTATCTCCAGCCATTTCGTCGCAGTTTATTCTTGGAGTGTGCGCTGCAGCCCAAGATCGCAAAAATCAATAAAACGCCTAATTTTATAAGTTCAGGGTCTTTCATAGTCATCGATGTTGATATGACTTGAAAGCTCGTCACTAGTGCTCGTTGTGATGGGCAGCACGCCCATGGTGATCTGCTTTCACGAGGACTGGCAAACAGCAGTAAAATACCAATGGTAAAATAACGACTTTTATGTGGGTACAAATGCTCTATGATGCTCTCGTGTGCAGGTTTCCTTGAACCTAAAAAATCGAGACTTGGACCGTTGAAATCTATGTTCAATGCTGAAAATTTCATTTGCAGCTTGTCCTTGTCTATCTCAATTGATTTCAGCACAGTTCTCTCTTGAAATGTGTTTTGCAGTCTGAAATCCCCCCAAATCCATAAAACCCCTATTTTAGCGTTCAGGTAAGTGACAGTTTGTCCGATAATTGCAATGTGCATTTTGATAGATAGACTTGGATGGGGGCAGCTGATGTATTACATTATCCAAGGTCATTGAATTCGGTACCAAACAAGAGCCAGCGTACGACTTCCTATTAGTGATTAATAGTAACCTAGGCCCTATCTCGCACCATTATTGAGATACAGCAACATATTGGCTAAAAATCACAAATTTTTCCCACCCCCTCTCATTTAGCACTCTCTTTCAGGGTGACCCTCTCCAAATTTACGGAAAAGCTTTATGGATCTCAAAACTAGTCTTCCAGGCAGCCGATGGTGAAGATTTGATGATCCTAGCTTGCACTGTTTTTGAGTGATCAACCCGTGTGACAGACAGACAGACAGACGAACAGACAGAATTGCGATGGCTAAGATGTACTGGCTAAGATGCACTAAAGCAGTAGCTGCTTTCGTGTGTAATGATGCACAGAAATGGAATCATTTAACATTTTGGCCAGTAAATTGTACCAGACCAAGATCAGTTACAGACTGGCAAACTTCCATATAAAACCAAAAAAGCGAGACCAAGATCAACATTAAAATCTAAAGAAAAAAACCACAGAATAAGACTGAAACCAAGAACTTAATTTTTGGGCTCAACAGAAAAACTTGCAGTCTTGGACTTGACTGCGAGTGCTGATATCAAGTAGAGATATCACTATCATATATAATAAGAGTACAAAGCAGCACTGAATTTACCTTAGCAGCAAGAATGCCGCAAATAGCAATGGACATCTGGACCATCGTAGGCTCCTCATAAGCACAGATGCAGTCAAGCACCAGCCGACAACAGCGATAGCGATCAAAGGACTACAACGTACACAGTCACACATGCGCTTTCTGACAATGATGAAATAAGATCAAATAAAACCTTTAAAAAAGTTATAGGGTCTGTACAGAACTTCATTGTAACCCATCTATCATCCCACACAGACAAAAAACAGGGCATGCCAACCACAAATGCCTCTGACTTCAATTCACTTGCTCAAATATGAAGCCATGTTTATAATCATTTTTTCATCACAAATGACAGCAAATAAGCAAATAAATTAATTAATAATTAATACACCACACTATGGTAGCTGATTACGTTTGTATGCCAGCTGGAAATGTTGTTATTTACTAACTGTCAACAAAGTAACTGTCTCATCACTAAAAGCTGCAACACTGAGCACAAGACAAGAGGTTTTGGCCCATAAAAAACACAACTTTCAACAACCAGTGACCTGAGATTAAGAAACACCACATAAGCAAAATGAGGAATAAGTCATTAAAAGTGTTGAGAGCTCAGGTATTTAACGCCAATGTTCGAAACTATCCAAGATAAATATACAAAACATCAGTTTATAAACTTGTTAACGGCAACATTTAAGGACTTGCACATCGAAAACAGCAAAAATTACAAAAGGTGACACTGCCTGCATCACCCTGACTGTGTGTCAGTGAGCTGCTGAATAATATCACCTTTTGTAATTTTACGCGAGACCACGTCGTTTGAGCCATCACAAGCAAAAATCCGCCGAAGGGTCTGATCTGTAGGTGAGTTTCTAAAAAAAGATACATGTACAGCTAGATAAATTTTTGCGTATATTTCACCCATTTGCCAAGAAGCCTCCCTGTGCAGATTTACATGAAATATTGCATAATGGGTCATCTAGCCGACGTAATCAACCGTGCCAAATTTTATCTCAATCAGATCAGGGGTTTTGATTCTGTGGAGGGTCGAATTTTTGGCTTTCCCATAGGAAAGAGAAGTCGCCGTTAACACATGACTTGAACTACCATTCAGCCTGTGACAAAAAACACATAAAACCACAGGTAATTTTCACAATGATTAAAGAAATAAATGTCAGTTTAACAACATGGTATTGCAGCTAGGAGGCTGATTCATACACAACACACGGCACTATATAAATGCGTTTTGACTGAGTGACTGGCTGATTAGTGGTCTAAAATATGCAAAACATAAAAAAACCTTTCAGTGAGAGACAGTGTCAGACAGAATAAAAAAATTAAGATTAAAAAACTCACGACTTCTTGCAGAATGTGATCGTTGCACAGAATCAACAGACAGTTCTTGACCAGCTGCAAATCACACCCGAACCATTACCAACTAGAAATGCAGAGCACAGTATAAAGGCAACCCTTGCTATCTGCGGAGACAATTTATAGGTTTGGAATTCTGCCCTTAGCAACGTCAAGTGGAGTTAGCATGTGACAGACATGATACAGCTTTACCTATGCTGCATAGCTAATTTAGTCATGCTGATCTTGGATGGGTCTAAACTCAGGTCCTAAACTTATCTGTTAGTGAACTAACCGTTTTTTGTCTAAAAACTGTGATGAACTCTGGCTAAATAATAGGAAAGGCAGGCAGCCAGTGATAAGTCCTGCTCAATAACCAAAAACTTCACTATTGGATTTCCCGGCCTAACCTACAGCAACTTGAGAGAAACTGGCCAGTTAGACTGTTAGACATAAACTGAAAGCAGTGGCAAAAATAGCAGCAACAGTGTTAGAGTTATATTCGATTAATAATGTTAACCATTTTTCAATGAAAGTGCTTTTCCTGTTTTTACCGCAACTTAAAAATCATAGTAGAAAGTAACAAATTACTGGCTCTGTTACATGAACACTGTAGTTCCATTTATTCATTCAATCATGTTGATATTTTACTTCCATTAGATTACTCAAGGTACGAACGAACAGTCAAGTCTAAACAACAGCAGAGTGTAAGAAAGCAAGAAATCTGTGCACCAGTTTTGGAACAAAGGGTAGAAAAGATATAAACAGATTGTCTATACCTCCTAATGCTACCCATCTCACAGCTACAAAGCATCACCTGCCAAATGGAATCAGTGTTACCTACCACCCGACACAGGTGAAGACGGAACATGCACTGCCTTAACCCCAGCCAAGCAGCTGGTACTCAGTATAGTACCTGCCCCCAAAAAATGGAAGGTTCCAAAGGGAGGCTGAGTTCACCTTGGGGAATGGTTATATATCGAGATAGTTTACAAACTCATCATCATCATTTCTGGCAAGCACCACTAAGAGTGCGTAGTGCTGAACGTAGACATCAATCTCCAGAGTGGACGGTTCTGAGCCAAGTCAACTGCATCATCCATATTGAGGTCGCTGGTTTTCAGATCCTACTGAATGGTTTTCATCCATGTAATACGAGGACGCCCCAGTGGTCTCGTCCAGTTTCATGCGGGGGAAGCTGTTAAGATCTGTTTTGCATCTGTTTCATCAGGCATTCGTGCAATGTGTCCGAACAGGGACAGGCGCCTTGACTGGACTATGGCTGAGAGATGGGGTTGCTTGGTTAAGCTTCTGACTTCGTCATTGCGCACATGCTGGTGCCAGTTGATTCCCAGCAGCATTCTCAGACACCACTGATCAAGTGCATCGATCTTGCGCACATCATTCTTAGTAACTGCCCAACACTCAGAACTCATGGCTAGTTAGAAAATATCACATAACAACCTGGTCTTGTTTTGGTGCACTTTCCACTGCCTGCAGCAGCAAGTCCACCATGCTGGCAAGTAGTTTAATGTGAACAGACTTGGACAGATCTCTGCTGACGAGATTATACAAGCATGCAGTTGCAGCCATCAGAACGCCATGTTCACTGCCATGTTGCCTCATTACTGGCAGAATCAGCTACAATAACAACCACGATGATTATTACATAAATATTAATAACACTGAGATTAATAATAATAGATTACACAAGCACATTGTTGCAGGTTTGCAGCCATCAAAACATCATATTAGTTCTATAACTTCTATAATTTACGATCAGTAATAACAATATTACTAACATCAGATAACGTAGTGAAGTTCGAGAAAATTGACAGAAAAATAAAAGTGGCACTAAGTGATAACAGAAGAGACACAAAAGAAAGAAAAGAGAATATTGTTTTGACTGCTCAAGCCATTTCTAGGCCAGCAAGCTGCCCGACATATGACAGCGGCTAAGTTCGATGGTGAATATCTAACCTAAAAATAATACAACAGTTAATACAATAAATGCATTATTAACAGCGATGAATGTTGAAGATGACAAACAGGCAGTGACTGACAGACCTTGACAATGTCTGGCCTGGGTTGAGTGAACTCCTGTGTTTTCTGAAACAACTCGTAGAAACAACGCCGGACATATTGCGGCCGAGACGAGTACCGACATAAACTGCGCAGCAACGCCTCTTCCGTCTTCTCTTCTGTCACCTGATAAACCCAAAAAGAAATATACTGTAAAAATGTCAGTTAAAAAAATCTTGGACACACACCGAGAAGAAATGACGAAAGCAATGTCAAACAAGAAAGACACAAACAAGGTCTTCCTCTGATATTGTCACTGTAAGTGCACATCACCAGATATCACTAAGACACAGAGAAAAAAAACTAAAAGAAATCAAGGAAAAAATCTGAAGAAAGATATGTGGACAGATAATGATAGTGACATAGGACAGAACTGGATGAAATGAAGTGGCCTATGTTCCACTGCTAGCAACAAAACGTTAAGTCAAGTCATAATATCGATTTGTATGGTATCAATATGGTAGCCACTTGGCTTCAAACATGAAATGACAGCCAAAAGACACAGACAACATGGGTTTGACATACGTGTAACAAACATGAATAGTTTTAAGTCTGTAGCAAAACTGAGACACAGATTAATTACCGCTACTAAGCTACATTCCATATTTACACCAGTGACAGAATAGCTATATTAGTATTTATTTACTTGTGTTTAATATTTAATCACAAGTATCCTTAGTTCAAAACAGAAATAAGCAGAAACCACAATACACATACGGTAATGTTAGATCGACACAAACTGTGTAACACAGCATCTTCTGTCCTCGCTTCTGTGACCTGATAAACAACCATGATTCACTTTACAAATACCGTAAATGATATATCATTGATCTTCAACTATCCTTCAAAGAATGCCCACTTTACAGCTAATAGACAATGTATAGGGTGGAGCACAGAAAGTGAAACAAACCATGTTGTATACAGAGATTAAGCAATCAGACAGTTTCACAAAGGATTAGCCTTGAGCATCATTGCAGTAAAGGGTGACCAAGTTAAACAACTGTTCACATGACCACCCCACACTGCAATGATTGGAGCTAATCATCACCTAAGCACTCCGATAACTCAATCTATGTATGAAATATATTTATGTTCCAGCTTCTCATAGACCACCCTAGAGAGTAAGCAGAGAAACAAAATTGCTGCAACTTCCCCATAATCATGTTCTTTGAGTCAGAAGCAAGAAACAATTACAGCAGACTGTACAACGAAGCAAACAACACCTGACAAACAAATTACACAGATGAACGCTGATGGCAGTAAGTAGCTAAGCTGCTGCTAAGAAAGTTTAAAGCAAGTCGTATGTGCAACAAGTCATACAACATCAGGGATTTGTTTTAGGCTTGTGACTAGATACGGACATGTGGTACCACCTGCTGACAATTTGCTGCAGACTTTAGTCAGTTTTGGCTTTGTTGTAAAACATGTTATACAATATGTTCCACATCCACAATAAAGCAAAGTAAGTAGTCTCGGGGCTTTATTAGATGTGGCATGGATCTATAGCAAGACAGATGTTGCTACCATCGCAAGGCCGACAATAAAAATATTCAGCATTAATACAGATGACGAAATAAGATTGAGTAGTGTAAAGTGTATTAAATTAAGAAAATACAAAATGCACATATTTTAAGAGGCCTAGACTATGGCACATATTAATTATGTCATAACCAATATACTAACACCAGTATTCATAACACAAATGACAACTAAAACAGGAAAGGCAAAAGCATTCATGAAATGAGATGAATTCAACAGCCCCATACTACATACAGTAATGTTTGTCTGGCGCACGGATGAACTTGATGATTCACCAGTCAGATGACACCTGGCAATTCCAGTCATGAAAAGTCCAATAAACTCCAACTGCTTATGACTCTCAATAAACTCCCTGTGAAACAACGTCCAAGCATGTACAATATGCTAACACAGAAACTCTGCAGAACATTTTACACAGTTTCATCATCTAAGCCTGGTTACCGAACTAAATTAATCCTTAAGTAGCTTCACTAATATGGCAATTGAGATTTGACTGATATACTAAATGAAAAATTAGCAGCACTAGAATACAGATTTATCAATGGTTAATTCAAAAATAATTACTAATACTTAACAATGGCTATAAGATGATCCAGGCACATCTGGTTGATAGACACATTGTTTACTGTTTATCATACAGTAATGAGATGTGGCACCTTGGAAAGGCTGAAAAAATTGCCACTTACCGTTACTGTTCAGCAAGTCATAAGATGGAATCACCTTTAAACAAATTTTACCACAGAAGGAAACATAAGTTAGATAACTTCATACAATCCAAAGCATAACCACTACTGAAGTTACAAATCAACTCTCTTACCTCACTAAACTAACGTTAACTTTCTGTATGCCGGAAATGTCGAGTGATACAAGATCATGAAATTCTGATCCTTCCTGTAGAACGTCCTCGGCAGTTATCAAACTCGCCTGAAAACTTGAGTACGAATTTGACGGTGGATCTTGCGAGACGTCGAGAACTCGTAGAGCCGACAGAGACCGCAGCACATCAACCGAGCTCGAACTGTTCAGACGAACGTTGTACATGAGCAGTTGACGAAGTCGAGTTCTGCACGGTGACAATGAAGTCACATCTCTCACCAACGTGGACGAAATGTCCAGATTTTCAAGCATTGGAAGATCATCGACAACGATCTTCAGCATGTTCTCGTTGAAGTTGGTCCGACTAACGTCCAGAGAATGCAGGCCCCGCAGAGCACAGAGTGATATATTCACCAGAGGCCCACCACTTGCTTGGCGAAAATTCACACCAGCAACACTCAACAACCGTAGATTAGCCATCGTCCACTCGCTCAGGCAACATATGACGTCGGTAACTGTTAAGCATTTCGCATCGTTGGGTTCCACAACCAAAGAAACCAACTTGTGTGATCTGAGGATGCGAAGACCGGCAGCCGTGACTGGTGATTGTCGAATGACAACATGTCGCAGACACGCGTTGCTCGACCGAAACAGTTCAATAGTTTGGTTGCACAGTGTCCGACATGCTGACATTCGTGATATTAACAAATCTGCTACAATGCTGGGCATAAACGGATGTCCAAAGCTTTTCCGAAGGATGACTGAGTCAGTAGACACCTCATCATCACTGGATCCTGGTTGTGCAATCTCGCTTGCAATGTAGTTCAGACACAGATTCTGTAGTGTGTTGGGTGATTCTGTTGCCGACATTTCTAATATCTTAGCAGTATCAATCAATGTGCATTCGAAACCTGCAATCACATGTGCAACAATCAAACGTGCATTAGACAGTATTTTTATCAGCCGACATTGGTGACAGTGGCTGATTATGAGGTCAGTCTGGACTGTTTTCTGCACATGGAATCATTTCTTCCTATCAAAAAATCCCCACAAAACTAGCTATGAAGAATTCATGAAACTTTCGTTCCCGGGAACGAGCGAAAGTTCCATAGGTGGAAATTTCATCCTCGGGAACTTAAGTCCCTTGGAACTTTCGTTCCCGAGAACTTTCGCTCCCAGGAACTTTCATTCCCAAAAGTGAAATTAACATGGAACTTTCGTTCCCTGACACTGATAATTACTGAACCCCTTATCGTTACGTAGTGCTTATAGTTCGGCAAAAAAGCTCCAATTTTGTGTCACTCGGACGTATATAGCTAGAGTTTCAATAGGATATATAGATAGTAGGATTAATAACAAGGAAGCCCAGCTGTTGCTACAGAAGACGTACTACAGCTTATTTCCTGTTGCAGTACTGACCTTCAAGGTCATCCAAGTGTGATATTTTTTATCTCATCTGAAAGGGCAAAATATGGCTAGTTTTCCGTTGAAAAACCACACATTTTCCTACCCCATCTATTCAACCCCAAAGATGAAAATGTTTACCTTGCACTGCATCCCCGAAATTTTGTACGCAAAGAGCATTGACACAGAACTAATTATCCGTGCAAAAAGTTTTCCTCTATGATCCAACGCTTATCCACAATAGATCTGTTACGGACAGACAGACAGACGGATGGATGGACGAGAGACAGACTACAATGGTACCATCAACGCTTACAGCATAGCTGTAATTAAAAAATCGCGTCAAAATGTGTACATTATAGGCTCATACACTTCCGCGAAGTCACTGCGATAGAATATGACAGTTAGGTGCGAAAGTGAAAATGTTAAATTTAAATTTTGTAACCCCCAAAAGGCACTTCCTTGCGCGAAACCGCGTCATATGAGCCATCGTGCATTAAAATCAGTTCAGTCGTTTTTCCTGTAGAGGACGGCAAGAAAAAAAGGGAAGGGAAGGGTAGGGAAGGCACAAAAAGTCACGCAAGCGTTATATTTTACCTATTCGCGAGGAAGCCCCCCGTAAAGGAATTTTCACCAAATTTTGCACATCAGGAGATATGCTGGACGTAATTATCTGTGCAAATTTTGGTGTGAAAAAATTAAGGGGTTTGGGAAATACGAAGGGTCAAATTTTGGAGTTTCCCATTGAAATGGCTGGTCACCCTTACAACAGTGCTGCGCTACCGCACAGCCTGTGATTATTATTATAGACAGGTCAGTGCTCATGTAAATGAAAATACGAGTCAGCACACTTGTTTTTTACTATGTAATGTATAGCAGGTAATACTATACCTAGCCCTTACCATAACCAGCGATGTGTCCTCGAGGAGTTGGCCCATCCTCGAGTCGCCTCAAGGACAAACAGCGATGGCTTTGGGCTTGATGACAAAGTTTTTGTTCTTGGCCTTGTCTCCCGAGTCCTTAGCCTTGGTCTTGGCTTGAAGTAAAGTCCTCGGCAAAAATGCCTTAGTGTTGCCACAAAATAAACATTCATTTAGTGACAGCCCACGTGGCCATTTGCAACGTGGCCATTTGGCTGTGTCTCTGCGGTGGTATGACGAGCACCTAAGAGTTCTCATTGTACCGCCGCAGACACACGCCATGGCAGCCGGCCAATTGGCCACCTCAAACCTAGCAGCTAGGGAATCATGGGTATGGCCAGTCAACAAGTTGAATGCATCCCTCAACCAGACACGAATTCATCACCAGTGTTCATGCTTAGTTAAGGTGTGCATTATCGTCACATAATTGTCCGAAATACGCTAACCCTAACCCTAATATTAATGCTCACTGTAGTGCACTGCCCATGATGGTAACGATAGTCAGCCACGGTGGTGCCGCCACCTAGAGACTGCAATTCAATCGCATTGAAAATGGCCACGTGGAAAACGGTCACATAGGAAGCGGCCACAAGGGAAGTCATGATTCAATTTATGGTAATAATTTACACTTATTGCGCTGTAATAATGTGTTGCTGCATTCCCCCCTGGGGTGAACGAAACTGCTGGTCAGCTTTTGGACTATTGGCTGAGCATTCATATCATGTCACAGTCACAAGAAAACGCTATACTAGAACACGTCTGCTTAAGCTAAACTGGTTTATCGTCAGAGATTGTCTGAAACAATCAATAAAGACAGCTTACACTAATAACTATTACTAACATGCAACAGAAAACCAATGTTTACGCCAACAATTCGACGGACAACAATACGTGTTTGTTTACATTAAATATGATAAATAAGTAACGAAATGTGTACATAAAACAGACCAACTTGACAATATACAAAATTACAAAGTGCTTTTTCTCGCTTAAGCTCCAATATCAGACTGCAGGCTGCAGCTGATGGCTCATTTTGTTCCTTACTATACCCTCTTTCAAACCAATACTAGCTGCAATCCCCCTGGGGGTGAACAAAACCTCAAGACAGATAATGGTTTAAACAACTAAATTAAATCAAAAATTTTGCCTTTTGTTGTTTCATACAAACTTAATTCCTCTCGTTTTTTTCGTTTTCTGTTCATAGCCGTAATAATATTTGTCCGGATATGGCCCAACAAAATTTTGATTATCATCTGTATTAAACTTATGTGGAAAATAGCTTTTCTAGCTAATTCGGTTAAACCAAATGCCTCAGGAAACTTTCTAAGAGCTATTAATGTAAATGAAAAGCTATTTACGAATCTAATATTATACCCATGTTTAACCTCCAGCTGTATAATTTTCTGGCCATTGTGTATGACTTTTGGCTTCACACCGTGCGCTACTATAACCAATCTACAATAAACTGAAAATCATAGCCATTGCCGTAGTGTGCCAGAAATGTGTGATCTTTGTGTTTTGAATTAAATACCCATTCACAGAAATCATCTATGTTCGTAAAACATTTTTTCATAACCGCTGAAATCTTGTGCAACACAATAATTTACTAGATGTTGTTTAGATTTGCTATCCAATTTAGTTTCAAAATCAAAGAACCAATATTTTTCGCTATGGGGCTTTCTTTCTTCAGCATGTAGCACTGATGGTTTTCATTGACATACTCTTTACAATTTCCACATTTTACTTGATTACACGTGTGATCTTCTAACTTTACATCTTTACTTTTGTAAAACCTATGACACTTCGCACATATAAGAATACTTTATGCATTTTTTATTTGCTATATGGTTATCGAAGCATGATTTGCTATAGAAATACTTACAGCAGTTCATGCACTAAACTCTTGTTTCTTCCATATTGCATTTAGTTTCATTCTTGCAAAGCTTACATTTTTTTGTATTCAGATTTATGATGATCATCGTTAAAACACGTAAAACATGCAATGTTGCTAATTACATCAAAGTGGCTCTCGGACATCAGAATGTAGATTTTGATTTGATTTTCGCTGCCTTTGTAAATCTGTCTAGATTCGAAATTATATATTTGTATTTCTATGTCTAAGTTTTCTTCAAACAACTTAACATCTTCAAAAACATTACCATTTTGCTTTATTGGAATAGCTTCCCATATACTACTATAAACCCGAGGAAAGAAACAAACTATCCAGCATGCATCTGGCAGTAAACAATAACCTAAGCCATGTGTCCAATGACTTCTTCACATGACAAAGTATCCCGACTAGTAACATATGTACAAAGCCTTTCATGCCAGTCACTTATATCAGTAGCAACAAAAACAACACTTCATGAATTACAGTCATGGGCAAAACTTAACTGAAAAATTAACTAACTAATACAGAATATTTTTTTCAGTTAGGCCCTTAGTTTAACTAATAGAAAAAAGATAAGTTAAAAATACAGTTGCCAAAAGTGAGTAACTAAAAAGCAAAAACGAATTTCTTGTGCACTAGTATGTGTAAGACCTGCTGGCAAACTGTAAAAAATTTCTAAAAAGTTTAACTATTTTGGTATGATTAAATTTTTTTCAAGATAATTAGAATAAAATAGTTTAACTAAGAGCATAACAGTTTTTTCAGTTAAAAAAATTAATTTAACTAAAAATTAAACATTTGAGTCCTTCACAGACGAATTACTGCAACACGCATTAAAGAAAATAAAGCTTGCCTACCAGTAACATATGATGCAGGTTCCAAGGTTCAACAAAAAAAATTTCTAAACAAAATGATTTAAAATCAACTAGAAAAACATGCTGGCCCAATGCCGACATATGCAGCCATCCAGCCAGTTATTCAAGTACAGCACTGCACTTACTCATTCTAAAGTTCAGCTGATAGTCTACTTTTACACACTGTGCCAGGTATATGCAGTAGGCTGGTTCACAGGCAAAGTATGCTAGGAGTAAACAGTTGCATGGGATCTGTGTTTTTCCTGGAGCATTTTGACACGCAGTGACCTTAACCCTTTTAATACCTTTTAAGTGAAAATTGGCACATCAGTCGCTCCTGTGCAGGAAAATGTTTACGTTCATTTTAGTTAGTTTTCCTGCATGTCTTTGTTTTTCAAATTCTACGGCCATGCAGGACAGAAAGACGGGCATACAAACCGCATATTTCAGATTTGTGATATTTGGAGAATTAACAAAATGATGCTGTTTTGTAACTTATTTATCAAACGACCCTCGTACTTTATATTTTTAGCAACAACAGGCCACCCCCAAACATCGTGGGGCCCAGGGTAACTTACCCTTCTACCCCCACTCTCGACGGGCCTGTCTGTTATAAGACTTTGTGCGTACAAAAATACTGTTACTGAACTGAACTGAACTGAACTTAAGACAGTAGCATGAGCACAACAGTGTTAGTCTGCGTCGAAAAACTGCGGTGCAAACGCAGCAGCAGCCTCGATGTCGACGCGACAGATGGGACATCGGCGACTCTGTGCGAGCCACTGGTCAACACACGAGATGTGGAACAGATGCATGCACGGCAGACGACTACACAACACATTCACCAATGCACCGATTCATCTACTGTCAACATCCTAGCTAATAAGCCACAGAGTTTCATCAACAGGCTTGCAGCTATACCCCCAAGTCATGAAGTAACCCTCTATTATACCAACTAGAAGGTCTGGGAGACTGGGTAGCACTGTAAGCTTCACAGTGGAGTGGGGCTTTGGGTAAAGCCCTGGCTGCAAAGCCCTTTCACGCATTATGAATTCAAAAATTACGTTTCATGGTAATATTAGTGGTTATTTTTCTGCAATGCTTCCTTCCTCCGACTGATGGAAAACTCGGGAGTTCGATTGAACACATCGAACCTCGTTTACTATTGGCCTGATCACACAGCGTTTATTAGTAAAATTACTGATATTTCACTAACCATTCTTGCCTTCATCGCAACGATTACCGCTGAAGTTGCCACAACAAAGCGTCATAGATAGACGCAGACAAACAGCTTCTTCATATCTATGACAATTTGTTTTCCGTGGCAACATCTAGAAATGACAAACAAAACTAGTCAAGTGACATTAGGCGTGCAAAGAATGAAAATGGCGTGTCAGACTTTGGTTAGTCTGTGTCAGCAGCTTAGTATTCATCTGCATGCCGTCCAGTGTATCCTGTCGCATAATAGAGGGTGGTCCAAAAAAGTGCCACACGTTTGGGACTGAGTTTCCACGGTTGTTAGGTGCATTCACGTAACAACGCTCAAGATAGCCCAACTGATATGAGCACTGAAGCTTAACGTTAAACAAGACAGAGGCATCGACAGACGAACAACATACAGGAACAACACTACCCGTGCCACTGCTGTTATATTGCATGTTGTGGGTAAGAATGCGGTGTGCATATACCGAACACGCTCGTCATTCTCGAAGCTGCAGAGGCAAATTGTGCATTTGTCTCGCAAGTCGTCGTCATCAGACACAGCTTCACTTGATGCCGGCGGCTGAACAACATCACAGACATATGCAGGCTTCAGGCACCCAGGCGAACAAACAAAAAAACCGAGAGGGTTTTATTCAGCTAAATTTAGTGGAAGTTGATAGTGTCCATGACGACGACACCAGCAGACAACGTGGGTGCTAATGTTGGGTCAATTTAAATTACATGGTTCCTACTACTCTGCAGAATACATTTTCCCTGACTTTTCCCTGACTTTCCAGAACAAAATTAATTGTTTTCCCTGACTGATTTGTTCATGTGAAATACCAATGCTGGCTTTCAATCACTTGCAATAACACTAGAAACAAGGGCAGTAGAACAAATGAAAAAGTAAAAGTACAAATAATCTGCGAGCGAAGCGAGCAGAAAAAATTTTGAACTGCTGTATGCAGTGTGCGTGCAACAGTTCTGTTTTTTTCTGCATCTTTGTTAACTTTTGCACCATGGTACTTTTGAATTCCCTGACTTCCCCTGACCGTCTGGATTCTCCCTGACTTTCCCTGACCGTAGGAACCATGAAATTATTATTGTGGTTTGTCAAAAATGTGACTTCCGTCACAGCAGCAGTAGTAGTAATAGTAGAGACAGGGGTAGGATAGTGGTAGTGTAGGCGTAGGGTTATGGTAGCAATAGGGGTAAAATAAGTTATGGTAGGGGTAGAGTATGGTAATAGTAAAGTAAGGGTTATTTATAGTCGAAGTAGAAATAGGAGTAGCAGTAGTTGTGATAGTAGTTGTAGTGGTTATTCTACTGCCAGATTCACTCAGCTCCAGGTTACTTCCAACGGCAATAAAACTGCAAATATTTATGTAAAAAACTGTTCAGTTTATATAGGCTACAGTGTAAGGGTGACATCGTGGTTGTAGATATAAAACAGCACAAATCACGATTTAATAATTCAAACATCACCACTACACAATGTCAGAAGAACTTTGCTGACTGTGTAATAGTAAAGTTTGAATAATTAAATTGTGATTTGTGCTGTTTACATAAATAAGCATTAACAGTGTTAAGTAGCAGCCTTAAAAAAATGCACACAACGAATGAAAAGTCACATTACCCGTTTGTATTTGTGAGGGTAGGTGTTGCGTTCGATCGTTGGCTGGGTAACGCCACCGACTACCATCTCTTCGCCGACCAGAAACGCCGGCTGCTCCCATTGCTACAACACAATCACACTGCCATCATTCAACCAATCAAAAGATACGCACAACACTGACCATACATCATCACTACCTATGTACGGCACCAAAGGGGGGGACAAGCTGGCTGCTTCCCCGAGCTCTTGCTTTTGCCTCCCATAGCTGCCCCCCTCCAGAGAAATGTTGGTTGTGCTTAAGTGCCCCATGGTAACGATACACAAGGAAATCAGGATGACATTTGGCCAACACATCAGTGCCCCGGCCTTTGTCCCTAATCGGCTCCAGCTTTAGATTCCTGGCATCGCCCTGGATATAACCTGCAGTGTGGTGTGTTGCTGAGTGAATGGGTGAGAACAGAGAACATGAGAACAGAGTGAGTGAGTGTGCTCAACAGATTATTGACCTAGGTCATTTCAGCGACGATCACTCCAGGCAAATCACTTGTGCTGGCACTGGCAGCAAAATCAATCAAAGCAACAGAAAAGTAACAGAAATCACAATAACAAATTACCAACATACCGTACACATACACAGCTACGCACAAACATAATATTCATGCCAAAAGATTCATGAATCACAGAATCTAACTATAATGATGATAACAATCTAAAACCTGGGCTTAAGTGCTTGCTTTTCAATGCCATTAAGCCAGGAAACAGATCAGGCCTACTAAGCTCACGGAATCTGTACTGGGCTATATATAATGCATTGCTCTCAATCAATGAATTTGCTCTATCCTGGGCCTGCTTCAGTACCTAGATGGGTCTGCGAACAGGTAAGCAGTATATAACAAACCAACCTATTATTCAGCAACTCTAAATACCCGAAATGGTGATGCACAAAGTCTGGCCCACACAAAAGTATGCGAGAAAACGACTAAAGCATGGAACAGACAAACTCAAGCTTAATTGCTGCTCTGTAGTAAGTGTAACTGCAGACATCAGACATTGATCGGCTTTGGCCAACTCTGACCTTTGTATTTGCACACTGAAGCATGAATGCAAACAACGGTTGAAGTTGAGTCCCTGATCTGGTTTTGCATCTTACCAGAATGAACACCAAGAGCCAGTAGGTTGGCCAGTCTGCTTCTCGCACTGTTGTATTCCTCAGGACCAAGGAGTTAGTCTCGAGGCATCTCAAGGCAGAGCTTGCCATTTGAAAACGATAGGCGATTGAGAAATCAATCATGCCACGCAAAGTAGGCGATCGATTATGACACGGACATAATATCTCTGTAAAGTGCAGATGCTAAGACCAGGGGTGTCCATCACCCTTGAGCGCAAGGAAGCAACCGACCCCAACCTCTCCCGTTTTGTTTTCCTTTTTTATTTTGCCTTTTTCATCTCTTTTCAAGTTTCAACTTTTCTTCTTCTTCTGGGATGTACAGAGCCTGGGCGGAGCCCCGAGCACAAATGCATTTGACAAAATTTGGACTCCTAAAGCGCATCTCATGGCAACATATTTCTAAAAAATTTTACGAGTTTAGTCCAAAACTTTTTAGAAAAAGTGAGCGAATGAGTAGGGTTTTACGTTTCGCCTGACAGTATAGGTCATTTCGGTGACGGCCTTTCCAGGCATATGCACACACACATAATAATGAAACAGAAAGGTTAACCTTTATGCAAACAAAAAAGTGACCTAAACCTAAAATCGTAAGAACTCGCCATGAAAATTGAGCATATATAACGGTGACGGCCAAGTTCAAGGTTAAAAGTTAAAGGCCAAAAGTTAAAGGCCAAGTTCAACTGGCAGTTCTAACAATCTTCCCTGTTATCTTCCAGACAGTCATTAATCTCAGAATGCTGTCTTTTGGAGGGCAGGGGCATTCTGCTGATCACACTGATCTGGCTTACAGTGGCTGCTGAACCATGTTTACTAGCCCTTGACTAAAAAAAACTCTATGCAACACTGGCCTAAACATTCTAATATGCCAAGTTCGTAAGTTAGAACTCTACAAGAGATCACTCTACATGCATCATAAAATCTATCAGTTGACAATGTACCTGCCATGGCGCGGGCGGTCTAAGGACGAACCGTCTGCCACGACCACGACCACGGCCAAGACCAGCAAAGTCAAACTCCTGTGAACAGAGCCAAAACATCAAACTAAAATTCAATGCACAGAAAAAGACAGCTAGATGACACGAATATCAATAATCGCAGACACAGGCCATGCTAGCAATGTGGCCATTTTGTCATTTGAATGAATAGATTTTGTAATAAAAATTACTAGTAGCAAACCAGGGACAGGTTCAGGCCAGCATTTTCAAAGGCAAGAAGCTAGGACCATAATAAAAGCCAGGCAAGTGGCCTTTGAGGCCGAACGAAAGCCACCAAGGTCTGGTTTTTCCATCGCCAATCGAATCAAGTTTGATCTACGATTTACTGATCTTTGATTAACTTGATGTTCAGAACTGATCGTCGATGAACTGTGTTTCATTTTTCCATGCATTTCGATCTCCAATTACATGATCGGCGATTAGTTGATCGGCTGTCAACTGAGCCTACTTTATGCCAGTCTGATTGGCTGAGAGTGACCTCAATTTGCGGTGTTGTGCTAATGGGCATGCGCCATAAGCAGTAAACGTCGTCATAGCAACGATGTCAACGATACCGTCCATATCGTCTGCCGTCAAATGTTCTATCGCAAATCAATAGCAGAGCGTCTATCCATTTTATTTCTCCACAAAATACTACGCACAGTATGAATTGATGGGTAGTGATTGATCGCCATGCCTGAAACTTTATTTTAATGCGTGAATTGCCATTCTGACTGGCAAAGTGAAGCAACGTTTCTAGTGCGAATAAGCAACGAACTGCAGATCGCCACGTTTAATCGTCAATTATCTGACTTGATGCGCCAATATTCGGCCATCAACTTGATGGGAGATTTGATGGACAATCAGTCGTTAATTGGTGATGGAAAAACGGTTATTGAGATGATCTCAGATCAAGTACCAAAGTTGATCGGAGATCAATTTGATCGGTAAAGGTAAAGGTAAAGTCCACGTACTTGCTATAGCGCTTCTTACATGCTTCTTCAAGACCAGAAGCGCTTTACAATCTTGGAAGTGGCAGCTGATTGGCATGAGCTAATGATACCGCAGCGCAC
>Ga0209367_1002538_pt1 | contig 24181 bp, 12 predicted proteins | sample WorMetLIZISLAND2_FD_187412 | JGI IMG/M metagenome (GOLD analysis project Ga0209367, IMG submission 187412) | Marine gutless worms symbiont microbial communities from Max Planck institute for Marine Microbiology, Germany - Olavius geniculatus... ... | reverse complement strand
TCAGGGGTTTTTGGTTGGCTGAGGGTCAAAGTTTGCATTTTCCCATATACTTTGAAGGTCGTCCTTACAACACTCACACTACCGTGTGAGTGTGATGGGCGCAATGTTACCGTGCAAATTAAACTCGGTTGCACAGTCGGTCCGTGACCGTGTAAGTCGTTTCACCATTAGTCGTCTGTCAGACCAGCTGCTACTGCTGCTGCTGCTGCTGCTGTCCTAGCTTCTAGCCGTCTAATCCATCAGCTGCGTCATACGCCGTTCTGTAAGCCTATACAGAGGATAATTGAGCCTTGTGACTGACGTTGGCCAACGACGTCACGTTGAACACATAAAGGATTCGTTGCAACGAGACACTAAGACAACAAGATCATGTACGGATGCTGAGCATGGTATCACATTTACTTTGTAGGCCTGCTCCGGTTGCATAAGGCGTGATCAGTAGGCTACCGAGTACCGAAGGCAGCGGCGTCGTAGCTTAAAAATAAGCGGGACTGAAAGTTGCAATTTTCCTAAAGTCGCTACAAATTTCCAAGGAATTTTGACAGACAACTGCGACTTTCCAATAGAGGAGATTATGTGTGCTCAAAATTTTAATTTTGTTCCTGCATTTGCCCAAAATGGAGGTTTTCCGCTCTAAATTTGCACTTTGAACAAAAACTTTCTGACAAAAAGAAAATCTTTCAACAATATTTTGAGACAACCCAGAATTTGGGGCGTGGGCAGCTGCTCCGCCTGCTCCCCCTTCTTCAGGTCATGACGTCACTAAAGGCCGCAACTTGGGCACACGGACAAATATTTTTGATCGTCAGTAAAAAAGAAATATAGACCTATGGATTGTGTGCAATTTCCGATTTCGATGATAAAAATAATGTCACACATTGATGTAAGTCAGTTTCGAGAACTTTGCCGGTTTCGTGTTTTGTCCGCTGCTGATAGATTACTACGTATAAATGTCGACAATGTTGACGCCGACTCTACTGGTGAAATCATTGAAATGTGCCTGTGCCCACACTGCAGGTGATTAAAATGCTGTCAACGGTCGTCTTGTTGTTCGCATTGTGTTGGCTCCCGCTGCAGACGTACAACTTCTTTGCCGAAATCTTCGTCGAAATCAATCAGTAAGTGCGATAACGAATTTTGTTATAACGCTTTTTACATGCGTCAGGCTCATTCCCCGACTTCTGGCAATAAAACAACAAATATATATGTAAAAAAACTTACCAGTTTACAACTGTGTGTAAAGACGATGTGATGATGTCAGTCCTCTAAAACAGCAAAAGTCATTTGGGTAACCTTAGATGGGGCTATGCATATGGCGTCCTTACAAGCTGACTTTGGTTGGTAATCACTAATATAGTCTAAAGCCTTCTTCATTTGATGTTGTTTGTCGTATTAGGCCTACTTGCCCAATGGTTACCGATTTGGCCGAACTGCCCAAAAATGCGCCTAAGCGTATAATATAAGCTTAACTAATGTAAAAGTCTGCGTAATGACGATAGGGGCCTTATGGTGATCTCATATAGCTGCTTTCACTTTGGACCAAAATACTATAGGCCTGCTGCATCGGATGGTGATTGACATAATAGGCTATCTACTCAGGCTAAAATTGAGTGCACTAACAGCGAATGTAAGGCCAAGACGACAGCCAAATCATTCATGCATGCAGTTAGGGCCTATAAATGGCAGGCACACGGATAAGTTCACGTTCTTATTAGACATCAATAATGTCCAGTCACTTGATTATCCGGCCATCCATCTGTGCATTCTACATGCGTTCATAACTCAAGCAATAAGGCATAAAAATCCAAGATTGATGTAAATGTTTTCCATGGCACAGTAGCTGATGCAGCATCTTTCAGCTTTAGAGTGTCTAATATCAGGGTTAGGGTTGTGCTGTGCAGTTGGACAGTTTGTATGCATAGGCCTATGAGTGCGCGGTTAGCTGAATATTGTGTCAGCACAGGGTCATATTTTCGCTTCCTTGTTAGACCTACCATTAGCTAAGCCATAGGCTAACAGAAACATTTTCGGCTGCTACGCTAATCAGTAAACATTGGGCAAGTAGGCTTAATACGACAAATAATATCAAATGAAGAAGGCTTTAGACTGGGTTAATGATTACCAACTAAAGTCAGCTTGTAAAGACGCCATATGCATAGCCCCATCTAAGGCTACCCAAATGATTTTTGCTGTTTTAGAGGACTGATATCATCGCATCGTCCTTACACACAGTTATAAACTGGTAAGTTTTTTTTACATATAGTATTATTAATGACAAGCAGAGCAGACATTTATTATGGCCTATTGTATATTTTACGAGCTTAGTGCATGATGTATTTTTCCCACCTAAAATTATTGGAGGTATCCGCCAATCCGCCACAAAAACAAGCCAAAAATAAACAACTAAACAGCAAATGCGTAACTTGCAAGAAATAGTAACTCATACATATTTCATATGTCACACTTTTGTACTTTGACTGTTTTTTTTGACGGACGTCGCTAGCCGGATGTAGCCGGCGGGTTAATTGGAGGTTGAGACCCACTGCCGTAGGGTTTTCATATTGATGTGTGTGCCATGAAGTCGTACATCAGCAAGGTCACGTTCGCTCTAACTGAGTTTGTCGTTCGTGTTATTCTGTTCTGCAGGTACAAATACATCAACATCATTTGGTTCTGTAGCAACTGGCTGGCAATGAGCAATTCGTGCTATAATCCGTTCGTCTATGGTTTACTTAACGTACGTAGGGTACGCGTTAGGCATACGCATTAGAAAACTGCAGTTTTCGAGTGTTCGAGGTTATTACAGTTAACGCGCTATATAAATTAACTACTTACTTACTTACTTTTTTACTTACTTGTTCGTCACTTGGTCAGACAAATAAAAAGATGCTACTTATATTTCTGTGATAACTTTGGCAAATAAATTATAAATACCGATACATGCAAAGCTTTTAATAATTTTTTCGCCGTTCCAATATCAGATGAATTGCAAAAAAGTGAAACAAAACTTACCACTTCAGCTTAAATTTGTTGCTGTACACACCATGCGAAATTTGAGTGCCTAATTGTACACCTTCATGCAGCAGTATTTTGATACAAAATGATAATCTTGTTCTGCAGTTGATCAGAGTATGAAATAGTATAAAATAATAAAAGAAACCCAGCTATCGCTAGAAAAAGCAGACCGTACCGCCTAACGTCCGAAGCCCAACCTCCGATTTCCAGTCACGGAGAGAAAGCGATTTGTCAGAGGCAGCTTCATGCACGCTATGTTAACGAAACGCTGTCTCGAAAGCTACAATGAACGCTAGTATAACAGAAGTCGCACGTGGTCATTTCGCCAAGCGATATAAATAGCTACTGTTCCGTGCATGTGGTCATCTGGCCAGATGATATAAAGAACAACAGAATAAATGAACAAAGAAACCGGACGCAGGTTTTGCAAATATTTCCCACAATAAAAACGCCTTGCTCGGGAAGACACACTACAGCCTATACAGTTCTTGTTGCAGTACTGACCTTCAAGGTCATTCAAAGTGAATGATTTTCATGTCATTTGAAAGCCAATATGCGACTTTGTATTAAAGATTAACAGCAACTTAGGCTCATCTATCTCGTACCGTTTAGCCGCAATAGCGCCCAACGGCCTTCAAGGTCATCCAAGGTCAATAATTTTCATATAATCTGACAGGGCGTATGCCACTTCCTACTAGTGATTAATAGTAACCTAGGCCGTATCTCTCATCGTTTCCGAGATACGGCCACTTATAACTTAAAACAATCCATTCAAAATTGCGGCCAAACCGCTACAAATAGACATATGATTAATACTGACAACCTTTAGAAGGTTGCCACAGCCCTATCCCATGGTACCATCGCGGATCCTTTACGACTTACCTTTCACCCACAATACCGCATAATTGGCTTACCATAGTGCGTTATTGCCTTTCAAGGTCATCTAAAGTCAATGATTTATATCTCATTTGAAAACCAGTATGCGACTTCCTATTAGTGATCAATAGCAACTTATGTCCTATCTTGCAACGTTTAGCCACAATACATCCGTGACAGACGGACGACGAGCAGACAGACGGACAGACGGACGGACTACAATTCATGCCTTTAGCTCGACCTTTACTCAAGTACGGTCGGCTAAAAATGGGTCCATATTTGCCAAAATTATTACAAAAATAAAGGTGGCGTTTTTAACTGGGACATGGTGTAGATATTGATAGTTTTGTCCAATAGGCCTATAATTGCGGAAGCCATATTTCTGGAACTGTGCTTTCATCCATAGTTGCGTGTAGAGGCGTTATACTCTATTGACAAATGGAAGTAGAATGTTTCCTTGAAAAGTTGAAGAAGTAGTAAATAGCAAACTGGGGAAATTTTTTTCTGGTGGCGAATTGTTGGTTTATACCCCCTCCCCCCCAAAAAAAACCGATTTTGCACGAAGTTTTTGTTTGCCTGTGAATATGAACAGTTAAACTCCAGAGCGTACATATTAGTGGGGTTACTTGGTGCAACTTGATGGGGGAGATTGCTTCCTAGCGCTAAGGGGGATGGACGCCCCTGATTTCTTGCTGTTTTAAGATCGTAACAACTGCCTAACCTTCCAGTAGCTCATGCTCAGCAGTCGGCACGTTGTGTTGTGTTGCGCGGCTGGCACGTGAATGAATGCAGGAGAAATTCAAGCAGAGCTTCAACCAGCTGTTCGTCGGCTGTCGCACGTGCGGTGGTCGTCGTGCTGGTTCGCAGATGCACACGTCGCTTATACTCGCCGATGGAATGATCCCACTGGAGGATCTGACGACAGGCGTGGCCGGCGAGCACCGAGCGACGTACAGACACCACTGGCGACGTCGCCGCTACTCTACCTCGGTGAACGTCCAGCAGCGTAGCAAATCGTTGACACTGAATGCTACGGAGCGTCACCTGCCATATGGGGACCACACAGTATGACCTGCCACTTGACACAGGTGAACGCACCCTACCTAAACCCCGGCCGGACAAATATAGGCCCATCTACCCGAGAGGGATGGAAGGCTGAGTTGACCTTGGGTGTTGGTTATGCACGGTGCTACTTTGCGTCGATGAACGTGCAGCAGCGTAGCAAGTCTATGACACTGGATGGCCTGTTCTGTGCTACAGAGCGTCACCTACCATATGGGATCACACAGTGTGACCTGACACCTGACACCTGTCTTAACCCCAGCCGTTCAGGCCGGTACTCGATTTACCTGCCCCGAAGGGATGTAAGGCTGAGTTAACCTTGGTGGTACTCCACGTCGATGAACGTGCAGCAGCGTAGCAAGGCTGTGGCTCTGAACGGCCTATTCTGTGAAACTATACTCACCCACTCAGCGACTCACTGACGCAGCGTAGCAAGTCTACGAGGACAAGTACGTCGACGGCTGTTGCAGTTCAAAGCAGATCGGACGCACGCGGTTCACGCAGTCCGTCATCATCGGTCTCGACGTCTCTGCTGGGTGACTCCACATCGCATCGGCGCAGCGCCACAAGGCACAGGCCGCCACAACCAGCCGGCTGGTCCGTGGCCTAGCTTGACGAATATCACGACACGATCGAGGAGGATTAGAAATAGAAAAAGAATACAATCACGCACAGACCAAGTTCCGTTGCATAGACCCTATGAAGAGTGGTCGACTACGTTACTTTTGCGGCCCATACGATTAAATTCTCATGGTGCCTGACTGATTTTTGTAGCGTTGAAAATAAGCCCAATTAAGCTATAGCTTGCCTTGAGGATACGTAGGCCCCTATAACTTACTAGTTGTGCATGTGAAATATATACCTATGGGATTACGTTAGCTTATCTTTCTCAACGCATTATGTATCGCATGTCATGTAGCACGAAAACAGCAACGTGACTGCTAGAATCATCGTTTAACACCACAACACCTGTCACTCACTAATAGGCCTATACCACCCAGTCGTCGTAAGTTATGGCGGGAATCATGCGCTTACTTTTGGGGTGTACGGACACTTAATCACGCGACAGTTAATCACCGACATATATCACAAATATTACACATATAAAATTCTGTAAAAACACAGGTCCACGCACAAGTTAACAATTTGACACACATTAGGCCTAAGAACCTGCTAAAATTGCAGTTAATCACGCGACATATGATCACAGTTACACATATAAAGTTTTATAAAAACATGAAAATCTGCTATATCAAATACTGACAAGAAGCCCAGCTGTCGATAGGGTGGGGCCAACTGTGTACGGACAAAAGGCCACTGGACAAAAGGCCACCGGGACAAAAGACCACTTATTTACCAAAACATATTTAACAAAATTATATAATATGTTTGTAGTTCAGTTTTGTTGAGCTGATTTATGTTTAATATTTTTACTAAGTTTGATACTTTTGTTGTTTTTATACGACATAGGACTTTGTCCTATCCGGCTGCGTGTGGTGCGATAAATCAACGAGGACACTGCATCGGATGCATTCGACTACATTAACTCAGATTTATTATTACGACTACTTGATCAGAAGCCGACTGCTACTACAACACGTAAATCGGCCACATGAAAGCAGCACTTAGTTTTACTGAGTCGACATCTATAGCTGTGGCCTTTTGTTCAGTAACCTTTTGTCCGGGATTCGGGGCCAACCGTACTGGTTGTCACTGACCTCGCAGGTCATCCAAGGTCGATGATTTTTTTTTTATGTCATCTGGAAGGGTTTATGCCACTTCCTATTAGTGATTAATAGTAACCTAGCTAGGCCCTCCCTATCTCGCACCGCTTAGTCGCAATAACGCGTAACGGCCTTCAAGGTCATCCACGATCATCGATTTATATGTTATTTAAAAGCCAGTATGCGACTTTCTATTAGCGATCAGTAGCAACCTAGGCCCTATTTTGTACCGTTTAGCCACAGTACATCGGTGACGGACGACAAACGGACAGACGGACGGACGACAATCACGACAAAGGACCGACCTTTAAGCTTATAGCTTATGGTCGGCCCAAAATGAAACTCGTTAAAACATGTGACCACTAGGCGTACAGACGTACAGAGTCAAGAATTAGAAAGGTGAGCTATCGCACTGAAATACACTACAAGAAACCCAGCTGTCGCTTGGATAGCCGACCATACGCTGATGGACATAGGCAGGCAGACAGACGACAACCCGTAGGCATAGCATAGTGTGCAATTGGTCACAAGTCGGTGATTAAGTGTCGGGTGATTGTCACCAAACCACTTTTTGGACACAGTGTAGGGCCTAGAATTTGTAGTCAGTCTACAGTAGTTTACGTTAAAATAGATCTACGTGTGTTGTTTAAAAATAGATCGTGAAAACATTTTCATTCGAACAATAAGCTTAATGAGTTTGCTAATGCTGTGAGTAGCCCACTCGAAATGTCGCCGCTAACTTTCACAATGCGTTTCATCTCTTATACCTCCTCTACTCGTGCGCTGTTAGAGCGGCCTCGTGTAAAGCCCATTAATAGTGACTGGCGTCGAAGTCATTGTTAGAAATTTTTGACCCGAGATCGAAGACGTACCGTTTAGCCACAATACATGAATTCGGCGTCGGGTGATTATAGATATCTCGAATGTTAATGAGGCGTGACCGGCGTCGGCGTGACGACGACGCCAATCAAATAATGCCCTCTGGGAGGGCACTATTGTCAATAGTGCCTCCATTGAGAGCACTAACTCACTGCGTTGTAGCTGAGGAGGTGACTATGGCGTATTTGTGAACGTCAAGTGACGTGATTTGGACCAATCGCGTGTATGTATTTTGCGTTGACGTATAACAATAAAATTTTTAGCCTGCTTGCGTTCACTAGCGGATTTTGGTTTTGGCAAGAATTGTCAAGACAGAAGTTTAAAAAACTGACTGACTTTGCAGACTTTATAGGCCTATATCAATTTTACGTCACTTTGACATCACTTAGGGCCTACAACAATGGACTCAATTGTTTTCAATACAGTATTAAATTTTGTAATGTGCAAAATAACGACGTTGCCTCGCAAAAAAATCGTACCTTCGTAACAGTTATATCAAATGCCACTTGACCTTTTTATGCATGTACGATTTCGCAGTAAGTGTATACACTTTCGCGTTATAATTCCAAACGGTAGCTCAGAAAATGCAATGACAAAAGTGTCCTTCTCGTCTACGCCGTCACTTAATTCGAGAAAAAACTGCAACTTTAGCGCATAAAGTTTCATGCGCTTTGGGGACAAGGAGCGTCTATAGCAGGATCTACTGACAATTAAATTAGAATGTGTCAATACGAGCAGTTAATCGCCAGTGACGATGAGCATGTGACTATAAATTAGTTAGGCATAGCCACACGCTCATCGTCACTGGCGGGATTAGTATCGCAATTCGCTTTGCATAAGATTCGATCTGACCGATCAGCGTCATGGATGGCGCGCCAGAGGAGAGGCAAGAGAGGGGGCAGCTGCATGCTCCCCGTGTCCTAGCCCTTGTCCACAGTTGTCCCTCAGCAAAAATTTTGATAATGATAAAGTGCCCTCTGGTAACCGTAGCCATGGCAAGGTGTGGCTTATTGAACGTCATTTTTGCAAAACAAAACAGATATAACCCCCAACCAGCTATGCCCCTGGACCCCGCTACATCTTTTCGATGCGCACAAAAACTGAATAAAAGTCGACAAAGTAAGTAAGTAAGTAAGTAAGTAGCCTAAAGTGTAAATTTATATAGCGCATACTCAAAAAGATCTCTAATGCACTTGATACATTTAGTCATCAATATTCCGCAAAAATGTGCTTTTAGCTGACGTTTGAAAGTATCGAGACTCAGTTCTGGGTCACGAAGACTGTCTGGCAGCGAATTCCAAGTCGACGGGCCCGCCACAGCAAAGCGCCGACGACAGAAACTGTTCAGTCGATAGCGCGGTACGACAATGGGCCCAGACAAAAAAAATTATTGCCCCTTGTGCCCTGGCTTTTGCCCCCCAGCTTCAGATTCCTAGCGCCACCCATGATCAGCAAACGTTCAGGTTTTTGTCAGCATTGCGTTTTTTCACTGAACGGCGCTTTATGCATGACAGCATCCGAGTCGATATCGTCCCACTGTTTAGCCTAGGCTTATATCTTACGTGGTGACTGGAGAAACGAGTGAAAAACAAGAAATTTGAGCTAATGCTCACGGAACGCGCGAAAGCCTATGGCAGTTCCGGTTCAGTAGTTTAGATGAAAATTATTGGGGTGTTCGCGTTAAATTAATATACAAATACCAAATTCTTTATCTGGATCGCATAACTGTAGTTCCGTGGCGCCACCTTGTGAATGATATAGACGTGTCGCAGCAGGAAATCGCCAAAAAATTCATAAAACCCCCTATTTTGGCATTCAAGGTCATTCAAGGTCATTGAATTCGGCGCCAATCGAGAGCCAGTGTACAACTTTCAATTTAGTGATTAATAGTGCCCCTATCTCGCACCGTTACTGAGATACAGCGACTTATTGGCCAAAAATCGCAAATGTTGCCCACCCTCTCTCATTTAGCGCCCTCGTTTGGGGTGACCGCCTTCGAATTTATGGAAAAGCTTTACGGTTCCTGAAACTATAGTTTTCGAGGCAAGCGACGGTGAAGATTTGGTGATTCTAGCTTGCACCGCTTTTGACTGATCCACCTGTGTGACAGACAGACGGACAGACGGACAGACGGACGGACAGAATTGCGATGGCTATAAGACGCGCTGAAAGCATTAGCTGCTTTCGCGCGTAAAAAGGCAATCAATGCAAAGATTTCTGAAGATAAGAAGTTTTAAAGTAAAACAACAGCCAATGGCAAGTTTCCGCTTTCCTCGAGTTGAGAAAGACAATCACTGACAATAGCTGCTCAAAGCCAACAACAACGAGGCTCAGCGACTTATCACTGACAGAGCAAATGCCCGAAGTCGCAAGAAGCAAAAAAATTCGCCAGTGACGGGCATCCGTTTGGAATTAAAGAACTGGGATCGAAGATCCTGGAGGAACATCAGTGCCGATCACTGACGAAATACGAGCAGATCCTGGCCTCTATGTTGTTCTCAACAACAACCTAGGCCTATCTGCGCTCTTCTGATGCCGATGCGTGACATACAGTCCAGAAAACGGTCCAGTTTTTGGAAGCTGATCTTCACTGGTCTGTATGTCATAGACAAATTATAAGAAATAGCAAAGACAAGACTACGAGAGAAGACTCGTGTTCTCGTCTTCAGTTCAGTATCTCCATTAAGTAAGTAATGAATTGTACACGATGGCGTGACGTCATATCCGTTATGAGTGACCAATGTGCTTTGTCCAATGTTTTGTTTGGCGCTTGTTAAATTTTGCTAGTTGTTTTGGACACATTTTTTAACACCCTTACACGCTTCAGACGGTGTTCTTGATGTAAATTATGAAACATAGAAAGAATGATCGTTTAGTTACCGAAGAACCTAGGCAGCAGCCGGATCAGATTCAGTCTGATCATGAACAGTTTTTACAAGCATTTGAAAGTAAGGTTCCCTCTGTCCGTTAAAGGGTTGTTTACATGTGGCATTTCCGTAACTGAAAGCAGCAGTCTTGTTTTTTGTTGGATGACGTAACTGCTTATTGACAGGTATAGTTTTGTCGTTCTGTGAGCCACACAGATTCAGGGTTTCTGTTGCCTTGAGTCTGTCAATACGCTCCAGTCAACGGTTGTGGGTAAGAAACGGAATGCGGGTCTGCGGATGTCGCAGCAGGTAACTTTGTAATTAAGCGGCAATTTATTAGTTTAACTATCTCCAGACCCTATTTCTAACCCTATCTCTAATACTAGCCCTAACCCTGTTGTGACATTCGCACATCCACCGATCTGCTTTTTACCATCGTCCCCAGTCAGCTCCATCAGACTGTCTCTATGAGGTGTCAAACTGGATGCGTTCAAATCGGCTACAGTTAAACACTGTAAAACCAGTGTTTGACTTCTTACCGGCATCACCTACTGCCAACTACTGCCGTCACTGACTACATCTCCTCGTCGTCAGCTGTTCATGATCTGGGCATTATGGTAAACAGCAAAGTCAGTATGCAGTCGCACGTATCACGGACTGTATCTGGTTGTTTTGCGGTTCTGTGTCAGATACACAGCATTTGGTGATTTGTATCTGTATCCGTCTTCACGTTGCTGGTCGTGTCGCTCATCATGCCGCGTCTACACTGCGGCAATGCCACACTCGCCGGACGTAGGGAGTACCAGCAATGCTTAATGCTGCCACCAGACTGATCTACCGGAAAAGTCGGTGCGAACATGTCACACCTCTACTGCGAGAGCTTCATTGTCTATGGTCCAGAGAGCTACCATGTCGACGACATTCGTCGCGTCGCCGACACCAACCGCCGACATCTGCGTTCGTCATTGTCAGATCGATTGACTGTCAGACCAACGAGACTGGTAACCATGGGTGCCTGTGTCTTCCCAGTCGCTGGCAGTCGACTTTGGAACACTCTGCCCGCACAATTGTCACTTCTGCTCTCACGCTGCCTGTTTTCTGCAACCATTTAAAGTTACATTTGTTTAAATTTTCCTTTCCTTTCAACTAATCTTATTTTCTCACACTCCTTTATTAGGTTCTTACAGTGGTTTAGCAGTTTTTCGGAATATTAGATCACTCTAACAAACTTGTATGTATGTATGTATATACCTACACTGGAGCATTATAAAAGGTAAAAGATTGCATGTAGTTATTTATGGAAAGCCAATTGCCGAGCTGTGGAGGGTCTCACTATACCCTGATGTACCGACAGTCCGGCCACAGACCGCACGGCTGAGTGGTGGTAAGTGGGCCAGCTTGCCCACTAGCTGCCACCTTGCTCAGGCGATGACACTGTTGAAGGGCGCAATTAGTGAACAGAAAATACCGACTGGCCAGCCAGTTAACTCATTTGCAGAGATGGACCAGACAGATAGCAGCAACATTTCAAAGTGGAAACAATGAATGCCACTCTTAGCGGCATAGCTGGCTTTTTGCTGCGGAGTGTCACCTGCTATATGGGATCACACAATGTTGTAAACCTGCCACCTGTCAGGTGAAGTTGTGAACGAACGCACCCTGCCTTGACCCCAGCCGGACAGGCCGGTACTTGAATTGCCCATCACGAAGGGATGGATGACTGACAGAGATGTGCAGACTGCGGATGCATCAGTCCACGGATCCAGATCTGCAGGATTTTTTTGCGGACGCCGACTGATGCGGATCCTGTTTTGTGACGAGTGTTTTTTTCTAATAAAATTAATGAAATTTAAAAAAAGATAGAAGTGGTGTGTGTTGATGTGCGTAGCATGGTAGCACTGGTACCGGTAAATTGTAATCTGCTATAGGCCTAGGCACGTAGTGGCCTACCTTACTTATTAATGACTAGAGGCAGGCCTGTTCAGTGCAGACGTGGATCCAATATTTCTCTTGTTGCAGACGCGGACTGACAGCGGATCCTTGGTCAAATCTGCGGAGTGCGGACTGACGCGAACTCAAAAATTTTAGGATTCGCACATCTCTGATGACTGGCAGTCATGCAGTACTAAATGCCAAAAACTATCACAAAAATTTACAAACTACACTACTACCACAACTAGGCCTGCGACTATTAATACAGTTGCTGCAATTTCAACACTATTAATAGAACAATTTGGTAATATAATGTTCTGTTCGTATTAGTATTGACATGATATATCTAAAATATCGATATATTGTTTTTGCATATATTCAAAAATATCACTATTTTTCAATAATTTCACAACATTTGCCACAGATTCTTCACTACTCTGCATGTCTGGGAAGACAGATTACAAATGCAGCAAGTTAATGGTGTCATAATTTAATTACAGTCAATCATATTAGGAGTTTACACAGAGACACATTTTTATTACCCTGTATCTAGATAAGGCATACGACTTTGCTTGTGCCTGGTATACTTCTCGTGCGCTTGTATAGCTTGCGCATTCACAAAATATTGATATCGTATCTATATTGCAATATTTTGTAAAATGTCATGTCGATATCGTGTCAAAATTGAAATTCTGATATCGAGTCGTGAAATGTTATTGTTGCAGTCATTTGTAACCTGTTAACTTTTGTCATTGAAGTGCAGTGCATTTTGTTTGTTATAGAACCAACACAGATTTATCGTTATCTGCGTACACGTCATGCTCTATCGGTAAGTGTTACATATTTGGAAAAATAAATAATTTTTTTGGGTTGTCGTTTAGCTGCACGTTAATTAAGAATGTATGAAAAATATTGATGGACTTTTTGCATGTAGAGTGATGATAATGCTTACTATCAGTTGTGAAATTAAGTTTTATAAAGTCTGTTCTAAATGAACTAATTATTATAAATTGTTACTATCGTTATTTTAGTTATACATTTTTTCAGCTAGAGGTCTAACAAGGGAATTAGAATTTGAAGCATGAATTGAATTTGATGCACTAAGTATTTACAGTAAGTGTAAATTAGTGTATTATTTTTCTGACAGTGTAGAATTCCAACACAAAAGAGAGCTGTTACTGCAACATTACTGACACATCAGTTGATTAGCTTTGTAATTGAAAGTAATAATTTTGAACTGATTTATGCCTTATGTGTAATTGTAGCCAATATTTCTCAACCGAACTATTAGTTATATGGCTGGACGATCTTGCCGGAAAGCTGACACTCGGTGAAGCATTCATCTTTATATTGACGTAATATTTTGTGACTGATTAGTAATGAGTGACACTGATTTTGAACCTACATAGTGCGCCATAAACATGATGCCACACTTTCTTTTTACAGTAGCAGTATCTCTCGTTCTCCAGTAGACAGCATTCTGACATTGATGACTGTCTGGAGCATATGAGGGAAGGTTATTAGAACTGCCATTATTGTTAGTTACATATGCACACTTTGGATTGGCAGTTCTTACAATTTTACGTTGAAGTTGTTCTTATGTTTTGTGTCTCATAAAGGTTAAACTTTGTGTAAAGGTTAAACTTTTTGTTTCGTTATTATGCGTACATGCATTTTGCCTGCAAAGGCCGTCCAAAAACTGACCTATGCTTTGTCGGGCAGGATGTAAAACCCTACTCACTCATTTTCAGTAGCAGCAGGTGTGAACCCGTTGTAATAATTATTCCAGCTTCAGTGTTGTAGAAATAGCAAGAAACTGCAGAAGTGGCTGTAATTGTGTTTATCAGTCAGACTTGATTCTCTTGCTGTGTTGCTTTGAGAAATTTAAACAAATATCTGCACAGATTTACAGTCAACATAATATGGTATTATTCTAATAATGTATGCATCAGATTCAGATGTCGGTCTTCATTTTAGGCCTAGTGTGTTATTATTATTATTAGGGTAATACGTTGAGGCCTGAGGGTACTATTGTTGGATTAATTTGAAGCTTCTGTTTGTAATTCTAAATAAATTGGAGCAGTTGGAATTGCTTTGGGTGGTTGCAGTATTGTGCAACATTGGCAATTGCTAGACAGTTTAAAAGTTGCCATTTATATTAAAGGAGAATATAAATGGTCATCATATTTGGTCTCGTTAGTGCATTTCCAATGTATCTGTGAAGTGTGAATGTTTTAAGCTCAGTTATCATTGAAATATTTTTGGTACCAGTAATTGCTGTATTAGGTTTCACTGTAATTTTTGATTAGTAATTTACATTTTATGAGTTGTATATTTATGATGATAATTCAGTACCGGTATTGAATATTAATGCTGGATAACTTGCAGGACTGGCTTTAAAGTGGATTCGATATTAGAACACATTGAGGCTGAACACAAAAAACAAATGTACAGGTATGTTTTGTAAGTTCATACGCACGAGGAAGTCGATGGGTTATGCTATTTTGGTTAAAATTGGCCATCTGCTCCATTTAGTACAGTTTGCAGTTTCTGTGTCTAAGTGATGTTATATTGTGTACATGATATCTCAGTGATTTGTTATGTTATGTTTTTGTAAATTACTTTTTGTGATGATGTATTCGTAATAGTTAAATTCTTGTGGTTGTTATACATTTCAGTTACAAACAAGCGTACTTGAATCTGACATTTCTCGGCTTTTACGACCACGGTAACATTTGCTCAAACTTTTTATAACTTGATGTTATTTGTAATACATAGTCCCCAGTTAAAGATTTCCGGTCACATACAGTGTGTTCAAGGTCAGATTTATATTCGTTCTAATTGAGAGTTTTATCTGCTTATTTGATGCTGGCATTTTTGTAATAAACAATAGCTGGTTTTACTAAGTTACCTTTCTGCTTGCTGGTCGGTTATTTTTCCTCATCTTGATGACCTCTTTTTTACAGTGGTTTATCACTTGCTTCTAGGCTGTAAATGATTTTTACACGCCAAAGCAGCTACTCGCAATTCTGTCTGTCTGTCTGTCTGTCCGTCTGTCACACGGGTGGATCAGTCAAAAACGGTGCAAGCTAGGATCACCAAATCTTCACCGTCGGCTGCCTGGAAGACTCTAGTTTTAGGAACCGTAAAGCTTTTCCATAAATTCAAATGGGATCACCCTGAACGAGGGTGCTAAATGAAAGGGGGTAGGCAAAATTTGCGATATTTGGCCAATAAGTCACTGTATCTCAGTAATGGTGCAAGATAGGGCCTAGGTTACTATTAATCATAATAGGAAGTTGTACACTGGCTCTCGAGTAACACCGAATTTAATGACCTTGAACGCCAAAATAGGGGGTTTTGTGGATTTTTTGGCGATTTTGGGCTGCGACACAAGTCTGTATCATTCACAAGGTGGCGCCACGCTACTACCGTTATGCGATCCATATAGAGAATTTGGTATTTGTATATTAACTTAGCGTGAACATCCCAGTTTTCAGCTAAACTACTGAACTGGAACTGCTATAGGCTTTCGCGCGTCTCGTGAGCATTAGCTCAAATTTCTTGTCCACAACTGTACTGTAAATTTTTATTCCATTATAAATTTACACTGCAACTTTTATTTATAAGTGTGCATTTCTGCTCTGACATTCTTTGGCTCATTACCACAAGAGGCCTGTTCTTAACATACATGGAAAGTATTATTTCATTTAGCTTCATTTCAGTTCTCTATTTATTTCATTGTACATAAAAATTTTGCATTTTCATACAATGCAGAATTTAGTTATATAACAAGTAGTCCATCATATCAAATAAATCGTAATTATTGCCAGTTTGAATGATGATGTGGAACTTGCTAATGTACAGATAACGCAGACTGCAGAACGATCGACTTAGAGCTGTATCTTGTTACCATCTGTCACTTGAAACGCAAAGTGAGTTCCACACTTGGTGACTACTCGCTACTCAGGCCTAAAAAACCTGTAACAGTGTGCATTATGTAGTATGTAGTTTTATCATTATGCAAAAGTCGGTTGTTTGATAATCATCAAAAGGTTCGTTCGTGCACAAATCCAGTTAACTGGGATACTTGGGAGTGGCAGTACAGTTATTACATTGCCGGATATTAGCGGCGTGATGTAGTGGTAACGTGTTGAGTCAAATCGACGAAGTTACTTTACGGCGGGCCCGGTTAGTAGGTGGATGGGTGGCTGTTCACGGTACGAAGCCAAGCCAACACGGATGACTCAGCCATCTACCTTTTGTGGGATGCTGAAATGAATACTGGCGGTGGTTAAGGCCTTACCTTACCTCTGGGGTGGACAGGCACTTACACCTGCCCAGCGCTGAGGCCGTATCAGCTCCAGGTAGCGGCCATAAAGCCGTAACGGCTGTGAAGCCGTAAATAAACGGCTGTAAAGCCGTAAGTAGACGGCTATAAAGCTGTGTAGTCAGCTGTGAAGCCGAAACCAGCACAAGAGAACTGGTATCGTGTAGCAATATGCCTACCTGAATTTGGTCAGCGCTTAGTCGCTCCTCACCTCCAGATTTTAGAAATCCTTCGGGTTATCGGTGCTGAGCCCCACCACCACGGCAAGGTGGCTGACCTCGGTGGGGGGTGGTTAAGGCCATTGCTGGAGAAAAAACGGCAAGTCCTGCGTAACAATAGGCCCTGTGGCCAGAACTGCTGGCATGCTGGCTCAGCTAGTCGGTTAAATTCGCTGGCTGTTAATTAGAGCAAGCCATCTGGCCAACTTGAGTTGTATGCTTGCTTAATTGCATCTAACCGTTGCCGGCTCAAAGCGCCAAAAGGGGATAAGCTCCCTCGCAAAGGACCTAGTGGTCTATGTGAATCTTCATATTACATATTATTTTCTTTTGTGACATATTGCAAGTGGGGTACTGCGCATATTGTAGATGTACAGTAAAACGAGCTGTTGTTTTTATATATTTAACTATACTTCTACAGACACAAATATTATTGTTTGATAGGTGAATGAGTTGGCTTTTTTCTGCTGCATTTGTCAGGACATGTTACCGTCAAGGATGGAAAAACCGGTTGGTAAAGTGACAGTTCCGTGTAATCCTGCTTCACTGGAGGCCGTAACTGTCGAACCACTCTCCGTGCCGAGTGAAAGTTTTTTCGTGAATGGCACGACGGCTGCCACAAATTCCTATTATCTTCGTTTCTGTGTGCGACGGCTGTCCTCAGGGAATGTACGACAGACTCGTGGCAGAGACAGTAGCAGTGATTTAGGTATGGTGAGTCTGTCTGTTGTGATTTTATGTCTCTGCAACCACTATCTGGCATGTCATTGTATTTTTGTTTGTTTGTTTGTCATAGTAAGTGTGTGTCTGAGCAAGGAGCATCACATCATTGCATGCAGGGCAGTCATGCTATCCCCCGCGGTACTCACTCATTTGATATTCTCTAGCATCTGCATTGGCTCCCAATTGATCAACGCATTGAATTCAAACTTGCTACCGTGGCATATAACATAGTCAACTCCTCTCAACCTGCTTATCTATGTTCTCTGCTCAGTTATCACACTCCCACACATTCTCTGCGTTGTGCCAACGCCAATCTTCTGTCGGTTCCACGTGTTCGCACAACCTTTGTTTCCCGTGGTTTTAGCATTGCAGCCCCCACACAGTCTGGAACTCACTACCGTCTAGCATCCGCAGTTCTACCTCTGCAGACACTTTCCGTCACCTCCTTAAAACTCACTGCTTCCAGCAGGCCTACTGCTCCCCCTAGCGGCTCAGCTGAGTGCCTCAGATTCGGCCACTGGCTGACATTGTGCACTTTAAATATGCACTTACTTACTTACTTACTTACAAATATAAACTGGTTAGGCTTTGTAGGTGAAAGGGTTGTAGAATGTAGATAGGTTACAAAGTCACATGCACAAGAAGTTTGGTTTTGGTACTCTGTATCTATTGAGTGACTTCATTAATTTCAGTGCTGAAAATTTAATTTGTAGCTTGTTGTACTCTAATATCTCTATTGATTTTGGCGCAATTAGCTGTTAAAATGTGTCGCAGCCCAAAATCGCCAAAAAATCTACAAAAACCTCTATAAATTTGGTGTTTGGTGTTCACAGTCATCCAAGGTCATAGCTGTCGGTGCCAATCGAAAGCCCATGTATGACTTTCTATAAGTGATTAATAGTAATCTAGGCCTTATCTCGCACCATTTCTGAGATACAACGACTTATTGGCTAAAAATCACAAATTTTACTTACTTCCTCTCTTTTAGCGCCCTTACTCGGTGTAATCCCTTTCGAATTTATGGAAAAGTTTTACGGATCCTAAAACTAGTCTTCCAGTCAGCCGACGGTAAAGATTTGGTGATTCTAGCATGCACTGTTTTTGACTGATCCACCCATGTGACAGACGGACAGAATTGCGATGGCTAAGACGCACTACAGCAGTACCTGTTTTCGCACGTAAAAATGCAGACTATGGCATTTCAGAAGTAAGTATAGTGTAATTTGTTAATGGTTGGTATTTGATTTGTTTGCAGTGATGTTTCAAAAGCTGTGGGTTTGTATTAGCTAACCAGCTGTACTGTCATTGCGATAGAAAATCAAGATCCACCGCCGCGCAAGAGATTGCGACGTAGTTCAGACGATCGCGTGACACGATCGAGCGAACGCGAAATAAGTCTGCGAGACAAACACCAAACAAAAGCAGCCGAAGAAACGACGATGTACAGTGCCGAGATACTGTTATACGACAGACAGCGACGCTGCCCGCTGACTGCCGGTAGATATGATGTTGCCGTTGAAGAACCAAGGACATCCAAATCATCATCTCCATTAGGCAAGCATTCCACCTGGGAAGCTGTGACAGACGGCAAGGTACATGGCTTTACAGTTGTGTTGTTTACATTGTTTTATGTGGCTTTTCTTGTTTCAGTTGTCAATCGTCGTACATATAGCTAGCTTTTTCTTAGCTTAGCTTTTGTGTTTCTGTTTCACTTCGGGAAAAATTGTTAGATATTCAAAGTTTGCTGTTTTGTATTTGTCTTAAGTTGGCTCCTAGATGCTGCTTTTCTGATTGGTGGCTTGGTGTAGTGGCAACGCGCTTCATCTAGTCAACGAAGTTACTCTACGTCAAGCCCGTTTAGTACTTAGATGGGTGACTGTCTACGGGCACCGTCGTGCATCTCGGTACGATGCCAGCCAGCTAGGTCAACTCAGCCTTCTACCTTTCGTGGGATGGTGAAATGAGTATCAGCTTTTGGGCCGAGTAGTAATAAATGGCGATGGTTAGTGTAGTACTGTGGCTGCTTACAGGCGGATCTGAGGTTCATATCGATCGGTCTGGTCTAAAGGTCGGCAGCCACCTGGCGCTTGTGCTGCTCTGGCCAAATGAACCGGGTAAACTCTCACAGTGGCAGTTCACTGCTACGATGACAGCACCATAAACAATGTCGCGGCTATTATTATTTCTATGCTGGTGCCGTTTACTAAAAGATTATTTAGCCATAGAATTAGAGAAGTGCAGTTTTCATTGCAGCAGCTGGTAAAACTGTGATAGGTAAATTTGTACGTGTCCAGTTCAATAGTTGCTGTGGATCTTGTTATTTTCATTGGCGTGTCTTGGTGTATATATGGTAGGCTGCAATGGATGTTGACGTCTTCAGCAGGCGTCCGTACGTTGCATTCAGTCTCAGCTGGAACCAATGTCCTCTGCAGAGCAAAAGCCGCTCCGCAGTGACCACTGTGTGTACAGAAATAATCCAGAATAATTGCTTGAACGGCCAAACATTTGATGTCAAATCCAGTGAGTACTGAATGATGGTCAGTTCGTAGTTGCTTAGTCATTACTTGACTGCACTTTTCATTGTGTTGGAAGTTTTTTTTTGACATTTTTAGCATTAATTTTAGTTATTTTTTTTAAAGTAGCCAATTGCCTCAACTTTTTTCCGTGTTAAGAAGTGGATGTAGTTTGAATTGGATCAGTTATTTTGTCTTTTCCTCTAAAATTTGAGGTTCAAACGCATGAACATATGGGACCCGATTTTGGAATAAACCTATTGACTTGTGACATCAGTAATTTCAACACAGAACAATGCATAGTCAAGCAGATAAGTTGGACCCACAGTTTTTCGTTAGTTGTGGAATTTTGAGCCGAGCCATGGAATTTGCCCTTTACCACGGAATTTTGATATTTGTGCAGAATTTCGTGGAATTTAGCAGAAGTTGAGAAATGACCGGCGCTTAGTACGATTGTTGGCCTGATGACATAATTTCTCTGCAGAAAAAATCGAACTGAACTGCCTAAAACTGTGGGCCCTACTAATAGCTGTCGCAGTATGGCACAATCGTAAATAAACACAATGTGACTTGACAGATTGCACTTTTCAAAAGAAAACATTGATAATTTTTTTCATATGTTGCAAGCATAACTCGGCACAATGGCAGCGTTCAATAACTGTTAGTTTCTGAACAGGACGGAGCTCGGTTTACTCACATACGAATGGCCATGGTGAACTGTGGAATTCGAACAGTTCTGCCACGGAATTTGGCAAAATTTTTCACGGAAAACTGTTTGCCCTACAGATAAGTGATTTGAACTAATGTGTCATGTAGTAATCATATTGGTCATGTTGAAATGTTCAGTGAAGAGAGTCAGCACAGGCCCAAAGAGTGATGCAACGTCAGCTCAGTCTAAACGGCCGAAGCGCATATTCTATCAGTTTCTGTTCAACAACAGCACTCGCCAGCAGACCGAGGCGCGGGATGACCTGGCGTGTCCCTGGTGCTTTCTAACATGTCCACATCTGTTTGCGCTGCTCAGTCATCTTCGCTGCTGTCATGCGCGCTTCAACTTTACGTATGTGGTAAGTTGGCTGGCTGGGCATACCGTTTTCTCTTTGATGCATACTTTTTAGTTGACCGTACTTAAGTAACGATCGAGCTGTTGTCATGGTTGCCGTCGGTATGTCCGTTTGTCTGTCTTTTTGTCACAGATGTATTGTGGCTAAACGGTGCGAGGTAGGGCCTAGGTTGCAATTGGTCACTAATAGGAAGTCACATACTGGCTATCAAATGACATATAAATCGATGACCTTGAAGGCTGTTACGCACGTTTTTTGATGGAAAACTGGCCATATCTCGGAAACGGTGAGAGATGCTGCCTAGGTTACTATTAATCTCTAATAGGAAGTGGCATACACTTTGTCAGATTAGATGGAAATCATTGACCTTGGATGACCTTGAATGTCACTGGCAACCAGTACAGTTGGCTATCCTAGCGACTTGAACTTGAACTTAGGCGGATCCGTTGCCGGACACTCCTCTGGACTGGAGATTGTCTTCACTACTAGGTGCATACATCATAATGGGTGTGACAGTAAGTAATGTTCACATAGCGCAGTATACGATATTTCGTTGAAAGCCATGAATTACGAACTGAATTAGGCATGTTTGAAACAGGGGTGCCACTAATTTTGGGACACGGTGTACGTAGATGCCCCACCGAGGTCAGCCACCTTGCCGTGGTGGTGGGGCTCAGCACCAATGACCCGAAAGATTTCTAAAATCTGGAGGCGAGGAACGACTAAGCGCTGACCAAATTCGTGTAGGCATATTGCTACATGATACCAGTTCTCTTGTGCTGGTTTCGGCTTCACAGCTGACTACACGGCTTTATAGCCGTCTACTTACGGCTTTACAGCCGTTTATTTACGGCTTTATGGCCACTACCTGTAACCTTCTGGTTACATTCGGGGACGCGCATTGGGCCGAGCTGATACGGCCTCAGTGCTGGGCAGGTGTAAGAGCCTGTCCACCCCGGAGGTAAGGTAAGGTAAGGTAAGGTATGTAGATGTTCACAGATCCTAGTGACCCGACCGACAATCAGACCGATGACCTCTCAGTCATAAGTCCATCACCGTGCTGTTACATCGCTATGCCACCTTGCAATTTAATAGACTGCAGAAGAGGAATTTTTGTTGTATTTTTGTGCAGTATATGGTTAGCATTTTGTGTCAGTATTCTTCAGTTTATGAACTGACTGAAGAATGATGCATATTGCACTGCTGGGCATAGGAGCATCACAAGGGAGTGCGGATAGACGTGGCGGTCAATGAAAGTTACGACGGATCGTATGTTGGCAATCCACAGGACCTTCATTCTCATGTTGGCTTCGCATTCAGTCGCAATGGGCCAGTACGACGGATGCCAGTCACCATTATTCTCGTTGTCAAGTAGGCATTTTTATTGCAGCCTTCAGTTAAACGTTTTGTACAGAAGCAATAAGACATGTTCGGGCTAATCTCTTTTGTTCTTTGAGATATAGCTTCTATTTCACTGAATATTTTTTACATTGCTTGGTCGTAATTTTTACTATGCACAGTTCAGCTTTTTATGTTGATCCACATTACTTGTTCTATTTTTCCCATATTTTAATTTTTGAAATTGTACGAATACATCACACGGATAACTATGTAAAACTTTAAGATTGCATATATCAGTGGCTTTTTTAGTTATTTTTCTATGTTATCTTACTGTTACTCTCTGCTTGTGTTTACATAGATTTGTTCTGTTTAGTTGCTCCCAGTTAGACTAGCTGAGGTTTTTACAAGCTACGTGATCTTTGTAATCTAACAAGACATTTGAAATGAAGTTTAAAGTGGCCATTTTTTATTTTGATTACTGTGTTGTCTTTTATTTCATTTGTTCGTGTGCTGCGGCTATCTGATGTTAATTTTTTTTGAAGGAATAAGTTCAAGAAGCTGACGTTCAGTTTGAGTGAATTTCAAGAGCCGGAGACGGAGGGCTACAAAGGATGGCAGATCATCCAAGGTCACAATCGGTATGTTTCTTTAAAAAATTACATGGTCTGTTAGCAAATTTGATTCATTAGTTTGTACTAGGACAGTTGAAAATAGCATTTTATAGCATACGATGAATAATGGTGGCAGTTTAGCCTAATAGTTCTATTATTGTTGTATCAACAAATTACTTTATGTTAAGCCAGGTTAGTACCGAGATGCATGACTAATTAGTCCGCCCGAAAGCGATAGCTTGCGGAGCGGACTTATGTTTTATCCCAGGTGTTTTATTTTTTTCTGAGCGCGAGATCTCCGAGATGCGTGGGCCAACCGGCGTGAAATTTTGCATGATGGTCAGTATTAGGTCGAATTTTATAATGCCGGTCCAAAATTTTGGGGAGCACACCCCAAAAAATATCAGGGGCCAAAAACATGCAAAATTTGGCCCGATTTCGGACGACTTCGAAGTTCGGCGGCGAATATCTCCGAAACAGATGAAGATTTTCAAAATCAGATTTTTATTCCGTCTACTGCGATTCCTCCTGCGTTAGGCGAAACAAGTCCGGTGAAGTTTGGTCCAGTGACCTTGGAGATCTCGATGTTGAATCGTACCCACCTAAAGCGCATATTTTGGAAGAACATATTTCGGCCCCTAAAGGGTGCTGCGCCCCCAAATTTTTACACGCGCTAGAGAATGACCAAGTCTTACTAGTGCACCCCCCACCGGGACGGCGGCCCCCCTTACAACTTTTTTAAAGGGGGGTCATAAATTGGCTTAAAATGTAATAAATTAGCGCTTATAACTTTGGAGTTAGGGGGTGTAGCCCGACGAAACTTTGGCACTTGACGTGTCTCTATGTTGGGGTGTTAACGCAAGTACAAATTTTGGGGGCACCGTTTCCCTTAAAATTTGGGAGGGCAAAAAACGTTCAAAAATCGCTGCGATTTACGACAACTTTCGAGTTTGAGCGCAAATATCTCTGGAACCGATGAAGTTAGCGACAAAATCTAAACGGCGTTGACGAGAGCGATCCTTTCAG
>Ga0209367_1002537_pt1 | contig 24181 bp, 13 predicted proteins | sample WorMetLIZISLAND2_FD_187412 | JGI IMG/M metagenome (GOLD analysis project Ga0209367, IMG submission 187412) | Marine gutless worms symbiont microbial communities from Max Planck institute for Marine Microbiology, Germany - Olavius geniculatus... ... | reverse complement strand
GTATAAGTTCAGCAAATGAACAGTGAGTCTTTGCTGATATAAGTAATAAGTGTGTACCAAATTAAAACATCAGTTATTTAACTGAAAGAGAAGATCAAGTCGCAGAAAAGTCGAAGGCTTCCGTGCTAAACAGTATCTACTTAGTTGATTTACCTAGCCTGCGATAGACTGGTCTTCACGCGAAAAGCTTTGCCCAAACGACCTGCGCAAGCTGCACAACGAGCATCTGAACTGGCATTGGGCATGGGCATTCGCAATTTTGCAGTCCAGGTCGCTAAACAAAGCTATTCGACGTATTCGTGTGAAAATCATATTGATAAATCTGCGAGAAGCCAGTTTGACAGCGTCCACTGCGTATTCTGCCGAGTTATTTTAACGTGTAATTAAACATAATGCAGGTCAAAATTCAAACCCGAAAACCCGGGTTTGCAAGCTCTCCAAGAAAAAACTCTGGGTTACCCGGGTTTTCGGGTTCGGGTTAACCCGAGTTGGAAACCCTAAGGGCAAGGAAAGGGACAAAGGGGAAAAGAGAAGGAAGGAAAAGGAAGGAAAGGGGGAGGAAAAAAGCGGAAAGAAAAGGGAAAAAAGGGACAGGAACGGGATTGGCCTAAGGCCCCACAAAGCCTTAATCCGGCCCTGGATATGGCATTGCTTAGTTCCTATAGGCTGTCAATAGTAACCATGCTGCCAAAGAAGCGTATTTGAGATACAGAGAGCATCCCTGTTTAAGGGAAAATGGGGGTCGTAAAGAATCTAAATCGGTATCAAAAAGTAGCGGTCAGACGACCCTATTTGCTTGTTCAGACAGTTTTTCGGTAAGACGTACCGTTTAGCCACAATACATCCGTTACAGACAGACAACGGACAGACACAAGCCTGCAACATATAGGCTCGACCGTTAGTACGGACAGCCAAAAACTGCTCAACTGCTTACAATCAGCCACTTACGTGCAAAACGATCCTATGATATCTTTATTTTAAACCATTACAATTATGCATACAAATCGCACAGTAATTTAGCAAAAATGCGTCACTCGTAACCATTGGCGCCGGGCTCGCGCATGCGCAACGGTGTGCAGAAATAGTAAATAATAAGTAAGTAAATAAATAAAAGTGCACTGAAGAGTAACATAACATGAAAATCATAAAAGCAATATGCATTGCAATAATACGAATAAAAAAAGTACACAAAAAATTATCATTGACTATTTTTATTTATGGACTGTGGACAAAAACGAAAGCCTGCATCCGAGATGCCGCCGCAATGATCATCAAAAAATTCAGAACGAGGCTACGGTGCGGACTAGTTGGTGATGTCGTTGGAGACGTAAACAGTGCGACAGGTGACAGCTGTTAATATTGATACCGTTGATACCGTGATAGTGTATGATTTCGTTTTGATTGAATTAGTTGCCGCAAGAAGTAAAACGCAACGTGATCGCTTGTGTGACTTATTAATTCTGCTAGCATATATAGGCCTACTGGTTAGACCTTTTTACGTTGTTGAACAAATTTGTATGAAAAACACGCAACACTGGGGCTATACGGCTGTCATTATCCTCTAGACGGCATTAATGCTAGGCTATTGGTCGATGGTAGAAAGAAAGCGGATCTGCGGATGTCACGTCAGGGTTAATGCTAGGGTTAGAAATACGGTTAAGTTTCGGGTTAGGATAAAGGTTAGGGATAAGGTTAGGGTCAGGGTTGGAGATGGTTAAACTAATAAATTGCAGCTTAATCACAGCGTTATCTGTTGCGACATCCACGATCTGCACATTCACAATCCGTTTATTTATTACCCATAGCCATGGCTATTTGGTTTCTCACAATTAACATGATGCATTGGCGAGTGTGGGAGTTTAGGTTTCGTTTCAGATGCATGATGGAAATTGTGATATGGCGAACGACGTATCCACAGATACTGTACATTAACCCACAATTCCCACCATGCACCTGAAATAGAACTGGAACTCCTGCACTGACCGATGCATCTTGGGAATTGTGATAAACCGAATAGTGTGAAGTTCACGGAATGGTTGATGTGGGTGTATAGTCTGGGTATGGGCCCGGGGTATATGACATGACACCATGCGTGTCTTTGGCATGCTGCACAAAAACTAAAAGAACCAACAGCTGCTATAAATGGAACTGGAATGATATTGAGCGAAAGCCTGTGGCAGTTCCTGTTCACAAATCATTAGTCTATATCATTTCGTCGCAGTTCATTCTTGGAGTGTGCGCTGCAGCCGAAGATCACAAAAATCAATAAAAACCCCTTATTTTGGAAGTTCAGGGTCTTTTAAAGTCATCGATGTTGATATGACTGAAAAGTTCTTCAATAGTGCTCGTTTTGATAGGCAGCATGCCCATGCCTATCTGCAACTGTTTTCATGAAAGACTAGCCAACAATGGTAAAATAACGACTTTTACGAGGTTTTGCTTTTTGATGCCCTCGTGCGCAGGTTACCTTGAACTTAGAAGATCAAGACTTGGACCGTCGAAGTCTATGTTTAATGAAATCTACGTTCAGTGCTGAAAATTTCATACGCAGCTTGTCCATGTCTATCTCAATTGGTTTCAGCGCAATTCGCTCTTGAAATGTGTCTCGCAGCTTAAAATCGCCAAAAAATCCATAAAAACCCCTATTTTAGCATTCAAGGTTTTTAAAATCATTGAATTTGGTGGCAGTCGGGAGCCAGTTTATGATTTTCTATTAGTGATTAATAGTTACCTATGCCCTATCTTGCACCATTATTGAGATACAGCGACTTGCTGGCTACAAATTGCAAATTTTTTCCACCCCCCCTCTCATTTAGCACCCTCATTCGAGGTGACCCCCTTCGAATTTATGGGAAAGCTTTACAGTTGCTGAAACTTGAATCTTTCAGGCAGCCAATGGTGAAGATTTGGTGATCGATCCTAGCTTGCACCGTTTTTGACTGATCCCCCTGTGTGACGGACACACAGACGGACGGACGGACAGAATTGCGATGACTAAGATGCGCTGAAAGCAGTAGCTCTTTTCACGCGTAAAAATAGTGAGATATTTTGTCATTTTTTTTTAATGGTGGGCAGAATTGCTTTAATACAACGTTAGTCTCAATCACAGCATGTATTTTTTGCAGATAAATGTCAAGATGTCGGGGCACATGGCATCTGAAGGTGACATCAATGCTATGGTGAAAGAGGTCAGCTGTGCTTGATATTGAATATCACCAAGTAAAGATTTTCAGTGATTATATAGAAAAAAAATTTACATTTCATACAATGTATAATTGCAGTGAGCTGATATGATAGTTATGTATTACAAGTAGCATGTATAAAGTTTGTCACTTAATGCCTGTATTCTTTTTTAATCTTTTTAAGCAGCAGGTTTATATTATAATGTTAATTTAACAGTTGTATTGTCAAGTGAATATGTTATGCTAATGTAAAGGTATGAGGTATGGTTTCGTGATAATGAGTTAGTCGTGGATAACAATGTGGGCTAAATGAAGTGTGCAGTTATCTGGGTTAATGTATTATGTATGCAGTGAAAACACTCTGCTGCATGAAAGTTTTTGGTTGGTAATTGCTGTGCTAAATTCAAATTGTGTTCTCATATTGAATATTGTGCAGTATTTGAAATACCGCGGGTTAGAGAAATCAGTGAATGCATTTGAGAGTGAGTGCTCTGAGAAAGGCACACCGATAGCTTCAACTGAAGTCACGCCCAAAGCCAGCCAGAGGCTATCTGCTGTCCAGGTTTGCTTAGCGTCTCTTCTAGCGTTGATAGCAGCATTGGCATATGGAACTGTAGTCACTTCTACAGTTCCACCCTAGTGACAGCTTGGCTTCTTGATAAAATTCTTTTTCTAGCGACATCAGTCGTAAACTTGAAATACACTAACTTGAGGTCTAACTTTTTGCTGGACCTCTCTGTATGTGGCAGGTGAGTGTTGGGAGTCTCAGTGATATAAGTGAGATTTTTGTAGATATCATGTTTCCAACTACACCATGGGCCATATGAATTCTGCATTTTACAAGGTCATGTAGCAACAGTGTCAAGGTGAGTTGGCCAGAACTACAGTCATTTGCATCAAGTTTCTTTTTGATGTCGCATGGTAAGAATTATTAAAATTGGCCATTGTTTCGCGGAGATATTCAAAAAATAAAAGTGGCATCTTTTTGTGGCCCACAGTGTAGGTTGTTAAAGCTTTAAGTTTGTTTAAGGATTTCAGGATGATAAGATAAGAATTTCGCTGCAGTATACTTTAATATAATCATTGACAGTTTGCATTTGATGTTGATGTTTTTAGATGCTGAATTTTATGCTATTATTTATTTGCAGGACAAGATGTTGGAAATGTATGATCATGGTCGTCGAAAATGTTTTTTCGATCTGTGGTTGGAAAATTTTCAGCACACAGTTGGCAGTGGTGATCTTACTGCTGAGCAGCTAGAGTTTTATCTCAATGTCTACTTTGCCATTTATGCCAGAAAACATCGGATTGACGTGAGCGCTCATTGTTACTTAACACACGGCATCAGTTAATGGGTTAATTGCTGTGTGAACTGCTGGGGACAATGTTGTCATTATTATTTTGTGACAGGAATGTTGTTTGCGAATTTCTTCCTTCACAGCAGAAACTACATATAAAATAGCAAATATGTTGTTAGTTAATGTCTGAAATATTCACGTGCACTTTGTCAGCAAGGATACCATTGTTGTTAATAACAGAATGGATTAATTTATTTGTGGATGTGTAGGTAATCTGGCATGCTAGTGTGTTTTACATTATGAGTCAAAAACGTTGTGCCAAACTTCTGTCCATATTTTTGCTAAATCTTGACAGAGTTTCTGAGTTTTATAACTTTCTACCACTACACTACACGGAGAATTTGAGATAAAACTGTTATTAAAGATTCCACCACACTTTAAATGCATCACTATGGTACTATGTGAAATATGAATGTTGTCAACTATTGTGCGTTGTGAACCCTGTTGAATTACCATGTGTCGCGGATGTACTAGGATCGAGAGGAAGGTATGCAGAAGTTCAGGCAGTACCTTGAGTCTAATGGACAAGCACTGAGTCGTACAGCAGAATTCACGTCGTACTACGCACTTCCATTCGTTACTGAACCCGAGTCTCACACGTCATTCATGAATCTCTTCACAGTTAGTTAATTCATTGCTCTCTCGCCTCTAATCACTAAATGTCTGTCTGTTTATTTATCTTTTCGCAGGGATGTTGAAAATGTCAGACTGGAAAATGTGTTGCTGGACCGCGGGATTTGCGCGTTTGCACCAAAATGCCACCCTTGCATTTTGGTGCCACAAAATTTAGTCTTGGTTTTGATTGCATTTTGCATTTTTGACTATCTTGCTTTTTTTCATTTTTAGGTGCCCCATTTCTGTTTGTTCATAACATTTTCTGTGAAAAAAGTACATCACACAAGGTTACTGAACCAGATTACAAACTTTAATTGTGGGTTGTTTGAAGATGATCAGATATTTCTGGTGAAAAAAATCATTCCTTTATTCTGCTCTAATTTTTTGCCTTTGTACTGTAGTGCATTTTAGTGAAATAGTGATTACTCATTAGCAGATGGTAGCACAATACTGCCAAGACAGCTGATATGTTTATCTCATGGATGTTACAAGTTTTTTGAGATAGCTGAAATTGATTTTATGGTTGCTCTATCTTATTTGTCTAGCTGTGTGTTTCAAATATTTCAAGCGAAGGTATTTGTGTTTCCAGTTATTTCTACATTGTGTACACTTTTGTAAGCAGTTAGAAAAGCTGTGTTAAAATTTGCACTTCCACCTACATTTTATGCCTGATATTGATGACTGTCTTCATCGTATATTTTTATATTTAGCTAATATTGACATAGGCTTTGTAACAACTGATAGCCAGGACAGGTACTTGCAAGTTTGTGTTAGAAACCAATTTTAAGGATTGAGCACTGTTTTATGTTTAATATTTACACTTATATAGTTTGTTGTTATGTTTGAATTGTACTGAAAACGTTTTATTTTCAGGATGATTGGTCACAAAATTTGCGAAGTCGACTAGAAACTTTTCTCAAGAATGCATTGCGAGCACTGCCAAAGCCTCGTCTGCTTGATATTTATGTATCTTTTTCGATCAGGCATGTGATGTGTTAGTTGAAAGTTGTTATTAGCTCTGACGTTGGCAGGCAGCATTAATATCTCCAGTTGAACTGCTTTCATGAGGAGAAATTTTAATTTTATTTACTTTCTATGGTGTGAAGTCATTTTCAAGATCCGTGGTCACTAAAATTAACATATACATTTTATCCATTTTCCTGAAAGTGCTGAATTTTATGATAACTTTGACAGTAATATCGGCGCCCAGCGTTCTGTCAACACGGAAAAATTTACCTTTGAAGTCGACAATCTGCGAAAATGACGTAGAAAACGCGCCGCCATGATGACCTGCGGTGACGTCATGAGTTTAGCCTATAGACGTCATGAATTAATATTCATGATGTCTATAGGCTATGGCCTAGCCTAGAATGATGACGTCGTCAGCTAGCCATTAATATTCATGATCTATATGGGCTAGGGTCATGACGTCACTGCGGGCACTGATAGATTAGAATATTTCGCATAACGTAACGTAATGCTGAATTTCGTTTGAATTCACGCATTAATTTCATATATTTATGAAGCTCAACTCGACATATTATACATGCGAGGTTAAATGTCTAATTTAAATCTACAGAAATGCGCGAGTGAGTTTGACCGTGGCCATGGACCTTTAACTACGACATCCTCGAAAGATCTGGATACAGCAGATCGGCAACGGAACACCGGCAGTCAGCTGGAGACAGATGTGGCAAAGTGCAGATGAACGTGGACATCATGGGGAGTCGTCGCAACAGACCTCAGCTATCTGTGTGTCATGATGATGATGATGATGAATTAAATTAACGATCAAGTGTAATCTGTTTTTGATCAGTTAACTTTACATCGGTAACCACCAGAATAAAAATGGAATCAGTCGACTAGCCTCATTTTCTCGGTAGAACAAGTTCAGAGATCGATGGTTGACTTCGGTGATCCACCAGTTGCAAGGCCCGCTGCCGTCGATGCTTGTAGCATGCAGTGGAAAGCCGTGCACAGCAGCAACACCATCTGAGTCCACGGCGCTGATCTAACATGCAAACATCAGGTCTTCTTTTTACCTCCTCGTAATACTTTTGTCTAAGTAGCACCACTTTGCAGCAGACAAATCATCAGAAATGCTCTTATTTAGTGCTACGCTTGTTACAAAAACATCATGCTACAAAATGTTTCACGATTTGCTGTTATCTTCTTTCTGATTTCCAGTGGTGCCGAATATGATTCTGCCATTTGCAGTTTGCAGCAATGCAATCACAACATTGCGATCGAGGTAATGGTCTTTCAAATGGTCTCTCATCTGGTTTAGTTCGTACCCAAAGTTTTGCATAGAAGTTACCAGAATCGCAGCTAATATAAAAAACACCCAGTCAAAATCACCACATTGTGCCAAAGAATGTCACACATGGCAGTAGAGTTTGGCTTGAAAAAAGCCCTCAAGTATAAAAGTTAAATGACGTTCATTCTTCTTCTATAGACCTTGCAAATTTGAAAAGAAATGTAGAATGAAGCAATACAAATGCGTACGTGAAGTAATAGCAAACTATGCTGTAATCCGGCAACTCACTTCGGCAGTTCCAGCTACTGTATGAAGTCCAAGTGACTCAAAGTGGTTGTCCTCTCTCCGCAGCAAACAAACATGTCCAGCTGGCAAGCGCTTCAGTACAAGCTGAGCAGTAACTTTATCGGCACATGACTTGAGAGCTCTCATTGCCATTTTGGCAGACGTCACTGGCTTATCATTGATAGATATCAACTGGTCTCCAATGTGAAAGCTTGCCTGAAGCATTGGGTAAGCACGCCGATTCCACCCGGCAACCCTACATATCAGAAAATATTCTCACAAATTTGTATCGTAACTGAAACAGAAACAACATATTGTTTTCTGCAGTAGGATTCACAACAGAAGCTACAATAAATGTCAGCAGTAACGCTATAAAACTATAGTTGATATGTTCAACACAAAACAGAAAAAAGTAGCTTACTTTGAATAAGTCCTGACAATTTCCAAGTTTTAGTTATGCATACATTGTATTTAGCTTTGCTTTAATTGTTTTCTACATACAAATGTAAAAGTTTTTCTTCTTCTTAACCATTATTGCTCGCACCATAATCAGCAACAGCTCAGCAAACTTAGTAGTAGTGTAAAGCATATATGGTAGCGTTAAGTTCTACAGCAAATTACGTATGAATTTCAAAAGCACACATCACGTGGCCTTAACAACACAACTATTTCAAAGACCATAACAAACATCAAATGAGTAAGATAAATGACAAGCATCAAAAGACTAAAGCCTTCAAGCATTTAACATGGTCTGACGCACGAAAACTGTGATGAAACGTATATGGATGATGTAAAATAAATGACTTAGCTGACTTCAATATGTTAATGATTACATTAGAGATAAATCGAGTGAAATTGTAACTAGACCGCTACTCACCAAACTCGATCGAAGCAGTCGATGAGGGCCAGAGCCTGAGCACACTGCGTCTTGTCCAGCTGAACACGTATTCCGGCATTGTTTGACATCTCCTCCTGCAGCTGCTGTACCTGGCGTGACTTCAGCGGCGTGTTTGCATTCAGCTCCAGTAGCCGGTCTGACAAATAGGATGGTGGAGACTCATAACCTGGTAGAGATGATGCCGATGGACTCGCCTCTGAATTGGCTTCATCAGCCGGCAGCGGTGACGTGAGTGGGGAGAGACTGACACTGGCGGCGTCAGATGACATTGATTCCTCATAGCTCGGTAGATGACGCGTGAAAGACATAGACCCACACGGTGATGGACCTGCAACATTTATCAGAGACGGTGACACAAACGGCTGACGGAAAATGCCTGATGAAGTGATTGTTGTTCCGGCAGCTGTACTGCTAGTTACTGCTGTTGCCGAGGTAACGACTGCAGCAGCATCAGCGGCTGAATCAAGTTGCTCTGTGGTCGCAGAAGTCGGCAAACATCCTTCCCGGTCACAACCACCGGACATATTTGCGTACAATTGCAACTGATTTGAGGACTGGGGTGCAGATGTTGATGATGCGGTGCTGTTCAGACTGGTATCGACGTAGTAGACGTCACACGGGGGTCGACAGGGAGTCCTCACAACACCGACCTGTTGACTACTTGCCACATGGACCAACTCCGACTCAAACTCAGACTGGTCTGTTGCTCCACTGCTCAGTGCCACGGCATTCGTCTGCTGGTCCACCAACATCTCAGTCAGATCCACTGGCTCCGGCGCGTGCTGCATGTTGGGAAGCAGGTACTCCTCCTGCAGGATGCCTCCAGTCGCATCCTGTCTCAGGGTCTCATACACAATTGGTACAGCTGCAGCAGGTTCGGAAGCTGGAAATTCCGGCGGTGGACTGACATTTGTAGCGGTGGGGGCAGTTGGTGTGGTAGGAGCAGGGAAAGGCAAGGATTCTCTAGGAAGAGACAAAGAAGGCATTGTGGAACGACGATGTCGAGGTGTTGGAACCTTCACGTAGTCATTGTCACCTCCGACCGTCTGCAGTCACACAATGCACATTGCACAATGACTGAATTGTTCGTTCTGCTCTAAGCTCACATCACAGAAACATCAATCAACCACCAACTTCACTGATGAAAAGTGGCCTTCATACACTATATGATATACTAAACCACAGCTCAGTATCACAACAATAGCAAGTACCCAGGCCGTACATCCAGTATACACATGGTGTTTCATAAAAAACAACCCTTTTTTCTTTTTTTCATAATTTGCTCAAATGATGATCAATTTGCATGAAATTTTTACCAGTTGTTAATATGTCATGGGTACAAGATAGCTAGTCTCAACTGGTGCTGTCAGTTGTTACCCTGCTCCAATGGTGAAAAACCTGGTTCATTGGTGACAAATTCTTGAAGTTAAAAGTTGCAGCCACAGAAAACGTGCAACACAATCGCATTTACATGTCTGTGGGGATAATTAGACTTTCTCATGTTCAAGCAAGACAGTGCACTAGCACACCGAGCATGGGAGAAGGTTGAGTTTTTAGATTGCAAGATGCCTGATTTTATGTCCGCATGTCACTTAGTGCTGACATGATGAAAATTTTTACCAGTTGTTAATATGTCATGGGTACAAGATAGCTAGTCTCAACTGGTGCTGTCAGTTGTTACCCTGCTCCAATGGTGAAAAACCTGGTTCATTGGTGACAAATTCTTGAAGTTAAAAGTTGCAGCCACAGAAAACGTGCAACACAATCGCATTTACATGTCTGTGGGGATAATTAGACTTTCTCATGTTCAAGCAAGACAGTGCACTAGCACACCGAGCATGGGAGAAGGTTGAGTTTTTAGATTGCAAGATGCCTGATTTTATGTCCGCATGTCACTTAGTGCTGACATGATGAAAATTTTTCATCAGCGAATCAGATTAAGTTCACCATTGAAGCAGAGCAGCAACTGACAGCACCAGTTGAGACTAGCAAGTTCGTACCTGTGACACATTATGACGTCAGCATTACGTGACGACTAGCAGAGCATATTTAATCAACTGCCACCTTTTGTTGAAATATTTTCAATTAGTATATCTTCAGCTACAACTGGTAAAAATTTCATGTAAATTGATTAACATTTGAGAGAATTGTGAAAGAAAGAAAAAGGGGTTGTTTTTTATGAAACACAATGTGAAATGAAGATGATGGACCACTGCTCGCCAGTCTCTGACGTCGTCTTCCGACAGCATCTGCATTCGGCCAGCAGTCACCAACTTTCCATGCCACATCATCGGCTCAGCACCTACGGCCGTCGGGCGTTATCTGTTGCTGGACCAACGGTCTGGAACTCACTGCCTGATGACCTACGTGATCCCAGAATGTTCTGGAAACATTTTCAAACAGTCGCTAAAAACGTTTTTGTTTTCACAGTACTAGTGTGTTCAGCGCATTAGAGGTTTTGACGACAATACGCTATATAAATTTACATTTCACATTTGACATTTGAAACGAAACACATACTAGAACTAACTTGTGTTTGCACCTGTGTCTTGGCACAGTGCAATCGGTGCATGCCAAGTCCTGAACAGTTTTTAGCTGAGTCTGGGTTCCAACTTCCGGTTAACTGACAGACTCTCTTTTTTGCACCCATGAGTTAATTACATATGCTTGCACCGATGATTGAGAATTTAACACCAAAATGGTCAGTCAATCTACCCAAACTTGTCAACTGACTAGCAAGTTTGAATGCAAACAAGGTAAAAAAAATTTCTGTCAAAACTCAAGTGCAGTAGACTACATGAAGTGTCATCAAAACAGCCATCTTGCTGGTATTTATATGTTCTTAAAGTTAACCTATTAAGCATGTTAGCAACAACCAACTGACTGTGTCTTAGCACCCAAACTACAGCATCAGAGCAATGTAAAACAATTCTTTGTGTAACAGATATATAGACATCAATATATTATTTTTACAATAAAATCTCAAGTATTATACATCAATAATGCGAAGATTATGCAGTTTGTCTTCAATAGCACGACACCACTCATTCATAATGTCCCTACAGCAACACAATCAACTGCAAACTGCACAATGGAAACAAGAAATATCAATAGCATCTATTCCAACTAGCTATAACTAGAATTGAACCTCTCATAAATAACACTCAATTGCACACAAAATCTCTTTAAAACAAAAAAATTAAATCAATGGCATTTCAAAAATGACTGATTTTTCAGCACTCAATTAGCAAAAATATGAGTCCTGGCCTGACCTACCTTTTTCACTATTACTACTTTCAATTTTCAAAGGGACAATTTTTAATAATTTCGGTAATAACAGTAGTATTTTTCACTATTTTTTCCTTCCACTGTAAACTCCCGCCGAGCGTAAAGAATAACAATAACAATAATACAGTGTTACCTGCTATCGGCTACAAGACTGAGTGATCGTTCTCGTAAGACCAGTGTGAAAACATTGTTATGTCGAGCAGTTCTCTGGTTGTGAGTCACGTAAAGGCAGTTGTCCAGAAACATTATCTTCAGCGGCCGCCGGTTGAAGATGCATGCCTCATTCTCATAGTATTCCAGATACGGATAACGACCATTGATCACACCAAAAATGAACCATCGCAGTTCCGGTTTCTAGTGCAATAGCGCACGCATTATTGCTACGACTGTTACTATTACATTCGATTTTTGTCTTACGAGCCAACTTTCACACAGCTTTAAATTAGATCCAGTCCTTGACAGTGAGATATACAACATTGTTAAGAGTTGAGACATTTTAAAGTCACAATGCCCATTCTGTCACCAAAAAACAGCATCACGGCTCAGAAAAATAGTTTTAATATATGCATTGCTTGTTTACTTACTTATTGCTTGCAGTTGCTGAGCTAATACTACTTTCCATTGCTGCTAAATGGCCCAACGTGTTGAGAGTTAATCCAGGTTAGGCTAGATCGCCATGGGAAACTAATCACTGCTATAGCGAGCTTTTTACGAACCAGCAGAAATGTCAAATCACTGACAGCCCTACTTACGGTATTAAAATAATGAAGATCTTTAAAATTTAGAAAAGTCCTGTTTAGTGTGACATATGATCCCTGTTTAACGACAACAAAACATTAATTAAACACAAAAGCAGTCCTTCACAGATATAATGCAATTTACCGCAATTCAAACAGCCAGACTGCCAAGAAAACAGCCATCATCAACACTGTAGTTCTGGACCAAAAAAACTCCTAAGCTTCCAGTTGCCATCCATCCCTAAAAACCACCATCTCTAAAATTTGTCTTGTATCCCTCAAAAAATACTGGCACATTTCTTTTGTGTGCTTTCAAAGTTTTACTGAAAACAAAACTGTTTACATCTAGTCTGTTACGCTGGAGTATTTTTACTTCAGCTCTCATGAATACAATACAGCATGCCAATACGTTTCTATGAGCTGCTGTGTAATATAAGACGAAATCAGTGAAATGTCATAGAATAAAGACTTTTAAAATATTTCACCCACACTTTTCCATGCACTGCAACTAGTAGCATAACAATTTTTAGGTCTAAGCAAAATCTGCTCTTTGATTTAAATGTGTCTTCTATAGGTGATGAATACACAAATACACATTGCAGCATGATCACCAGGGCCCACAGTTTTCCGCTCAAAATTTTGTGAAATTCTGCAGGCCAGTTTGCAAAATTCCGCAGCTTACCGCAGCCAAATCGTCCAAATTCCATGGCTCACTGCAGCCTTCCATTTGAACATAAACTGAGCTCTATGCTGTTCAAAAACTTTAGTTTCTGGAGGGCTGGCAAGCATAGTGATGTTGTTCTGAGTTATGCTAGCAATGTACAAAGAAAATTACCTATCTTTTTTTGTTTTAAAAATGCAATCTGTCAAGTTGAATTACATTTATTTACGATTGTGCCATATTGCGATAGCTATTAGTAAGGCCCACAGCATATGGCAATTCAATTTGATTTTTTTCCGTGATAAAAATATATCATCAACTCAAAAATCATACTAATCGCCGGTAAATTTTCAACTTTTGTGAAATTCTGCAAAATTCTGTAGAAACATCAAAATTCGGCAGGAAAAAAAATTCCATGGCTTGGCTTGAAATTCCATGGCCCATAGAAAACTGTGGACCCTAATGATCACAAATAAGTAGCTTTCATGTGACTCATTACTCCTTGTACATGCAGCAACTACCAAAGAAAAATGCCTAAAAATACAACACTAGAACACTTAGAAAAGTCATTATTACTCTGAATGATGAGCCGATCTTGGCAGAATTTGGCATTTTCCTCAAGTATCCCTGCTTGATGATGATGCGACGCATAGACTGTGCAACCTGGGTAGATGCTCTGTTGTGGCGTGATCGGAGAATACTTGGAGGAGCTTCTGCACTCTGATCCGCAGACACTGTACTAGCCATGTACCTCACTTTCACCTGATACCACAATCATCTGAAACATTTACACGTAAACAAAAAAGCAATCATGTACATGTGGTGGTAGTGTAGCACAGTGGTTAGAACATCCGTCCTGGCCGGCAAACTTTCCCTATCCTGCGCATCAGGGACTCCTAGCCTACGTCCATATTAGTTCAGATGGTTATTTTTAATTTGTCAATATTTGGTTTGGCCCGCAGGTGCCTAGATTCTTTTTTGTTTACGTCCGGTATTTAGTGTAGGTAGTCCAGTTGTCAATCATCCGATTTACTACATGGATTCTACCGCGAAGTACTCGGTTTTGGAACACTTTTTTTTGCCCTGAATCATGGATTCATTTGCATCGAGACTCTGGCGAAGTCAATTTGTTGTACTGACTGACCCTTCTTTGTGGGTCGGACTCAGTGGCATACAGTGGCATATAGTGGCATCACTGGTAAGTGATAAAGGAACTGTACACTCGATATACATGGTGTACATGACAACGCGGTGAAGATAGGGAAACGACGTACTGATTTCCTGTTCTTCCGCACTTGAAGGCGGACAGCTGTGAAGTGATCTTGGAGAGATTTCTGATCCAGCGTCCGTGACGGTTGGCTACGATGAGCTCACCAGCTTCGTGGCGACTGAACTCATCGACCGCCAGAATCCAAGCGCCGCCTGACTCGGAGGTCCATGTCCACGCTGACGAAGTGCCACAGACCCTGCGTGAAGTAATTGTTTGGTCCCTGAGTGTATCTGATTGTATACATCTTTGTGAGTTTGATAGACATTTAGTTTGCAGAGATTTCTGCATGGTTCAGAGCCCATTCTTATTTGTTTTTTTGTGATCTGCATACTTTTCCTGTAAATAAAGCTGTATATACTTGCGAAATAAAAATACCGTTGTTCTGGCATTTCAGGTTAAGTAGGCAGCTCTCACACTGCACTAGACTGATGGATGGCTGTTTGACCACTTTGTGGGTAAAGCATCCTCTATCAGTCAACCAACAAGGCCAACTCAGCCTGCCATCCCTCCGGGGTCAGTTAAATGAGTAGTAACTCATTTATATGGGCTACGGAAGGTGATGACCATAGTACAGCTGACTGGGGCTGCTTACCTGGCCGCTGCACGAGCCTGTGTCTGCAGGCTGCACGCGGTGGCCGTGCGGCCGGCAGTTCTGGTTAGTGACGAAAAGCGCATTAGAGGCGTGTACGCGAGATGCGCCATACAAATTGACACCTTTACCTTTACCTTTTATGTATGTAACTAGCAAAACAACAACTACCAAAGTTGCTAAACAATAAATCACTAATTAACGCAAAATTCTGCTTCTGTTCACGACAGGCATTATCCTCTTGACATCAACGTATCTGTGAAACATCAACAAATCATTTGTTGGCGAGAATAACAAGTCATTAAGGATCGGTAGACTGAACACTAAGCTGGATGGTTACTACTTCTAAGCAAGCGTTAGAGATAGGATATGTTTACAGCCGGCGCAGTATACATAAGTAGTGAGTTTTGGAAGCAGCTCTATACGCAATGGTACACACCGGCTCTGCACGCAGCGCTTGCCACAAAACCCGGATCTTGGTCAAAACAAGTTTGCTCGTTATATACGACTTACTCTGACAAACGACACCTAATGGTTCACGTGAGTCATTTGTCAAACAAGGCTAACCATGCATAAACTCTCGTAGAAAATTAAATGTTAAAATAGCGTAGAAAAACAGCAATTAAAAGACGCTTCCGGGTTTGCCAAAAGTCCTCGGTAACCGCCCAGCAATGAATATTTATCACGTATACATGTACCGGGTAGTGATGTTTCGATTATCACGAAATGTTGATTCAGCGTTTCGAACTTTCGAAAGGTCGAATCAAATATTAAATTTTTATCTGTCACTAAGGTGACATTGCCATGGAATAACGTCAGTGACCGTTAAAACAAACGAAACCACTGTGCGCCGTGCGGTGATGTGATTGTAGTTTTTATAGCCTCGACCGTATATACACTGTGTCTTTAAAAACATTTCCGACATTTTTGACCGTAGCTTCAAAACCGATGATCCGATTCTAATAATTTTTTGTACGAATATTCCTGATACAACTTGCCATCAAATGACCACTCATTTTTTTACCTCACCCAATGTATGCTTCTGCACTACCTAGGGAAATCAGATCAACCGAAATATGCGTTGAAATAAACAGAAAACCTCAAAAAAAACATCTCCGACATTATCGATGGTAGATTTTAATATTTTTGACAGATATATTTCTGACACAACTGGCTATTAAATAAGTGTTTTAGTTTCCACCTCACCCTACGACTGCTTTTGCACTACCTGGGGAAAGCAGACCAAGCAGGATATCTATATCCTGCACGGCAAGCCTGAAGTTATCTCGGACCACGCAACGTTTGGGGGCCCCGCCGTCGCTCAAAAAACATAGACTATACACCAGAATGCACCATAATTAAAAGCAAAATTTAAAAAAAAACTGGCCCCGCGAGAACGTTGTCGCACGGGCCCCGCGGTGGCTTTCGACGCGAACTATACGGTAGGAGCCTACTGACTGTACCGAAATACTTGCATTGCGAATAGTGTGCGGTTTTTGTTCGTTTAGCCACTGGACAGAATTTATCGGCTTCTCGTTAAATCTTCTTACATTTATTTTCAGAGTTTTCTTATCGGCTCTATATTTCCGTTACAATAGCTCCGTCTTGGATGATTCTTGCTGTGGCTGGCGGTTACGGCTTTACTGATTGTCCGGTCACAGGATACAAATTCGGTCAGAGTAAATCAGTGATTGACACTGACCGAATTTGTATCCTGTGACCGACAAAGACAAAAATCGATCAGATGCATCATGCAAGTCGGTCAGGTGAAACTCGGCCATGCCCCTGCATCAACAGAACTACGCCGAACGGAGGCGGTTACATCTCTAAAACGCACTTGTGGATTGTCTTTCAGCGCTGAACAGCGGTCCAGTAATCGATGGCTAATTGATTGTCACGTCAGCTGGTTGCTAGCCAAGCCGCCCACGGACGGACGACGCCCGCCCCCGTTCATTTTGACTCATATTCTGCGTCCGCGATCGATGAAATGCTTGCGTGGCAGCTTAACATGTAACAAGGCAGGCCCACCGGTCAGCGTCGCAAGTAACACGTAGGCCTACTATATGTAAACGCTGTTGTCTTGTTGTTGCCAACAGCAGATTGGCGCGCGGTGGCGTGGTGCCCGAACAACATAGGCCTAGATAATAGGCATCTGAACTTTTAAAGAAAGAAGAAAAAATATGCGTTAGTAATAAATGCATTTGACGAAATGTTCATGCCTATACAGTAGGCTACTACATCAGTCACATGGCTGTAACGAAATCTTAACTATATACTGTATTAGTCTCAAGCACAATAAAATGTCAGGCACTGCAAAAATAATGACCTCGAGCTGCGACCTAAGAAATATCAACAACGACGACAACAACGTAGGCCTATGTGTCTTTAATCAAGAGTGCTTGTTGGGAAATTCCATTAATCAACTTGGTTTTAGCACTTTGCCCCTTTCTCTTGCCTGAACACTTTAATTAAAATATGATTTATTGCAAAAACACTGTGTTTATTGTCTATTTTATTGTTTATTGTCTATTGTCTATTTTTAATTACATGTATTGTTTATGCTGATTGCGCACTTACAGTCGAGTGACTGCAGTAACGCCGTACTGGAGTGGAAACGAGTATATTTTTTCCATTGATATTTAAAAATCGATAACTCTGCTATGAAATAATACTTCTTAACGAAATCTGACGATTGCTTAACGGATATGCACACAAAATTTTATTCGTATTGGTTTAGATGTGAGTGTGACACCAATAAATGCACATTGTTTAGGGGGTTACTTTTTTCCGGACACATCGACACAGTGCATGCTATGATGCGAGCTTTTGATTGGCATATCAATAGGGGCCTGGCATTATCGTGTTTACAATTTACGAACGCTATAGGCCTACTCCGAATGCAAGTCCTGGCTACGTCCCTTTATAGCGCATAATGCTCAGTGCTGACACTTTGACAGATATTCGGCGAATTGCGCGCCGCGACCTCAATGACCGCACCACGCAAATTGCGGTCAGCTGGGCTGCTGCTGAATATTCACGAATCGATCGATGAGTCACATTTCATTCATCGCGGCTGGGCCGCGGGCAGGCAGCAGCAGCAGCGGCTGGCTGCGCGCGGATCACGCAGCCCGGCCGGCGGCATTGAGCGTGCGTGCGTCGTGTGTACGGCGTGGTTGTTTAGCGTGCGATTGTGATTGTGGCGTGAAACGTGGACGAAACTGTGTGACGGCCTTGCGGGGCAGCAGCTCCTAGCCGGCGACGTACGTAAGCTGCGAAGTCCAGTCCAGTCATCTGAAACTGCCATAGGCCTACAGCCAGCCGGCCGGGAGTAGAACGCTACGATGACGTCTGTGCAGGTACTGGACGCTGATCGTCTCCGTCAGATGATGACGGCGGCCGAGTCAGACTTCAGTGACGCCGCCGTCGCTCGACGTCGTGGCTCGCTGCTCGTGGTCGACTGTCGCCCGTTCACGTCGTACAACGCGTCACACGTCGACGGCGCCGTCAACGCTCATTGTCCGGCCATCGTGCGTCGTCGCGCCGGCGGTCTCATCCCGGCCGTCAACGTGGTGAGGTCGTCCGAGGCGCTGGCCGATCTGACGTCGGGTCGGTGTCGAGCGGTAGTCGTTTACGATGAGTGGAGCGAGAGTGTGGATCAACTGGACGCCGAGTCCAACGCTCAACTATCGCTCAACTCACTCGGCACCGTTCTTCCGCCGTCGACCGCGCTCTACCTGCTCAAAGGTACGATTAATCTCACACAGGTCTAATTAGTAACTGGTTAACTGAACGCAAACGCTGCGCGATATAAAGCAAAGTAAAAAAGTCACTTGAACGTACATTTATAGACATAAGGTCGCTGTTCGTTTGTGATGTGCAATAATCTTTATATGTCTTTTTCATTGGTATAGATAGAATGCGTCGTCTTGCGTTGACCGCAGTTTGATTGATTGCTATACGTACGCGGCGGTCGGCGCGTGTTAAAACTGTTAACTGCGTGGCTTCAGTTCGTGCACTTGCATTGCAAGATTTTTAGCCGACTGTACTTAAGTAGCGGTCGAGCTTATGGTACGTTGTCGGCTGTCTGTCGTCTGTAGCGGATGTATTTGTGGCTAAGCGTTGGAACTTAGGGAAAATTTTTTACAGGAATGATTACCCCTGCGTCTTCAACCTAGACATGCAAAGTTTCAGCGATTCAGTTCAAGGGGAACATCCCAAATTTGGGATTGAATAGAGGGGTTCGGAAAAATGTGCGTTTTTCAATGGAAAACTTGCCATAGGCCTATCTCGGAATTAACGTCGAGACATACGGCTAAGGTTACTGTTAATCACCAATAGGAAGTGGCATACGCTCTTTCAGATGGTGTCTAAACTTACGTTGCGTCCGTTGCGTGAGTTGCGTTGAATGGAAGAATACCGGCATGCTTAAAGCTGCATGCAGAGTGTGCATGGAAAGTCTGCAGGTGTATTAGAAAATGCCAGCATGCACCTGTAGGGCGTGCTTGCTTGTAGCTCACAGTTTGACCAGTGTGTGGGACTGTGGGCCTAGAACGAAATGGCATGTCATGTCATGTCTTGCCTTGCTTTTCACTGGCTACTATCCCTATACTTGATGGGCGCAGCTTGCGCCTAGTGAAAAATTCGGGGGGGGAGGGAGTTTTGTTAACGGTGTAGATCAAAACTTTTCGTCTTTCTCACTTTTTCACCTTTAACAAAACTTCCTTTTTTAATAGGCATCAACACTTTTGACCGAACTTTCCCCCTTATTTTGCATTCCCCCCTTTTTAATCTACCGCTAACAAAACTTTACCGCTAGAGAGGGAAAAAAGCCCGAAAAGGGGAGTACTTGATTTCGAAAGTGGGGGAAGTTGTGCGGGATTCCGATTTCAGATTTGGGGGGATAGAAGCCACTGTTGCTTTTAGCCGTCCTCGATCCGAGGGTAGGCCGCACTACCGTGCGAATCGTCGTTCTCCATGCAGATCTGTTGTCCTCTTTCCGGACTGCCTCTGCAAGCACATCATATCGCCAATTAGTCACTACTGAAACTGACGAAAGTTGCACGCAGCATTGTGTGCTAATTGCTGAAGTTTGAACCTTGCATTGTCGTGCTGTATACGACATAAAATGCTGTTTCAACGCCCATTTGTGACATGAAATGGTTTGAGGTGTCCCACTTCTGATCACCAAGAGCCAAGGTCCTTGCTGTGGTTTTCTTTTTAGGCCCTACCAAAATCGTGCAAAATGTGGGGGTCGTTGATTGTGATCTCGGTGGTGCAGGGGAAGATGTTTTTATGTTTCTGCAAGATCCGTTGGTGTGGTCATCATCGAAATTGACCGCAACCTGCTGCGTTTCTGCCTACCGGCCGGCCCACGTATGAGAGGTTTGCCATGAACACGAACGATTGGGCGTTGAAGGACCAAGTCGTTGGGGCCTATGTACACAGCGTGACAGCGACAGATAGCGAGCCAGGTGGGCGGACAGACAGATGGACGAACGGACGAACGGATGCAGATAACAGCGCTCTTTCGTTCGCTCCCATATATCGTCGGGTCGTGAACATTATGGCGGCAAGGCAAGCACACGGCAAGCCGGCGTTTCTGTGGCTTTTCCGCAGCGAGCGCTTCTGAGCATTCTGCTGTCCACGCTGTTATACATCTTCTGTCGGTCGTTGGTCGGTTTTATCACCTGCGAGCGCTGATAACCGCCGCAGCAGCCGCGAAACTAGCTACACGTGGATTGGAATGACCGCTGATAAGAACCACACACTCCTGTGTACTCTTGAATAATGATAATAGCATAGCAGTCCATTTAAGAACTATGCAACGGTCGTTTCTGGAACAATTATCTTCGCTACGTGGACGGAACTTCATTATCACCCGTAAACAAGAAATATTATTAGATTATGACTAATCTAATAATACTCCTCGCGCGCATCATTTTCTTTTGTATTCTTTAAAGAACTTTTTCGTTTCTTTCGGCTTATTACAGACCCGACGTCTCAATGAGACCCGTTTAATATTATAGTAATAGTGACTAGCGTCAAGGTGGTTATTGGAAATTGTCTCCCCGAATTTCATAAAATATTGCCCGATTTTCGGAATTGAGAGAAAAAAAAGTTCCAAAAAATGATCGATGACGCTAGTTGCCTTTTGTCTTGTTATACCTCAACGCATGCGTCTATCTGGCACCGTTACAGAGATATGGCGTCTCAAAGATAATGGGGTCACGACCTTGACCTTTTGAGGTCACGTGACGTCATCGGTCACGTGACCATTCGACTCCCGGAGGTCGACTTCCTATGGGTGGAAGTTGGAACAGGAACAGAGGTCGGTCGTCGGTCAGTCGGTCGGACCTCAATATTACACTGATTTCATATACTCCTCTTTGCTGCGTTAGGATTATAGTGCGCGAGGAGTAAAAACTACTGTTAATTACTGTTATCCGTATGTCATGCGATAGCTTTAACAAATACTATTGTCAACGTTATACAGCTATAAATACGACGTTCTCGAAAGAAAACTGTTAATTATGTCGTTTAAATAGAATAAATTGTATTTTGATATTTAATACTGTTGTCGGTAACTGCTTGCGCTTAGGGTTGCAGATAGGGTCATACAATGTAAGCTGCATATCGAAATTTGTTACAGAAAGCTATGATTAACGTAATAAATTACTTCATATTTTCTAGGAAGCCGTCGGTTTACTTTTTTCAAACTAATTTATGGCCAGTCACTTGTGCTTTGTATCTCACTCGTTGCTGTGCCAGTAAGTTATGTTTTATGTTTTTATTAACATCTGGCTAGGTACCAAGTGATCCTAGTGGCACACTCACAATCGAAGGTCTCGAAGGGAACGCTGAAACGTCGAGTAATTGAAATGTCGGGTAATGGAATGTTTGAGTAAAGATGCAAGTAATGCTTTTCATTGGATACGTCAAGTATAGGAAACGTTGAGTAATATAGCCAGTATAACTGGAAATGGCGAGTAAGGGAAAGATTTTTTAATTACTCGACATATCTAGTCCACGGTCATTAGTCGACGTTTCCTTTACTTGGCATATACGGTCAATGACCATTACTTTGCGTTTCAGTTACTTAGCCTTTTCTAGCCTTTCCAAAACCCTATGCTGGACGTTTCATTTACTCGACGTTTCAGTGTTACCCCGAACTGTCTCTCCAGTGGTTGTAGCCGCAAGCTGGGCAGGCTTCAAAGTATATAGAAAGATGGTGGTGCTGCGGTTAATGGGGCGTTTACACGCTCAAGCAAACGTCCAGCAAACTTACAGCAAGTGTATTACACGTGCTAATGCTGGACGTTTGCTAGATCGTGTAAACATCCTTAAGTGGAAGGAAGAGGAGTATGAGGGGGCAGGGAGAGAGGGAGAGCGGAGCCGGAGGTCAGTGCTGATGCGGGGGCGTATTCTCCAGTGTCTTGGTCACTCGCTGCAGGCCAAGGCCAGACCGAGACCATGTTGACCGCCGCCGGTGGGTCGGATGTCCGTTAATGCCGGTTTGATTGATGGCCGACGGCGTTTGTTGCGGTCAACCGACGGCGTTGCGGTCACGCGCGCAGTAAATAAAACTGAATATGCTCGACGGAATGAATAATTAAACCGTGTACCATTTGCGTTCCCACTTTTCTGTTATTGTCACCGTTTGCGTCATGTCTTGGCAGATTACTTCAAAGATACAGTGTTGCTTACTTACCATGATTGTTGTAATTTTACTTAAAAATGCTGTACAAAAATTCTCCAAAATAAGGCCATTCAGAATGTAAAGCCTGCTATAAAGAATTAAGCGGTTTTCCAGGAAAGCAGTTTTTCTCCGTTTCACATTTTTGCGTGCGACACTGCCATCTACAGCACTCAGCTATGTTGTATTGATATTGGTATTGATGTCTGCAAAGTGTCAGGTTTTTACCGACCGTATTTACGTAACGGTCGAGCTTATGGTATGGTTGTCGTCTGTCCGTCGTTCGTCTGTAACGGATGTATTGTGGCTAAACGGTAAGGGTCAGCGACGGTACCATCGGATAGGGCGCTGACAACTTCCTGTAGGCTGTTAATGGTAACCGTGTCTCCATCTGCAGCGGTTTGGCCGCACTTTTCAATGGAATGTTCCAAGCTATAAGTGGCCATATCTCAGAAATGGTGAGAGATAGGGCCAAGGTTACTATTGATGACTAATAAAAAGTGACATACGCTCTTTCAGATTGCATGAAAATCATTGACCTTGGATGACCTTGAAGGTCACTGACAACCAGCACGGTCGACTATCCTATCGACAATCGCATTGTAACAGGTACATGTAGATGTGTTATACAGTGTACCCTGTTTACACGATCGAGCAAACATCGAGCTAGATCGAGGAGCTTTGGTAATTAACATGCTAATTAGGAGGAGGGGCGGGTTGTAATTGGAAGACCTATACATGTATAACACGTGATCAGCTGTGGGGTAAGCCTAGGCCTACATTTGAGCCAGGGGCGGGGTTCCATCAGGCGTGCTCGATGTTTGCTCGATGTTTGCTCGATCGTATAAACGGGGTATTACTCATCTTGCTGACGTCGTCAAATCCTTCCTCAATAATAGCAGGCAGTGCTGACTGCCCCCCATGGCGTTCATTGGGAGTAGATTACGTTGACGGTAATTATGCGGTGTCGGCACGATGACGTGTAAGTCTTATTGTTCTGCTGGTCTTGCAGTCTACTACGATGACCGGAAGTCGACCGGGACTAACAAGCACGTATCGTTTCCGGTATTCATTACCGCTGTCACTGGCAGGCGGCAGGCTGGCTGGCAGGCTGCGCCAGTGTATAGGCCTATACATGTCGACTTCTTGCCGATGGCCAAGAATGTCGGTCGGTCGGTCAGCTTTTGTTGCACCAGTCGCCGTAGCAGCGGCCTTTTGTTGGACGGACGGACCCCCGAAGAATTCTGCGCGGCGGCGGCGTGGCACGTATCGCGCAGAAGGGCCGGCGGTAGGAAGGAAGTGTTGAATTGAAACGTGGTTGCTGATTGAACTCGCCATGGGCGGGCGG